>ULTQ01020930.1_pt1 | contig 9604 bp, 9 predicted proteins | sample 1957731 | NCBI WGS metagenome assembly ULTQ01 (sample SAMEA4835738, study PRJEB28245) | human gut metagenome | biome: gut microbiome; material: fecal sample | place: Denmark | collected 2008 | reverse complement strand
TCCGTCTTGGTCATAATACCTTCTCTGGCTTTATCCATATTTTCGGCATCTTTGTAGAAAATCCAATGTATTATAGGTTTTCCTCCATAAGCAGAAGAATAGGCTTGTTGGAATTTCCACCCCTTATCAACCATGTAATTTGCGGCATCGACCATGCTGTTAAATTTGATTTCTTCACCATTTTTGTCCACAAATTTCAATTTGCTGCTGAGATCTCCCCAAATGTTATATGATGCCTTTGTGCCGAAATCGAATATGATTTTTAGACCAGAAGAAAGGTCTTTCTCAATACCCTTTACCTCGCAATAATAACGATGTTGTGCAAACACATTGCCAACATTACATATAAGGCATAAAGCCAATAAATATTTCATAATAGTCTTGCTCATTTTTTTCTTGTTTTATAGTCCTTGTGATATTTTGCTATACACTTGTTGGAAAACCCTTTCATTGATGGCATTCTGGAAGTTCTTGTTGTCAAGATATTGACGGCAGAACTCGGTACTTTCACTCATCATCTTGATGACGATGCCCATCATGGAAGTGAATCCTTGCTTTTGTGCGGTCTCCTTGTTACTGTTCTTCGCTGCATTAACAAAGTTCTGGTCAGCTTGCAAGCGGTTTGGAAGACTGTCTATCTGAACTTTCACAGCTTCAATATTTTGCCAGTGAATGTCGTTGAACTGTTCAAGAATGTCACTGAGCTTAGCCATTTCTGGCTCTTTCTTTCCTCCTTTGCCTGTTCCCATTGGCATAGGGTCAACCTCCGTGTCCTTGTTTTCCAATTCTATCTTCCGTTCGCTCATCTTTGTCACTTGCAGTTGGTCGAGGTCAATACATTCCTCCAGACCATCAGTGAAGTCCTCGCCTTTCAGTTTCGGCAGCTTATGTACCAGCAACATATAATAGGTGTTGAGCATTTCCCATTCTTTGCTGCAATATGGTGTTACGGCTGCAATGAACGGATAATAGCGCAAGAATCCCTTGATGCTGCTCTTGCACTTGATTTGCGAGTTCTCGTCCAACAGCTTGAAACGCTCAACCGACTTGTTGATTATCGGGTCAAGCTGCTCACGCTCTACGCCGTTCCAATATTTGGTGTTCAAGTCACGCACCTCTTCCTCTGTATAGATATTATATTTCTCTATCTCGTCTGTTTGGTCGTTGAGCTTGTTTGGGTCGGCTTCATCCGACAGAATTGTTGTCTTGTAAAACCGCTGGAATGACTTTTGTATCTTGTCAGTATCGTTGTAGAAGTCGAGCACGAATGTATCTCTTTTCAGCGGATGGCAACGGTTCAAGCGTGACAGGGTTTGCACTGCTGCCACGTCCGAGAGTTCCTTGTCAACGTACATGGAATGCAACAAAGGTTGGTCGTAGCCAGTCTGGAACTTGTCGGCAACTACCAATATTCTATATGGGTCTTCACTCATGTTCTCCTCTATGTCCTTTGAGGGGAAGCCATTGATGTCGGCTTCCGTCACCTGTTTGCCGTTCCATTCCTTACTTCCCGAAAATGCCACGATAGCACGGTATGGGCTCTTGCGTTCCTTCAGCAAAGTCTCAATCTCATAGTAAAAACTAATGGCTCTCAATATGCTGCTGGTCACTACCATCGCCCTTGCCTGTCCGCCAATTTTCCCTTTGTCCAATACAGCCGTATGGAAATGGTTGACAATGATTGCTGCTTTCTGCCTTATCGTCTCGGGACGGCTTTCCACATACGCACGGATTTTCTTCTGAGCCTCCTTTTGGTCAAACTCGGGGTCGCCATTTACGGTCTTAATCACTTTGTAGAAGCTGGCGTATGTCGTGTAGTTCTTCAACACATCCATAATGAAACCTTCTTCTATGGCTTGCTTCATTGTATATTCATGAAACGGCAGATATTGCACCTTGCCGTCTGGCTGTGGACATGGTGTACCGAACATTTGCAAAGTCTTTGGCTTTGGTGTTGCCGTGAATGCGTAGTAGTTGGCATTCTTCACCATCTTGCGACCCTCGATTATTGCGTTGAGCTTGTCTTCAAGGTCGTCCTCGTTCTTTGCTACGTTTCCCGACAGGACAATATTCATCTTGGCAGATAGCGAACCGTTCTGACTGCTGTGTGCCTCATCAATGATAATGCCGAAGTGCTTGTTTTTCAACTCCGAGCCTATAGCTTCGAGTATATATGGGAACTTATGCACGATGGTAATGATAATCTTCTTGCCGTCCTGCAAGGCATCCTTCAATGTCTGCGAAGAGTCTGCCCAGTCCACAAGATTAGACAATCGCTTGAAGGAGTTGATGTTGTCTCGAATCTGGGTATAAGATTTACGCGGTCGGTCACAACTATCACCGTATCTAATATAGGGGTAGTGCCGTCAAGCAATCCCACAAGCTGGTAGGCAAGCCACGTGATGGAATTACTCTTGCCACTGCCTGCCGAGTGTTGGATGAGGAATTTCTGTCCGACACCACCTTCACGAGTGGCTTTGAGAAGCTGACGAACACAGTCGAGCTGATGGTAGCGAGGCCAAATGATGCTCTCTATTGTCTTCTTTTCTCTTTTGCCAGTCTTCTTGTTCTTTACTTCTTTCTCCTTAAAAGTGATTTGGGCGTAGTTCTCCAAGATGTCAGAGAGAGAACGTTTACCAAGAACATCCTCCCACAGGTAAGCTGTGCGCACTCCATTTGGGCTAACAGGATTACCTGCACCGCCATTCACGCCTTTGTTGAATGGCAAGAACCATGAGGCGTTGCCTTTCAGCTCCGTACACATCATGATGTCGTCATCGTCCACGGCAAAATGTACGGCGCAACGGCGTTTCTGCAAAATTAGTGCCGTCGGGTCTGCTTTCGGGTCTCTATCTTCCTTGTATTGCTTGATGGCGTTTTCCACGGTCTGCCCTGTATAATGGTTTTTCAGCTCCATAGTCATGATTGGCAGACCGTTCAATGAAATGTACACGTCAATGCTATCCGTTTTCTCCTTGCTGTAATAGAGCTGACGGGTTACGCAGAATATGTTCTTGTCGTAGTATTGCTGTGCAGTTGGGTTGAGTGCCGATGGAGTTGGATAATACATATCAAATATCTCGGATATGTACTTGAAACCCTTTCGCAGTACGTCTGTCACACCACGCTTGCTTAGGGCTGCACTGAACCTGCTGAAAAACTTTCGTTCTTCAGTAGGAGAGGCGAAACACGCCGTGTTCTTCACCTTTTCTTTTTGTGTAGAGAGGATGAATCGTTTCACTCGTTCTGTGTCCAAGCCAAACTCCTTGTTGTAGTCGCTTGATACGCCTTCCTCATAACCTTGGTGGTCACGAAGATAGCTGACGAGTATTGTTTCGAGTTCCTTCTCTGATATGTCTGTTGGCATACGCTTTCAATTTAAAATTCTTTCTTCAGCTCATTGTATAAGTCCACTGGTCCCAAGTGCCAGTATTGGGTACTTTCGGTGGATAGCTTCTTATAGAGTTTTGAGCGATATATACGGTTGATTGCATCCGTAAGGCTGATGCCCTTGTCTTCTGAGAGCCAAGGGGCAAGCCATCCTATCTTTAATGGCAGCAACATATACAAGTTGTCTTGCGTTATTTTTGCATTCATAATTTTATAATTTTTGATTCTACAAATTTAATGGCAAGCAGCGATTTCTCCGTGTGGAAAAGATACTGGTCAACCAATTTATATGTCTTCAACTCTTGAATGAGAGTAGGCATACTGATGATGCCGCCTTCATAGAGTGTGAACTGAGTATAAACGCTATCGTCTGCCACAGGACCATACACGATGTCATAGTCGTGGGTGAACTCCCTCTCGGTACGGTTTTTCATTACGAAATTCACCCATTCCTCTGTTGGTTTCTCGAAGAAAAGTGACTTCATGTCATTTATTACTTCGTCATCCAACTCATAGACATTCACGTAACCAACAGATAATCCTTTATCTTTCATCCTTCGCTCTACCCATTTCTTAGCCTGTTCGTAAGAGGTTGTTGTGTAGAAGCCAGAGCCATAGTCAAGAGAACGGTTTGGCTGACGTATCTCTGGGTTTCTAACTTCCTCGATACTTCCATGATATACTTTGCTCATTTTCTTCTTTCGTTTATCATTTTATCAATTTCTTCAACCAGCCACTGTCCGCCTTGTGTGTGAAGCACATCATAGAACTCACAGAAATGCTCTGCGATGCCATATTGCTCAAACAAATTCACAACATCTTCAGTAGCCATATTCTTTGCTTTTGCGTATTGCTCTATGCAGAACGATACAAACATTGCTTTGTCTTGCTGTTCCTTGTTCATTGTTGTTCTCCTTTCTGTGGCTTTGCCACACATATCTGCCCTGTCACTACATCACTTATCAAACGTTGTTTGAATTCCTTGAGATAGTCAATCTCTGTTTGGAGGTCTGCAATGCAACTGTCTATCTTTGATAGCTTGGCTTCTATGTAATCAACAATGGCTTGCTGCTCTTCAAGAGGTGGCAACATTATAGGTATAGCACCAACTTTATCCCAACTACGGAAATCACTTGTATTTTGCCGAACTCCGTTTGATATGAGTTTAAATACCTTAGATAAAGCCATAAATTGAAGATAAAATGCAACAAATTTCTTGTTTTGATTACTATCACAAACATGAACAACAGGAGTACACATTCCATCATAGTCTGATATGGCTATTGCCCCATGCCACGTATCCATGCCATGTATAAGCAAGTCCCCTTTGCAAACTCCTTGATAGATGTCATTGTTGTCTGCAACAAGTCCCATCTTGGTATCACCTTTCTTTATAACTTTTCCTTTATTAGAACAAACAAGCAGTTCAGCATCTTCCGACTTTTCTCTGTATAATTTAACTAAAATATGCTTTAGTTTTGTTGTTTTCCAATGACTCGGAATTTGGGGTACCCAAAATATGCCCGAATCTTTCATGCGAACATTCGGGTTTAATCCTTTTGTGACAACATTTGCAATCTCTGATTGCTTTAAACTGTCAAGCAGCTCTCTCTCTCTCTCTTGCGGAAACATATTGCTCAATTTTAAGGGTTTTATCTTTCAAATAGTCAACAATTCTCTTTTGCTCTTGCATAGGAGGATAATGTGCAGGTATGCTAAACAAGTCATCCGTATATAAACGATTGAATCCAATAGCTACGCCTGTTGTCTTTTTGATGAACTCAGACACATACAATGGGGTCTTAAACAAATATTCAAGATATTCTAAATCCGCTCTGCCTGTTCCGTAATATACGGCATAGTCTGGACTTACAAGTCCATCGTAAGCAGACAAAGCAAAGACGCCCAAATGGGCTTTTAGCTTGTTCAATACCATATCGCCTTGCCTTGTACGTTTTGCCCCAACATAAGAAGTGGCAAGATTTGGAACGACATCCATTTGTGAGGTTGGAATTAAGCCATACTTCTGACTCATTGAAAGAGGTTCGCCAATGCCATCTTCCGATTTGTCAACTCTCTCACGAAGTAGATGTTTTACCTTAACGCAACTCCAATGGCTCGGAATTTCTCCAATCCATCCCACACCGCTGTCTTTATATGATTCATATTTTTTCATACACAAATATTATTAACGGTTAGACGTTTAAAATATCTTTAAGTACGCCTTTCAGTCTGCCCTCTATGCCGTTGATATCGGTTGTGATGTCGGCAATGGTGCGCAGTTCTACAGGCTTGTAAAAGTACTTGGTGAACGACAACTCGTAGCCAACAACCACATGTGCAGCATCGTAGAACGCATCGGGCGCATACGGTAGTACTTCCTTTTCCATGAAGGCATCAATACCTCCAGGGTAGAGGAGCGGCACTTGCTCTGTGTCACGCAATGATGGGTCTGTCACGACCGCACTGTCACGCTTTGTCGGCTTAGCGAAGCAAACATCAGCCTTGTCATTGTGCTTGCCGAGATATTGACGTACCAATTTCACCTTTGACGCAGGCACTTTCACTTTCATTTGTTCCAACATCAAGAACAAAGCAAAATCGCCAACCGTGTGACCGCCCAAGTTTTTTTCCCAAGCTTCAACCACTCGCTGCAAAAGTTCCCCATCGCCCTTGTTTTTCAAGTCGGGCAGTGCGATTTCGTCAAGGTTCTCATAAACAAGACGAAGAGGTCTCTCCACGGTCACGCTGTAGTATCCAAATTCCTTATTCGGGAAGATCTTGCTTTTCTTTGTTTCTTTGAAGTCGAGCAGCATCTTGACAATTTCGTTACGGTCCGCTTCGTTAGTCTCGCAGTTTTTCTTACCAAGGTTCTTGCGCAACGGAGACTTGATGTCGGTTGCATCAATCAACTGCACATATCCTTTGCGGCGTTCCTCCTTGCGGTTGGTTACTATCCAGATGTATGTGCCGATACCTGTATTGTAAAAGTCGTTTTCGGGCATGGCTATGATAGCCTCCAGCATGTCGTTCTCGATGATGTACTGGCGCAAGTTGCTTGCTCCGCTTCCTGCATTGCCCGTAAAAAGTGAGGAACCATTATGCACCTCCACGATTCTCGTACCCATTTCCGTGTCATCCACCATTCGGCTGAGATTGTTGGCAAGGAACAGCATCTGGCAGTCGCCGATGTCGGGCAAGAAAGTTATCTCCTTGCGGTTCTCACCATTGCCTATAGCGATATTAAAGCGAGAGTCCGTAAACTTTGCCTTTTCTGTTTCCTTCAATCCACGTTTCTTCAAGTCCTCTTTCCACGGAGTACCGAAAGGAGGATTGGAGATGCAGAAGTCGTATGTTTCTCCAGCATGACCGTCACGAGAAACAGTGGAGTCGAAAGCGATATACTCTCGTTCCTCACCAGCGTAGTTGTATTGGAACGACTTGATATGTCCCGAAATCATAAGGTCTGCCTTGCAAGTGGCATAAGTGTCTGGCAATAGTTCTTGTCCGTAAATATTGATTGCCACATCTTTTCCCTGTTCCTTGCCAATCTGCTTGATGCGCTCTTGCGCAATGGTGAGTATTCCGCCAGTGCCACATGCTCCGTCATACACGCTGTATGTCGTAGCCTTAATTTTGTCGGCAACAGGAAGCACGGCGAGGTCGGCAAGCAGCTTCACGTAGTCTCTTGGTGTGAAATGTTCACCAGCCTCTGTCACGTTGTTCTCCTCGTTGAAACGTCGCAGGAGTTCCTCAAACATCATTCCCACTGTGTGGTTGTCAAGAGCAGGATGCAGAATCTTACCCTCACCATCATATACTGGCTTTGAACTGAGGTTTATTTTGTCGGACGTGAATTTCTCGATGATACTGCCCAAACGCTCCGCTTCCGTGAGGTTGTCAACAACCTGTCGAAGATGCAGCTTTTCGATGATGTCGAGCACATCCTTACTATAGCCGTTCAGATATTCAATGAAGTTCATTTTAAGGCGAAGAGGGTCAATCTCGCTTTTCAAAGTCTTCATCGTAAACTTGGAGGTGTTGTAGAATGGGTAGCCAGTAATGTCATACAACACTGGCGCTTGGTTTTCTATCTTGTTTTTGTCAAGCTGTTCTTTCATCTGTATAACAGCATCTTTTGTCGGTTCGAGCAGCACGTCAATGCGGCGCAACACCAACATAGGCAGAATGACCTTCTTGTAATCGCCTTTGTTGAAAGCGTTCACAAGTACGTCATTGGCTATGTTCCAGATAAACGAGAACAAAAAGTTATATTGTGACTGTTCCATTATGTTTTGTCTTTTATTTAGTACTACGTTCTTTCTCGTCCGAGATAAGTTCCTTCATATCCACAGACAATATTTGTGCAATTTCAAGAAGCGTTGTAAGGTTTGGTTGGGTACGATTGCACACATAGGCATTGACCGTACTAAAACTCTTGCCCATTTTCTTGGAAAGCCAAGTTTGGCTTATACCTTTCTCCTCTAAAACTGCCTTTATGCGATTTAACTTCATATTTTTATTGCATTTTACCCTACAAAAATAATAATTTATTGCGATAATCTATCATAAATAGGCAAAATTTTAGCATTTTATAAGGTGATTTTAGTCGAAGATGCTACAAATCCCACTTTTTATGCTTATTTTTGAAACTTTATGGTTCTGTTTTTAGGTCTTGACTTGAAAGCAATGTCATAATTTACAAAAGAGATAGACAACCAATGTTCACCTCTTAAAAATATGTAAATTAAGAGCAAAAAAGATAGTTTCTCAGATTTTAGATTTATCTTTGCACTCGTAAACAAAGCGTTCTTTGTATATTGCAAAGTTGTGAAAGAAAAAGAATATAGCTCGTTTCTAAATCGTTAGCAGTTACATTCTTTTAAATACTTAATTCGTTGATATTCAATCAATAAAAGATTTTGTTGTGACTCCCATAGTGGAAGTCAATAGTTGTGGCACTGATGGCGCCAGTCAATGCGTCCGCCTGCCACGGCAGTTTTGGTAGTTCGTGTTTCATAATGGTAAAACTTTAATATTCACCCATATAAACACTCACCACCACAAAATTGTTCAATCCGCTACGTCGAGGCGCGGTTGTAGAGCACTATGCCTATTATGAGATACACCACATTAGGAATCCACATTGCCACAAACGGCGACGTATAGCCAGAAACGGCAAATGTCGACGTGACAGTGGAAAACAGGATATACGAGAAACTCAGCACCAAACCGATACCGATGTTGATTCCCATTCCGCTCTTCACCTTGCGCGACGACAGCGACATGCCGATAAGCGTCAGGATAAACGCCGCGCCGGTCATGGCGAAACGCCGTTCATACTCAATCTCAAAATTTTTGATATTCGCCACACCACGCATTTTCTGCCGGTCAATGTAAGCCTTCAGCTCCGGTGAGGTCATCTTTTCGTGGTCGTTCTCAGCAATCAGGAAGTCGCGCGGCTCAATCGGGATGATGGTGTCGAGAGTGGCTCCTTTTTTTATCTCCTCGCGCATTCCTCTGAAATTGCGTATCATGTAGTTTTTCATCGACCAGCGGTAAAGTGTGTCGTAAACCGCCGTCGTTGCAACCATTCGCGACACGAGCTTTTTGTCTTTAAACGTCTCGAGCGAGAAGTTGTATGCCGTTTTCGACGAGTTCTCAAAACGCGACATATAGGCGATTTCTCCGGGCGTCACCTGCAACTGGATGTTGACGCCATAGTCTATAGCCTTGTTTTTCACATATTTGTTCTGATAGTTGATTCGCTTCACATTGGCGGGCGGGATGACATAAGAGTCAAGCACAAACGTGAAGCTGGCAATAACCAATGCCGACGCCATATAAGGCAGCAGCAACCGTCGGAAACTGACGCCGCTCGACAAGATGGCGATAATCTCGGAGTTCTCAGCCATCTTCGACGTGAAAAAAATCACGGCGATAAACGTGAACAGCGGACTGAACTGATTCGCCATGTAGGGAATATAGTTCAGATAATATTCAAAAATGGTTGCCTTCACCGGTGCTTTCATAAAACTGTCGAGCTTCTCGTTGATGTCAAACATCACGATTATCGCAAGGATAAGCACGATGGCAAACACGTATGTGCCAAGAAACTTCTTGATGATATAACCATCAAGAGTCTTCACATACGGCTTGGGCAACTTGATTTGTCTTTTCATAAGCGTTGCATTACACGGACCACTGTTTCGTC
>ULTQ01004441.1_pt1 | contig 9607 bp, 5 predicted proteins | sample 1957731 | NCBI WGS metagenome assembly ULTQ01 (sample SAMEA4835738, study PRJEB28245) | human gut metagenome | biome: gut microbiome; material: fecal sample | place: Denmark | collected 2008 | reverse complement strand
CCAATCTTCACCCTATCGACACCATTCCTGCCCTGTTGCAGCGTGACATCGTCAAGGAGGTGCGCGATGCCGGTGTGCGCGTGATGAAGACAGATGTGGCCTGGGTAGGCTCAGGCTATTCGTTCGGCCTCAACGGCATTGCCGATGTGGCACAGATCATGCCTTATTACGGCAGTAACGCCCGCCCGTTTATCATCACGGTGGACGGTTGGGCAGGATCGCAAAGATATGCCGGTGTATGGACAGGTGACCAGACAGGAGGAGACTGGGAATATATCCGATTCCACATTCCCACCTATATCGGTTCCGGACTGTCGGGAATGGGAAACATCACCAGTGACGTGGACGGCATCTTCGGCGGACGGAATAAGACAGTGAATGTGCGCGACTTCCAATGGAAGGCTTTTACGCCCATGCAGCTGAATATGGACGGCTGGGGCACCAGTCCCAAATATCCCATGCAGATGGGTGAACCGGCTACCAGCATCAACCGATCTTATCTCAAGCTCAAGTCGATGCTGCTGCCCTACAGTTATACCTACTCGCACGAAGCCGTTACGGGCAAGCCGCTGATCCGGGCAATGTTCCTCGAAGATCCTTCCGACTTTACCCACGGCACGGCCACGCGCTATCAGTATATGTACGGACCCGCGTTTCTCGTCGCTCCGGTCTATCAGAACACGAAGGCTGATAAGGATGGTAACGACATACGCAACGGAATCTATCTGCCCAAAGGCACGTGGTATGACTTCTTCACCGGAGAGGCCTACGAAGGGGGACGCATTCTCAACGACTTCGATGCGCCGATATGGAAACTGCCCGTCTTCGTAAAAGCAGGATCCATCATTCCGCTGGTCAATGCCAACAACAACCCTTCACAGATTGACCATTCAAACCGCACCTTCGAGTTCTATCCTGAAGGCCAGTCTTTATTCAGCCTCTATGATGATGACGGCACAACCGAAGCCTATCTCCATGGAGACAGTGCCACGACACAAGTCAACAGCATGCTCTCGGGCAAGAAATTGACGCTCAATGTCGCCAAGACCCAAGGCCACTTCAACGGCATGACACGTGAACAGCGCACCACCCTCATCGTAAACTGCGGGGGCAAGCCAAAGAAGGTGGCAGCCATCATAAACGGAAAGAAGATCAAGCTTGCTGAGGATCCATCGGCAGAAAACGCATGGTCTTACGACGAGGCTCCCGAAATGAACCGGTTCTCAACGAAAGGCAGCGAGGCTGCCTCCAAGAACATCAAGCACACGCCTCAGCTTACGGTGCGCCTTGCTGCCACGGATATCACCCAGACAGATATTTCTGTGATCATTGACGGCTTCGTATCGCCTGACAACAGCAACCGACTGTTGAAGAAGACCGGAGCCTTACAGGCACCTGTCATGCAGACGGCTGACATTCAACCTTATTCGATCGCACCCCGATGGCAACCCGTCAGCAATGCCGACTACTATGAGATTGAGTTCCAGGGTGAGACCTACTCCACTATTAAAGGAACGAGCCTGTTGTTCTCCGACCTTACGCCGGCCACCGACTACTCATTCAAAGTGAGGGCTGTCAATGCCAATGGAGCCAGCGAATGGACCACCATGAACATGCGCACAGCTGTCAATCCCCTTGAGAACGCGCTTCATGGACTGACTGCCACATCGACCGCTCGCGACATGGACGGATTCAGCATCGGCCATCTCTTCGACTTTGCCACTACGGGAGACATCTGGCATACCGACTATAATAGTAAGGCCGTGCCGTTTACTTTCACGATAGACTTACACAGTGTCAACACCCTTGATAAACTGCAGTATCTTCCACGGGCGGATGCCGGGAACGGCACTATCACTCGCTGTGATATTTCAGTAAGCCGTGATGGTAAGAAATGGACTGAGGTGGGCGAACAGCAATGGGCTCGCGATGCCAAGACGAAGGAGGTAGTGCTGGCTCAGCATCCGGTAGCGCGCTACGTCAAAGTGGATGTCAAAGAAGCAGCAGGTGGCTTCGGATCCGGTCGGGAGTTCTACGTGTTCAAAGTCCCAGGCACGAAATCATTGTTGCCCGGAGACATCAACAACGATGGCAAGATCGACGAAAACGACCTCACCTCCTACACCAACTATATGGGCTTGAAGAAAGGCGACGCTGATTTTGACGGCTACATATCAGGCGGTGACATCAATGGCAATGGAATGATTGATGCTTACGACATCTCCAATGTCTCCACACGACTCGAAGGCGGCGTACAGCCTGAGGAAGAGGGGAACCTGTCCGGCAAATTCAATTATGTCTTTGACAAACAGGCTTATAAGGCTGGTGATGATGTAACGGTTACCGTCAAGGGATCCGGTATGAAAGCCATCAATGCCTTCAACTTTATCTTGCCCTACAACCCACAAGAGATGAAATTTGAGAAGGTAGATGCTGTAGCGGCCAAAGACATGAAGAACATGACCTACGACCGTCACCACACCGATGGCAGTCAGGTTCTTTATCCTACATTCACCAATGTCGGAAACGAGCAACCGATCTCGGGCAACGAGACGCTCTTTGTCATGCACTTCAAGGCCCTGCGCGCTTTCCGTGTCAAACCCGTATCACCGAAGGGTATGATTGTGGACAAAGGACTGAAAGAAATCGATTTCTGAGTTGTTTAACCCTATATATGATAAAGATAGGAACTGGCCGGGCCAGTTCCTATTTTTATGCACAAAAAAATCCTCCCACAATGCAATGGGAGGATTATATAAGAGAAATGCTATATCATAGCACGTTTAGATTTTCATCTGCTTGCTGCCTGCTTTCTGAGCATCACCCTGTTTACCGTGCTTTTTCCAATACTTGGCACCTTTAGCCTTCAGCTTGGCGGTAAACTCGGCACTTGCCTTATCAACAGCCTGCTCTTCTTCGGGTGAGGCAAACAAGTGCTTATAGCCTTTCTGGACATTCCAATAGCCACGAGTGAAGTCAGGAACCTGAACAGGAATGTTGCCGTTGTTCATAGAAATGGAACCCAGTTCGGCTAAGCAGCACCACTCTGCCAAGTCATAAACATCCATGTCGAGTGGTAAACCATGCTGCAAACAATACACGAGGCGGCTGTCCATGATAAAGTCCATACCACCGTGGCCACCTACCTTCTTGGCCTTAGCCTCATATTTGTCGACAAGAGCGTCACGGAATTTCTGCTCGAGACGCTTTACATCCTCCTCAGGGAGATAATCGTGACCCGACATCTTGTCGCTGGTGGGCTGCACACCTACAGTCTTCATCTGATTGCTCGACAATGCGTAACCCTCAATAGGATATTTGTTGGCAAAGCCTTTAGAACCAACGACCTGGTACATACGGTTGTAAGGTTCTGGTGTCATCGTGTTGTGCTGCACCTCGATCACCTTCTCGTTTTCGGTACTGATGAGCGTTACAGTGTGGTCTCCATTAGCAAAATTATCACACTTCTTACCCGACATTTTCTCGACCCACTGCTTACCATTAATCGACTTGGTGTCCATGGCTACCAAGGTCTTCATACGGTCGCCGCGGTGAATATTAAGCACCTGTGCAATAGGACCGAGACCGTGAGTAGCATACACGTCGCCACGGAACTTCTGGTTATAGTCGAGGCGCCAGCCCAACTTGTCGTTGGCATCCTTCTTCCAATAAGCGTCCCAGAACGGAGAGAGATCGTGACGGTAAGCACCCTGTACGTACTCCACCTCTCCAAACACGCCGTGCTGTGCCATGTTCAGCGTGTTGAGCTCAAAGAAGTCGTAACAGCAGTTCTCCAACATCATGACATGAAGACGCTTCTGCTCACTAAGATTGATAAGTTGCCAAATTTCATCAAGGTTCATGGCTGAAGGAACCTCAATGGCAACGTTCTTTCCATGCTCAAGAGCATACTTAGCCACCGTGAAATGGTGACGCCAGTCAGTAGCGATATAAACAAGATCGATATCCTTCCGCTCGCACAATTGCTTGTAGCCATCCTCGCCATAATACACATCGGCAGGAGGCAGACTTGCGTTCTCCAATATTTTGTTGCAGGCCTCTGCACGGTTTTTCTCATGATCGCACAGCGCCTTGATCTCCGTGCCATCAATGTAGGTCCACCGTTCCACAGCACCGGGACCACGCATTCCTAAGCCAACAAAACCTACGCGAACAACACTGAGCTTGGGCGTTGCAAGATTCAAGACATTCTCCTGACCAGCAGGACGGGCAGGAACATCGGTTACAGCCTGACCATTCTTTATGGTATAAGGCCAATTGAACTGTGCATTGGCACCTACCGGCATGAAGAACGAAACAGCCGCAAAAGCGATAGCTGCCAAAATTTTTTTAGGTTCTTTCATCATATTACTATTTAAAATAAGGTTTCTTTTGGCAAAGTTATAAATAAAACAATATATAAACGAAAATTTAATAGTATTTAATTCCTATATTTTGTTAAGAATATAATTTTCCACAATAGATATAGCTATCACTTGAAGCTGAAGGAATCTATTGAAACTGCAAGAATTAGAAACCGAAAAGGCCGGACTCCCGAAGAAGGGAAATCCGGCCTATACATTGATTCCTCGTAGAGGAAAACCGCTTTACGCCTCGTAGTGAAAAAACTTATTACTACTCATAGAGTCGAACCTCACTCACGATGGGTGTATTGTAATCATCACCATACCACACGCCATAGGGACACTGCACGCAGCGCAGCTTCACGTACTTGCACTTTACCGCACTGTAGAACACCCATGGAACGACATCGGTAACTCTTGAAGCACCGTACTCGTCACTCACCTCGCCATCAGTCTGGCTGGTCCATGTCTCACCGTCATCGCTGGTGAGTATCTCGACAACAGAGGGCGCATAGTACCTGCTGTAGCCAAACTGATAAGACAGACCGGAAATGGTCTGTGGGTTGTCAAACTGCATGACGATCTCGGACGGAGCATAATAAAAGCTGTATGTATCCGTATTACTGTCGCTCAGATCGAAGGTCTCCTCGTCGTCGATACTCACCTTATATTTGCTCACGTCTATCTGCGTGAGCTTGGCCAGATCATTCTTCGACTGCGACTTGAGGTTGGTAACTACTTTACTGACGAGCACATCGTAGTAGTTGTACTGTTGTGCCATGGCTACGGCCTTGGAGTCGGTGGAGAGTTTCAGCACGGCCACTCCGGTTCCGTTAATCGTCTTGTAGGCATCATCATCCTTGAGCGTTATCCTGACCGGCTGACTCGACTGTTTCTCACCCGCTTTAATAACTACCGTAGGATTGATAACATCAATGGCAGACGCGGGCAAGGCTGTGGCATCGTTGCCATAAGCAGCGGTAGCGGTCTCGTCCGGTGACAGAGAAACACTGACATCCTCCTGAACGGGAGCCGTGAGACGGACAAAGACTTCGAACGTGTCTTCTGGCAAGATGACATTGACGAGTGTCTGTATCACCGTAGTTTCAGCAGTATTGGCTTTCACACCGCTCTGATAAACATACACTTTAGCCCCATAGTTTTCCTCGGCTGTGGGATTGAGGGGAGTGCCCACCGCAGGCTCATCGTCGCAAGCGACTGTGAGCAAAGCTCCCGCCAGGAGGGGGAGCGCTATTTTGATGATATTGTTTGCTTTCATAGATCGTTATCATTTACCGGTCGTTATCATTTACCGTCTATACGTACGTTTTGTACCCACTGGGTCGTTCCCTGAGCCGTACACGTATTGCCATGCCCTGTGGCATCAGCAAAATCGTTGCCTGAGCCTTCGTTGAACTTGAAGTAAGCGAACAAGCCCTTGCTGTCAGGACTGATGACATACATGTTGTTGGCCACTTCGCCTTGGCTGCGAGCCACCGTCCAAAGACGGAACTCGCTGACCATCACGTTGGCCTTGAGATAGTCGGTGTTGCCCATCTGACAGTTATCCTTCCCTAAATAGACCGTCTTGCCGGGTAGTGTCATGCTGTTGTCGAGCTGTCCGTTGACGTAAAGGCTCAGCGATGATCCGGTGCAGACGTATGCTATATGGTACCAAGTGTTATCCTTGAACTCCATCTTGCTGTTCATCTGCGTTCCTTGTGTCTTTATCTGAAGCACATTGCCCTTGATAGGCGCATCGCCGAAGCGGATATATATCTCACCGTCTTTGCCATTGGAAGCCCAACCACCGAAGAGACACTGGTTGTTGAGTTGACCTACTTCTGTTCCCAATAGGCTGATGTTGAAGTCCATCTCAACCGTCCATGAATTCAACTCGATATTGTCGGATGAGCCTGCCCAAAGGAACTTGAAGTTGTTGCCACTGTTGAGGATAGGCACTGGCGTATAGATGACCTGATCAAGCAATACGACAAGCGAACTGCCGGAGTTGAGCACATCCTTCTTACCGTCTGTGCTGACCAGTCGTAATGGCAAGGCATATTTGGCACCACTGTTCTTCATCTCGGAAGTCAACGGATTAAGCGTCACATCCACCGGACTCGACAAGGACTCGCCCGACGCAATGGTCGCCTTGTTGTTGGCAAGGCTATACTGACCTTCTGGCAACGTGACGTAGGACGTAGAGTTGTGACGGTTGTAATTGCTAAGAACCGTTGTGTCAACCACTAACTCAAAGGAGCACGCCTCCGACGTAGGATCAGAGAGGCGCACGTTGACAGAGGTCGTCACCGGGTCGTTGCCAATTGTTATCTTCTCGCTGCTGTTGCCATTGGTACTGGTCTGCGCGATGTAAGCCTGATCGCTGAGCGTAGAGTACTCAGCATCCTCACACCCAGCTAAAAAGAAGGTCGCGAGGCTCAAGCCTAACAGCAGATATTTATTTCGTTTCATAATGTGTTTTTCTTAAAGGATTATTTGATAACAGGGTTCATGATGGTGATGGCACGCCGCAGGTAGGGATAGGTGTTGACGATGCCAGCGAGCGAATACTCATACTCCATGTGGTAGGTCCCTACACCACCCTTTCGGTACTGCTTTCCATCAATGGTCGGCTCCCAGTAAGCCATGCCCAACAACGACGGGACGGTGTTGCCGTCATTGAGCGTATAGCTTACTCCGCCATCGGAAGCATAACTCTCAAAATTCTCGCATACGATAATCTTCTTGGCGAGCTGTTCGGCACTCAGCACGTCCTTGTAGTGGTCGTACTGCATGGCGACACGCGAGTCAAGGCTCCCGTCGGAAGACGCAGAATAAGCCTGAAGGATAAAGTAGTTGAACCTGTCGGCATATTTGGCGGGAATGCGCTCAGGCTGCCCATCAACGACGAACATCTTTCCGGTGCCTGATGCAGGTCCGATGCGCTTGGACACGGTCTCAACGAAATGTTCCATGACAGCATCGTTTTTCCACAATTCCTTGTTGGTGTTGTAAGGCTGCGCGTAGTCGGGCTCGGCATCGAGGTCGAAGCCGTCGTAGTTGTATTTTTCAATCGTGTCGCAGATGGCATTGGCGTACTTCTCTGTTGCGGCAAGCTGCGAGGCTTCGTCATCGCCCCATCCCCAGAACTTATGGCGCCATTCGTCCCATGTAGTGCCCTTATTGACTTCTTCCTCGGGTTCCTCAGGAGTGAGCTGGTCACCGATATCCATCACGATGAAGCACATAAGAGCTTTGGTGCCCTTGAGTTGCTGCAACTGCCTCAGGTCATCTTTCTGGTCATCACTGATGTTCTTGAAGTTGCCCCAAATGGAAACGAAATCCACACTGTCGGGTAACCCCATCAGACAGTTCTCCAATTTTGCACCGTTGCCGGTCCAGTTGCCAAACCAACCGAAAGCCACTTCATGGTCAGAGGCCTTATACTCCTTCAGCCGCTCATAATAAGCGGCATCACGGCCAGTCTTGGTCAGGTCGGCCGGATCCTTTATCTCTGTATCTGTCCAGTCGCTGCATGCCGACAGTCCTGCTATGGCAAGCATTACGAGACAGAAGGTTCTGATATATCTTTTCATATTCTTTTATATATAATAATGTGATACGATAATAACGGTTTATTTCTTCTGCCACCACATCTTAGTTGCATAGTCGTCGGTACCGCCGAGCAACTGTACCGCCTTGTCGTAGTTAGTCTTGTTTCTGATGCGCTCCTGCGGGTCGAAGGGTATGCGGTTGGCCACTGAAAGATTGGCCGCCGAGCTCTGCGCAGGCACGAAGACCTTAGGATAACCCGTACGTCTGAGATCGCACCAAGCCTCCTGACCATTAGGATACATAGCTATCCATTTCTGAGTGATGAGGCGCTCAAGTTTCTGATCATCTGAAGCCTTGTCGTCCCACTTGATGGTAATGGTGCTCCTGGCCGTAGCATTGCCGCCGTAACCGCCGTCAGCATCAACATAGTCAGCCTGCTTGTATGTATCATTATTCAAGTACTCGCTTGCACCCGTTACGCCCCACTGCTCAAATGAGAGCGTTACGGCTTCGTTGTAGAGCTCACCGACGGTGCCTCCCATACCGGACCATCCGGCAAGCGCACCCTCAGCCCGGCAGAAGGTCACTTCGGCTGCTGTCATCCAGATGCCACGGTCAGACTGCCCCACGTTGGCAGCCGAGTAGAGGGCATCGGCGGTAGTCTTGTTACCCACATTGGCGGCAGCTCTCATGCCCACAATCTTGCGGTCGCCCTGTGTGGCGGCAGGCGAGAAGTATTTCTCGATGCGCGGGTCATGATAGCCGTTCATGTAGCTCTCTATATCTGCACAGGCACGTGTATCACCCCACTCCACAGAAGTCTTATAGAGGCCGTTAGGTGTATAACTGATCGTCAGATTGTCGTCGTTGCTGGTCATCACGCCGTCCTTGACAGCCTGCTCGCCAATCTGCTTAGCCTGTTCCGGCTCCACAAAGCGCATACGTATGGCGATGCGCAGCTTCAGTGAGTTGGCATATTTCAGCCAGGCCGACAATTTTCCCTGATACACCTGATCGTAATCTGAAGCTACTGTTGCAGAGGCATCAGCAGCTACGGCAGGCGCTATGACAGCAGTCGCGGCATCCAGATCGTTGAGGATGCTGGCATAGACATCCTTCTGCGAGGAGTAGGCGTTGGCATCCGACTCGTCAGCTCCGATAATCAGAGGACCATACATATCGGTAAGGGTAAGGTAACCTTGCGCACGAAGCACGAGAGCCAAAGCATAAGTGAGACCCTCACCATTCGTTATTCGCTTGATTTCCTCAAAGTTGGATTCAATTTTCGGCTTCAGATAGCGCAACGGATAAGTGTACCAGCTTTCCGATGCATTGCAAAGCACGAAGTTTTTCGTAGAAAAACCGCTATTAGCGTAAGTAAAGTAACGGCCCAGATAGTTGCCTATGAGGTCGTAATCCATCTGATAGTCATTCTCCTGCTCTGGAAAAGTATAGTTGAGCAGGTTCTTGAGGAAGTTACCGGTCATGTAGTTGTCGCGGTTCAGCTCCTCACTGCTGGCCTTGTCGCCGGGCTTGTTGGCGTTTTCGAATCCGTCCGTGCACGAGGTCATCATCCCCGCAGCGGCGAAAGCGGCAGCAAAGACCAACGCCCGAATATTTATTTTATACTGTCTCATTGATTGATTTGTCTTTAAGTGATATCACGTTGTCAGAACTGCAGGTTG
>ULTQ01022997.1_pt1 | contig 9615 bp, 6 predicted proteins | sample 1957731 | NCBI WGS metagenome assembly ULTQ01 (sample SAMEA4835738, study PRJEB28245) | human gut metagenome | biome: gut microbiome; material: fecal sample | place: Denmark | collected 2008 | reverse complement strand
AACATACGGGCCTGCTTGGTCATGACGAGGTTCTGGTTACGTTCGTCCGACTCCGTCTTCTGTGAGCCATGACGAACGAGCACCCTTCCGGCGAACGCTCCGACAGCCTTGTCGTCCAACACATACTTATAGAGTTCGTGCGAGACGCAGTGACCCACCTGATGGTCGATGAGCGTATTGTTGTCTACATGCTGGCTCTTGTCTGCGATGACACAGCCGTTGCACCAGCATTCGGCTCCCTCGCCTTTGAACACGAGGTCGAGCTTGTTGCGCGTGATACCGTTCTGCAACGTGATGACATTGTGGTTGAGCCGGCTGTTAGCCTGCTGGTCGACATAGACATTGCTCACGCGTGTGTTCTTTTCATGCGTCTCCTCTAGACAGTAAAGATCCAGACTGGCGTTCTCACCGACATAAGCCTCGATGACCTGTGTGCCGAGGAAATAACGGTCGTCTGCGGAGTCGTCGCAGAAAAGCAGCTTAGCTTCAGCTCCCTCGTCCATGACGATAAGCACGCGACGGTTCACCATGAGGTCGACATCGGAACGGAGGATATTCACCACCTGGATACTGCGGTCCACCTTCACGTTCTTCGCCACATGGATGAAGAGTCCGTCCTGAGCCAGCATCGTGTTGAGGGCGGTGACAGCATCCTCCGAGGTCTTGGCGATCTTGCCATAATATTTTGCGATCGTCTCGGGATCTTTCTCTGAGGCATCCTTCAAGCTCATCACCTCCACGCCTTCCGGCAGTCCGACTTTCGGCAATGCTTTTTTATAGAAGGAGTCGTTGACGACGAAATAGAGCGATGTCGAAAGGTTCGGCACGTCACAACTGAAGACGCTGTAGGGATTGATGGGAAACTCCACCCGGTTGACATTGACACCGTAATCGGGGTCAAACAGTTTTTCCATGTCGGTATACTTATACCGCTCTATCTTTCGTGAGGGGAACCCCAGCCGCTTGAAGTCCTCGAAAGCAGCCTCACGAATCTCGTTCATCACAGCCGAGGAGTGAGCATTGATCATCGCTCTCGACTGCTCATAAAGATCTATATATTGTTTTTCACTTGCCATAATACTTCCTAATTCTTCCCGTATTTCTCATCCGCCTCTTCCTTGATCCAGTCGTAGCCCCGCTTCTCAATCTCTTTAGCGAGTTCCGGTCCTTCGGTGCGTACGATACGGCCGTTATAAAGCACATGGACGACCTGCGGCTTGATCATGTCGAGCAGACGCTCATAGTGGGTAATGACGATAATCGACTTCTCCGGCGTGAAGAGTTTGTTGACCCCTTCTGCCACGATGCGCATGGCATCGACATCGAGTCCGGAGTCGGTCTCATCGAGGATAGAGAGTTTCGGATCGAGCATTGCCATCTGGAAGATCTCGTTGCGCTTCTTCTCACCGCCCGAGAAGCCTTCGTTGACACTGCGGCGCGAGAGCTTCGGATCGAGCTCCACCAGTTCACGCTTCTCCTTCATGAGTTTCATGAACTCGGGTGCTTTCAACGGCTCCTTCCCCTCATACTCACGCTTGGCGTTGACGGCAGCCTTCATGAAGTTGACCATCGACACCCCCGGAATCTCTACGGGGTATTGGAACGAAAGGAACAAGCCTTCGCGTGCACGGTCTTCCGGTTTCATGGCCAGGAGATCCTTACCGTTGAACAAAGCCGTGCCTTCCGTGACCGTGTACAGAGGGTTACCCGTCAACACAGCAGAGAGCGTTGACTTACCTGATCCGTTAGGACCCATGATAGCGTGTATCTCGCCATCCTTGACCGTGAGGTTGATACCTTTTAATATCTCTTTGCCTGCAATAGAGGCATGTAAATTCTTTACTTCTAACATAACTTTTTCTTAGTTAGGAGTTAGGAGATAGGAGTTAGGAGTTGTTCCTGCTCACCACCTTCTGCTCCCTTGTTTATTTCTTTTAGTTAGGAGTTAGGAGATAGGGGTTAGGAGTTGTTCCTGCTCACCACCTTCTGCTCCCTTTTCATTTATTATTATCGTTTTCTCTTGTTTTTTTTGTTATAGAGTTAAAGAGCTTTTTGAGCTCTAAACAATCATCATATAAAGAGTTCCAACATCAAACTCCTAATTCCTCACTCCTCACTCTTAACTCCTTATTATCCCACCGTTCCTTCGAGTGAGACGCTGAGGAGTTTCTGAGCCTCCACAGCAAACTCCATGGGGAGCTTGTTGAGCACCTCCTTGGCATAGCCGTTGACAATGAGTCCTACAGCATCTTCCATAGGAATGCCACGCTGGTTGCAGTAGAAAAGCTGATCCTCGCTGATCTTAGAGGTCGTAGCCTCATGCTCGACGATCGCCGTGTCGTTATGGATATCCATGTAAGGGAAGGTGTGGGCACCACAGTCGGAACCGAGGAGAAGGGAGTCGCAGGAAGAGTAGTTGCGGGCGTTGTCAGCATTGGCAGTAGCACGGACGAGACCGCGGTAACTGTTCTGCGAATGTCCGGCGGAGATACCTTTCGAGATGATCGTCGACTTGGTGTTCTTCCCGATATGGATCATCTTCGTACCCGTATCGGCCTCCTGATAATGATTCGTCACAGCGACACTGTAGAACTCAGCCTGCGAGTTGTCGCCACGGAGCACACAGGAAGGATATTTCCACGTGATAGCCGAACCTGTCTCCACCTGGGTCCACGACAGCTTGGAGTTGACGCCACGACACTCGCCGCGCTTCGTCACAAGGTTCAGCACGCCACCTTTTCCGTGCTCATCGCCCGGATACCAGTTTTGCACCGTAGAGTATTTCACTTCGGCGTTATTCATCACGACGATCTCCACGACAGCGGCGTGCAACTGGTTCTCGTCGTACATCGGAGCGGTGCACCCTTCAAGATAAGAGACGTAAGCGTCGTCGTCCGCCACGATAAGCGTCCGCTCAAACTGGCCGGTATTGCGGGCGTTGATGCGGAAGTAACTGCTCAGCTCCATCGGGCAGCGCACCCCTTTGGGAATATATACGAACGTACCGTCACTGAACACAGCCGAGTTCAGAGCGGCAGAGAAATTGTCACGATAAGGCACGACACTGCCCAGATACTGCTTCACGAGGTCGGGATGCTCTCTCACAGCCTCACCGATAGACATGAAGATGATGCCTTTCTCAGCCAACTGTTTCTTGAACGTCGTCTTCACGGACACGGAGTCCATGACGGCATCCACAGCGGTGCCACTCAGCGCGAGGCGCTCCTCCAAAGGGATGCCGAGCTTGTCGAAGGTTTTCTCCAGCTCCGGGTCGATCTCCTTATTCTTGGGCTTCTTCGCCAACGGGTCGGCATAATAGGATATCGCCTGGAAGTCGATAGGCGGGACGTGAACGTGCCCCCACGTGGGAACGGGCAGGGTCTTCCAATAACGGTACGCCTTCAGGCGGAAGTCGAGCAGCCACGCAGGCTCCCCTTTCTTCTTGGAAATGAGCCTTACCACATCCTCATTGAGACCTTTAGGGATAACCTCGGTGTGAACATCCGTGGTGAAGCCGTATTCATATTTCTGGTTGGCAACCTCCTTGACGAAGTCGTTGCTTTCCTTCTTGAGTTTTATCTCCATATAAAAACTATAATATTAAGAGATGTATAATTAATACAAGGTGACACGAACAAAAGCCGTGCCACCTCTATCATGAATCACAAATGTTACCTTTCAAGATAACGAAATGTGCAAACTTGACTGCTACGAAGGCGGTACAAGCTTTAAAGTTTCTGTTCTACCTCTATCTCGGTGAAGGTCTCGATGACGTCGCCAACCTGGATGTCGTTGTAGTTGACGAGCGAGATACCGCACTCAAGTCCTGTTGCCACTTCCTTCACGTCATCCTTGTAACGCTTCAGGGCAGCGATAGGAGCGGTATGCACCACGATTCCGTCGCGCACGACATGTGCCTTATCCTTGGAGTGGACCTTGCCCTCGGTCACGAGACCACCGGCGATCGTACCGACCTTGGATATCTTGAACACCTGCTTGACCTCCACTTCGGCGGTGACGACCTCCTTCTTCACCTTGTCGAGCATGCCGACCATGGCAGCCTTGATATCGTCGATAGCGTCGTAGATGATCGAATAGGTATTGATCTCTACCCCCTCACGGTCAGCGAGCTTACGTGCATCGGCCGAAGGACGAACCTGGAAACCGACGATGATGGCATCGGAAGCCGAGGCAAGCATGACGTCGTTCTCGGAGATCTGACCGACGGCCTTGCTGATGACGTTGACCTGCACCTTCTCCGTAGAGAGTTTGAGGAACGAGTCGGACAGCGCCTCGATCGAACCGTCGGTGTCACCCTTGACGATGATGTTAAGTTCATGGAACTCACCGCGCGCGATACGATGGGAGATGTCGCCGAGCGTCAGACGCTTCTGCGTACGCAGCCCTTGCTCACGCTGCAGCTGCTCACGCTTGTTGGCGATCTCACGTGCCTCCTGCTCCGTGTCGATAACATGGAACTGGTCACCGGCGGTAGGTGCTCCGTTGAGACCGAGGACGATAGCCGGCTCAGCCGGTTTAACGTTGTCGATACGCTGGTTACGCTCGTTGAACAAAGCCTTCACGCGGCCCCAGGATGTACCGGCAAGCACGATATCGCCGACATGCAGCGTACCGTTACTCACGAGCACGGTTGAGACATAGCCACGGCCCTTGTCGAGAGAAGACTCGATGACGGTACCGGTAGCCTTACGGTTCGGGTTGGCCTTGAGGTCGAGCATGTCAGCCTCGAGCAGCACCTTCTCCATGAGGTCATCCACGCCAATACCTTTTTTGGCACTGATCTCCTGGCACTGGTACTTACCGCCCCACTCCTCCACCAGGAGGTTCATGTTGGCGAGATCCTCACGTATCTTGTCGGGGTTGGCACCCGGCTTATCAATCTTGTTGATGGCAAACACCATCGGCACACCGGCAGCCTGACAGTGGGCGATGGCCTCCTTCGTGGTAGGCATCACAGAGTCGTCGGCAGCGATGATGATGATGGCGATATCGGTGACCTGAGCACCACGGGCACGCATGGCGGTGAAAGCCTCATGACCCGGAGTGTCGAGGAACGTCACCTTACGGCCGTTCTTCAACGTCACACTGTAAGCACCGATATGCTGGGTGATACCACCTGCCTCACCGGCGATGACGTTCGTGTTGCGGATATGGTCGAGCAGCGACGTCTTACCGTGGTCTACATGACCCATGACCGTCACGATAGGCGCACGAGGCACGAGATCGCTCTCGTCGTCTTCCTCCTCGCTGACAGCCTCCTGAACCTCAGCACTGACATACTCGGTCTTGAAGCCAAACTCCTCGGCGACCATGTTGATGGTCTCTGCATCGAGGCGCTGGTTGATCGATGCCATGATGCCGATGCTCATCAGCGTGGAGATGACCTGCGTCACGGAGACATTCATCATCGTGGCAAGCTCAGACACCGTCACAAACTCGGTGAGCTTCAGCACCTTGCTCTCCTTCTTCTCAGCACGTGCCTCAGCATCGAGCTTCTCCTGGACAGCCTCACGTTTCTCCTTACGGTACTTGGCGCCTTTCTTGTTCTGACTCTTACTCGTCAAGCGGGCCAGCGTCTCCTTTACCTGGCGTGCTACATCCTCTTCGTTGACCTCCTGCGGTTTGTTGCTACGGTTACGGTTCTTCTTTTTCTTACCGTTACCGTTCTTGTTGCCGCCCTGCTGGTTGGCAGCGGCGTTGATGTCTACCTTGTTATTATTGATCCGCTCGCGCTTGCCCTTGTTGTTGCCATTGCCATTGTTTCCGTTGTTTCCACCGTTCTGCTGGCGCTGGCGCTCCCGCTGCCTTTCGGCGCGCGACTTCTTCTTCGGGCGGGTGCTTGAGTTGATAGAGCTCAGGTCGATCTTACCCAAGACTGTCACCTTCGGCGTGTCATCGATACGCGCTTCCGTCTTCGTACGGAAGATCTCGGTACCTTTCTTCTCAGCAGCCGGTTGTGTGACCTCCGCCACTTTCACGGCAGCGGGCTTCTGTATGACCTGACGCTGCTTCTGCACAGGCTTCTCGCCCGGCTTCACAGCCTCAGCCGTCTTGACATCCTTTTTTTGTGCCACCTTCTCTGCAGGCTTATTGTCCTTTACGGCAGCTGGCTGATGAGCGTTGGCCTCCGCGGCCTTGGGAGCCTTTGTCACCTCCTTCGCAGGTGTCTCCACAGGTCTTGCCGCCGGTGCTTCCGGCTTAGTGACAGCCGGCTCAGATTTCACTTGCTTTGGCTCAACCTTCTGACTGACGGCAGCAGTCTCAGGCTTGGTGGCCGGCTTTTCAGATGTAGCATCAGACTTAATGTCCACCGGGCGCTTGCCAACGCTATTAAGGTCTATCTTTCCCAACGGTGTGTATTTCTGGTGTCCTCCGAGCTCCAGCCCACTCACCACGTGGGGCTTGGCGCTGTCCCGGTCTTTCTTTTTCTCAGGCTTCTTGAAGAGACCCTCGGCCGCTACCTTAACGGCCGCATCCTTCTTGTACGCCTCAACGAGCGCAGCATACTGCTTGTCGTTGAGCTTAAAGTTGAGATCGTCCTTGACCTCCCCAAGCACACCGGCTCTCTTTTGCAGGAAGCCAACTGCCGTTTGGCGCCCTATGTTCAATTCACGTAATGCTTTGTTTAATCTGATGCTCATATAATACTTTTACCTTCTATATTCTTATTCCTTCTCTATTCAAACCTTATTGTTCAAATTCCTTTCTCAACACCTCCAACACGTGGTCCACCGTTTCTTCCTCGAGGTCAGCCTTCTCGACGAGCATCTCCCGCGGCGCATTGAGCACCTCGCGGGCTGTCTCCAGACCGATACCCTTGATGGCATCGATGATCCACTGGTCGATCTCATCGTTGAACTGATCGAGGTAGACATCATCGACCTGATCCTGACGGTCGCTGTCGCTCACCACACGGAACACGTCAATGGTGTACTCTGTCAGCATCGAGGCCAGCTTGATGTTCATACCATTGCGGCCGATGGCAAGGCTCACCTGATCGGGCTGCAGATAGACACTGGCCTTGTGGTTCTCCTCATCGAGCTTGATGTCTGTGACCTGTGCCGGGCTCAGGGCACGCTGGATAAACAGCTTCGTGTTGGCCGACCAGTTGATGACATCAATGTTCTCGTTGTCGAGCTCACGCACGATCCCGTGCACACGACTTCCGTGCACACCGACGCAGGCTCCTACCGGATCGATACGGTCGTCGTAGCTCTCCACAGCTATCTTGGCGCGCTCACCCGGCATGCGGGCAATCTTCTTGATGGAGATAAGACCATCCTGGATCTCCGGCACCTCGTTCTCCAACAGGCGCTGCAGGAACGTGGGACTTGTACGGGAGAGGATGATACGCGGGTTGTTGTTCTCGTTGTCCACACGCTCGATGACGCAGCGCACGGTCTCGCCCTTGCGATAGACATCGGCAGGGATCTGCTCACTCTTCGGGAGATGAAGCTCATTGTTGTCGTCATCCACGAGGAGCACCTCACGCTTCCATACCTGGTAGACTTCAGCAGAGATAAGCCTGCCCACGCGGTCCTTGTACTTATTGTAAAGGGCATCATGCTCCAGCTCAAGAATCTTGCTGGCGAGCGTCTGACGCAGGGTCAGGATGGCACGACGGCCGAACTTGGCGAAGTCGACCGGCTCCGAGACCTCCTCGCCGACCTCATAGTCGGCATCGATCTTCTGAGCGTCGGCCAGGCTGATTTCCTTGTTCTCATCAGCCACATCACCATTGGCAACCACGATGCGGTTGCGGTAGATCTCGAAGTCGCCCTTGTCGGGGTTGACAATGACATCAAAGTTCTCGTCTGAGCCAAAGATCTTCGCAAGCACATTGCGGAAACTCTCTTCAAGCACACTCACAAGCGTCGTGCGGTCGATGTGCTTCGTATCCTGAAACTCGCGGAAAGAGCCTATCATATTTATCTGCTCGTCGTCATTCTTTTTTGCTGGCATAGCTATATATCTTTTTTTATTTATTCTCTTTTAATTTGGATCTTACGATCATTTGAAACTTATCAGATACTTGGTGTACTTCACCGTATCCATGTTAAACCGGTGGTCAACATCCATCATCACCGGACGTTTTTTACCTTCCACCTTCACTTTCTCCTTGACGGTGACCGTGAAGTCGCGGCCATCGACACTTTTCAGGATGCCCTTGACCTTCCTGCCGTCACCATCGAGCACCTCTACAGGCTCGCCGATAAAAATCTCGTATTGCTTAGCCACCTTGAAAGGCTGGCCTAAACCCGCGGAGCCCACTTCCAACTCGTAGTCCTCCTCGTCACGGCTGAGGTGATCTTCGATATACTGGCTCAGCTGAGCGCAGTCTTCGATCCACACACCATCGGCATGGTCTATCTCGACAGTGATTTTGTCATCAGGGCTGATGTTCAGGTCTACGAGGAAGTACTCCTTGTCCTTAAGCCACTCTTCTACTAATCCTTTAACGACGTTCTTGTCTATCATGTATTGAAGTTATAAAAAAATGAGGAACTCGCTTTAGGAGTCCCTCATTCCACTGAACACTGCAAAGGTACTAACTTTTTTGCGTTCCCACAAATATTACGTGCTTTTTCTTTGAAAAATGTTCAAGCGCAGGCACACCGCGGAACAGCGCTGCCGCATCGTGTCACAGCTGAGGCAAGATCGTGACACAGCTGAGGCAAGATCGTGACACAGCTGAGACAAGATCGTGACACAGCTGAGACAAGATCGTGACACAGATGAGGCAGGATCGTGACACGTATGAGTTACAGCATCGCGAGCGCCGCGTTCTCGTTGGCCTCCATGATCTCGCGCTCGCCGGGACCTTTGTCGTTGATGCCACAGAGATGGAGTATGCCGTGAATGATAACACGGTGGAGCTCATCGTCGTAAGCCTTGCCGAACTTCTCCGCATTGGAGCGTACGGTATCCAGAGAGATGACGATGTCGCCGTTGAGGACATCATCATCATCGTAGTCGAAGGTGATGATGTCGGTGTAATAGTCGTGACCGAGATACTGACGGTTGACCTCTAAGATCTTCTCGTCGTTGACAAACATGTAGCCTATCTCACCGATCTTACGACCATGGGCTGCCGCCACGCGCTTGATCCATGCGGTAGTGTCGCGGTGACGGATCTTCGGCATTTTCACGCCGTCTGCATTGTAAGTTATCATATTATTATAGTGTGAAGTGTTGAGTGTTAAATGTTAAGTGACGAGGGGAGTGTTAAGTGTTGAGTGTTAAGTGTTGAGTGTTAAATGACGAGGGGAGTGTTAAGTGTTGAGTGTTGAGTGATGGGAATGGAGTGCGGTCAATTTCCTGTTGGCAGAAGTTTCTGAGCTTCTGCATCCTTATGAAAATAGACGAGCTGACGGTAAGCGGTCGATGAAACGGAGGAGAACTGGGGCTGGGCATAGAGCAGCACGGTCTCGAGGTTACCGAGGTTGCGGTTGTAATCGGCCTCCACGCGCTCATACTCAAAGTCGATGGTAGAGCGCACGCCGCGAACCTGGAACCGGGCTCCGACCTTCGCGGCAATATCAACGGTCATGCCGTCGTTGACCACGACGCTGACGCGCGGCTCATCCTTGTAGA
>ULTQ01072474.1_pt1 | contig 9631 bp, 9 predicted proteins | sample 1957731 | NCBI WGS metagenome assembly ULTQ01 (sample SAMEA4835738, study PRJEB28245) | human gut metagenome | biome: gut microbiome; material: fecal sample | place: Denmark | collected 2008 | reverse complement strand
CGGTGTGGCAGGTGTGGCAGGCAGTGGCCAGAAAGAGCTTTGCGAGACGATTGCAGGTCTGATGCAGGCAAAAGAAGGAGCGATCCTTTATAAAAAGACAAATCTGCTCGGCAAGACACCTTCCGAAATTATCAATCTGGGTATCAGTATGAGCTTTGTACCGGAGGATCGTCTTGGTATGGGACTTGTTTCCACGATGGGTATGACAGATAATATGCTGCTCAAGAGATATAAAGCAGGCAAAGGACCGTTTGTCAGAAGGAAACCGGCAAAGGAGCTTGCAGCAAAGCTGGTTGAGAAGCTGAGTATTGTAACGCCAAGTATTGAAACGCCTGTGCGTATGATGAGTGGAGGTAACGTACAGAAGGTTCTTCTGGGACGTGAGATCGAATCAGAACCGAATCTGCTGATCACGGCTTACCCGGTGCGAGGACTGGATATCAATTCCTCTTATGTGATCTATGATCTTTTGAATGAACAGAAGAAGAAAAATGTGGCAGTCATGTATATCGGAGAAGATCTGGATGTGCTTCTGGAGCTTTCCGACCGGATCATGGTACTGTGCCACGGTAAGATCACAGGTATCTTAGATGCCAGAACAGCGACCAAGGAACAGATCGGTATGCTGATGACCGGCGATACGGAAGATGCTGTGGAAGAAACGACGAAAGGAGGGCAGACAAATGAATAAACAGACAAAAGAACCGCTTCTGCGTACGGTCAAACGTGCGGAGATGGGAAACAGACAGATCCTTATTTTACGTCTGCTCGCTATTTTATTATCACTTGTGGCAGGAGGTATTTTTATCCTGTGTATCGGCTATAATCCGTTTGTGATCTATGGCACGATCATTACCGGTGCATTCAGAAGTGCCATGGCTGTACAGGCGACAGTTAAGATCATGATCCCGCTTCTGATCTGCTCCCTCGGTGTGACGCTTGCTTTTAAGATGCGTTTCTGGAACATCGGTGCAGAAGGACAGTTGATTTTCGGGGCAACCTGTGCTTCCTTCTTCGCTCTTTACTGCAGTAACTGGAATCACGTTGTACTGCTTCTGGTGATGGCAGTGGCAGGTATTGTGGGCGGCGGTCTCTGGGGACTGATCCCTGCGTTCTTTAAAGTAAAATTCAATACAAACGAAACCTTGTTTACACTGATGTTGAATTACATTGCCATGTATTTTGTATCCTATCTGCAGGATGGTCCATGGAGAGATCCTGCGGCAAACGGTTTCTCCAAGATCCAGAGATTTGATGCCAATGCGGCGCTGGATAAGGTGGCAGGCATCCAGTGTGGCTGGATCGTGGCACTGATCCTCGTTGTAGTGGTGTTTGTATACCTGAAGTTCAGCAAGTCCGGCTATGAGATCGGTGTTGTCGGTGTCAGCCAGGATACAGCAAGATATGCCGGTATGAATGTCAAAAAGATCATTTTAAAGACGATGTTTTTAAGTGGTGCGATCTGTGGACTGGGCGGTATGATCCAGGCAAGCGGTTCCGATGTCACACTGACTATGAATGTGGCAGGCGGTGTCGGATTTACAGCGATCATCGTTGCATGGCTGTCACAGCTGAATCCTTTTGTGATACTGATCGTTTCCTTCCTGTTTGCAGTACTGGAGAAGGGAAGTAGTGTTGTACAGTCATCGTTCGGACTTTCCACAGATTGTGCGGATGTACTGCAGGGAATTATTTTATTCTTTATTTTGGGCTGTGAATTCTTTGTACGTTATAAATTTGTAGGCAGAAGTAAAGGAGGAGACAAATAATGGATATGGTAATTAAATTCTTGGTAGCGGCAGTACTTGCCGGAACTCCTTTATTATATGGTACGGTAGGAGAAATCCTTTCCGAAAAAACAGGACATCTGAATCTGGGTGTGGAAGGCATGATGTCGATCGGTGCCTGCGCAGGCTTTATGGCAGGCTATCAGACAGACAGCTTTGTCATTGCTATTTTGGCATCTGCTCTGGCAGGCGCACTCAGCGCATTGATCTATGCATTGTTGACGGTTACGTTTATGGCAAATCAGAACGTAACGGGTCTGACACTGACGATCTTCGGTATCGGACTTGCCAACTTCATCGGTGTTATGATGATCGCAAAATCACCGGACGGTACTTTGAAATTACCGGAGCATATTACAGCTGCGATGCGGAGCATCCATATTCCGGGGCTTTCCGATATTCCGGTTGTGGGACCGCTCTTATTCTCTTATAATCCGTTTGTTTATCTTGGTATCCTGATCGCGATTCTTTGCGGTATTTATCTTGGTAAGACAAAAACAGGTCTGAATGTACAGGCGATCGGACAGAACCCTGCAGCAGCGGATGCAGCGGGTATTCAGGTGACGAAATGGAAATATATCAATATTGTAGCCGGTGGTGCGATCTGCGGTATCGGCGGGGCATATTGTTCTATGATCATCAATGGTGGTGTATGGATCAGTGATAATGTAGGCGGACTTGGCTGGATCGCAGTAGCACTTGTTATCTTCGCTTCCTGGAGACCGACTCTTGCAATCTGGGGATCCTTTGTATTTGGTGCCCTGCGTATCCTGAAGTATTACATTCCGCAGTCGGTATTTCCGTTCCCAATCGCGTTTTACGATATGCTTCCGTTCCTGATCACAGCGGTTGTACTGGTCCTCAGTTCTATCCGCAACAGACGAAACAGTAATATGCCGGAAGCACTTGGAAATAATTATTTCCGCGAAGAACGGTAGATCCTTCTACATGATCCCGATGTCGGTTATGGCATCGGGTCATGTAGAAATCGATATAATTCATATATACCTCAATGTACTTCCATATTCGATACACTTTTCATTATTTGAATGAAAAAGGCATCGAATCTATCTTGGCTAATCTTTTTCGATGCATTTCTAATCCTATTTTAGGCAAAACCCGAAACAAAAAGCATCGGAAATCTGAATTTCTGTTTGCGCTTATAGCCGTTTCCTGTTTGCTTCTACCTCTTCTTCGCCAGCGGCGCAAAGATTGTCTTGCGCCCGATAAAGCCCACGATCCGCGTCAGAATGATTCCTAAAAAGACACCACAGCTGTCTATGTAGACATCGCGTTTCGTCGGCGTCCGCCCGGCGATAAAGGACTGGTGGTATTCGTCGAGACAGGCGAAGCCCACACAAAAGGCGCCTGCAAACACCATCAGCCAGATCCCACGCATGCCATATACATAAAGCGGGAAGGAGACTGTCACAGCCAGCAGGAAATATTCACTGAAGTGTGCCAGCTTACGGACATAAAAATGATATTTGTCCGTGTAGACATTGATCTGTGCATCGGTCAGTTCCAGATCTGCGATCGTATCGACCGTTTCTACCAGCTTATGTGTGACCTTGTAGCTGAGCTGTGCGGAGGAAACCCCACTCTGGGAGGAAAAATTAAAAATACAGTACATGACGATAATGGCGGGCACAAAGGAAAGCGGCTTTAAAACAAGCCGCAATACGGTTTTGATAAATAACCAGACATATTTCATAATATAAAACTCCTCTTATTTTACTTCTCTAAATATTCGATCTGTGCCAGCAACGGTTCCGGTGTCTGACCGTGGTTGTTGCGCTGTGCACGGAAGGCTACACTATTCATACGTGTCAGTTCCTTCTTTTTATTGTTTTCATAACGTTCAAATAAGCTGGTATATAATGGGTTCGTTTTCAGCTTCTCACGGTATTCCTTCGGGAATGGGCAGTAGCGGGACAGGATCTGTCTCGTAACCTTGTTCAGACGCGGGGAACCGGCGGATTCATAAAGAACCCATGCCATATAATCTAAAATGAAGGCATCTTTGAAACGGTTCTTTGCCTTCTGGAGCTGCATATGGCATTTCTCCTTGGCATCAGCGGAAAGATCCCTGTTTTTCTTGTAAAACTGTAAATAATCAAAAAATTCACTTGTTAAGGAATGGTCGGTGACATCGTTCCAGCGTGCGCCCTGTACACGTTTACACATTTCCCAGCGGAATTCACCGGTCAAGCGGAGCATCATCAGATGGATGTCGGACAGACAGATCGCCGGAAGCAGCATACTGGCAGGGGTCTGCCTGTCATGTCCTTCAATTTCCTGCCAGAGAATGCCTCTTGTACCGGTATTCGGCATTAAGATAATGTCAGGCAGGATTTCATGCTGCAGCACCTCATGCGTTGTGGCAAGAAGCGGAGAGGTGTAAATATAATCTCTGTAATAGGCACTGAAATCAACTGCAAGTACATTCTGCAGAGCTTCTTTGATCGCATGGAAGGTCAGGCAGCAGTTTTCTGCCGGGCGCAGGAAGTCATGTTCGGAAAGGAGCGGGCAGAACAGTGCAGGTCTGCCATAGGTGACCTTACCGCCTGCAGGCAGTAACTGCCGCAGCTCAAACTGTACCTTTTGCTTTTGGTCAGAAGAAAGTGTATCAAATTCTGCCTGTGTGATGGAGTTATCACGCAGCATGGTCTGCAGATAGGCATTATAATCCTGGTCAAATTCATTTTTGTGTGGCTGTTTTTCACCGTTTAAGATCAGCACCAGATAATCGTAGAACGGATAGACCTGCGTGCCTTCCCGATTGCCGTAGGTAGAGCCGAGATCATAGAGATAAATGGCATTTTCCTGTCCGCACAGTTCTTCGTCAATAAAACCGAAATAAAAGAACATTTTCATAATGACAGGAATGTCTTTTGTGCGGGAAATAAAAAATGCCTGGGTATACAGCTCGTAAAATGCTGTGCAGAGTCTGCTGCGCAGCTGATTCAGTTCATCGGAGGCGGCATTTTTATCGGTCACTGCTTTGTAGGCATTCAGATCTTTCATAAAGTCTGCGGAAAATTCTTCGGACATCTGTGCATAGCCGAGAATCTGGAGCGTAGCGTTTTTCAGCTGGGAAAGTACCAGCTTTTCATGGGCTTCCTGATCGTTTTCGTTGATCTGCTGCATATGGGACAGGGCTTTTGTCAGCTCCTGGTATTCGGAAAGCCGGTCCTTGTAAAGCGCCATGTCAATGGAACTGACACCTTTTGCACGGATGAACATACGGCTGATGGCAGCATTGATCGGCAGAATATCCTGCCTGCGGTGACTGGCTGTGACAAGGATCGTTGTATACAGATCGACAAAGTCCAGATGGTCTTCATTGATCAAAAGGATGGAAAGTTCGGAAATATAGTCATACATTTCCTCATAGCTTGTCAGATACAGATGCAGATCCTGGCTGACACGCAGCAGAAAACCGATCACAAAGCCGCGTCTTTCAAACAGAGGTGCAAGTGATTCACTCAGACAGATGTTTTCCATATCCTTATAATAACGGGATAAAAAGGCATACGGTGTATTGCCAAGCTCCAGCGGCTGCACATTTTCAAGACCGGGCAGATGCTTGGTCGGAAGTGCATATTGTTTGCTGAATCTGGTGTAATCCCGGTAAAATTCCATTAAAGCGGTATATAAAGCATTGCAGCGGTATTTGGTCATGGAATAGAGCTCTTCCACATGGAAGAACTGTTTTAAAGCAGCCCAGATAAAGGTGGGTGCAAGGGTAGGATCCTGATCGAATAACTGTCGGAAGGATTCTTCACTGCGGTACGGATAGGAATCGACAACAACGTCAGTCAGTGCAACATAGTCGCAGGAATGCGAAAGCTGGAACAGATCCAGAAATCCGATTCCATCGCCGGCTTCTAATGTGATCTCACCATGTGCAAGCTTCATGGAAACCTGCCCTTCGATCAATATACCGACTGCACGGACGGGGGTATCCTTATGATAAATGGTCGTATCTTTTTTTATTTGAATTTCTGCCATAAACTTGTCCTGTCTTTTCTGTAAAATTCCATGTTACCACGGTAAAAACAGTATAGCATACTTTGCGGATCAGGGTGTACTTTTTTCAATTTTGTGGTAAAATAAATAAAACTGATTGTTGTGTCATTTTTGGGAGGTATTGAAATGGAAAAAATGGGGAGAGAAGAAATCGTGGCAATGTACAAGCCTGATGTGGAGCGGCTCCTGCCATATCTGTCATGGCTGCGTGATAAAAGCGGCGCAGATGTCACCAAAAGCTATGAAGCGGATGATAATAAAAAGACAATAGCATTTCCTGTATATGATGGAACGTTGCTTGCATTTCTGAACGAACTTGGTTCGACCGCATTCATGAATCAGAATTACCGCTATATCTATTCACGTTACCGGATCCGCGATTATAAGGATGAGCTTAAGCAGATCGATAAGGCAGATATCATGTCAATGGAGATTCTGGGCGGTATTTTGTCAAAGTACACACTGGGCGGAATGACAAAGGCGTACTTATGGACAGAAGGGGTAGAGCATCAGATTTTTTACAGAGCGCTTCTGAAGGCAAAGAGCATCATTGAATACTGGGATGTTCCACTGGAAAATACGGGGGGAGATCTATGAGCGAAAAGTCAGTACAGAAACGGAATTATATTATAGAAAAAGCAAGGGAGGTTTTTTCGCAGAAGGGATATCTGACAGTGACAATGAAGGATATCGTGGAAGCCTGTGAGATCAGCCGGGGTGGTTTATATCTGTATTTTGACAGCATCAAAGCGCTTTTTCTGGCGGTGCTCGAAAAAGAAAAAGAGGAGACCGACGATGATCTGGAACCCGCACTTTCCAAGGTGACTTCCAGTGCGGATATTCTGGTACTCTTTTTACAGGAGCAGAAAAAAGAAATACTGAAAAAGACAGGCAGTCTGAGACGTGCAAATTATGAATTTTACTTTGGCAATGAGATCCCGCGGAAGGAAAATCCGATGCGGAAGGAGTTTGTCATGTCGGTCAAGATCGTGGAAAAGCTGATCAAAGACGCCGTAGAGGAAGGCGATTTTGTCTGTGAGGATCCCATGGGCGCAGCAAGGAATATTCTGTATGTGCTGGAGGGACTGAAGGTAAGTGCGGAAACGATTGGTATTACGGAAGAAACAGTAAACCGTGAAATATATTATTGGTTGAAAGGTCTGGCATATGATTGAAACAGTAGTGGCGTATCAGCTTGCAGTAGGTGAGACGCTCAGGATACAAAAGAAGAGACTGATGCCCGGTGCGGGAAATCCGAATATCGGCAGGATCAGTATTGTTTCCGGAATTCACGGAGATGAGCTGGAAGGGCAGTACGTCTGTTATGAGATCATCCGGCGGATACAGGAGCATCCGGAGAACTTAAATGGGATTGTGGATGTTTATCCGGCATTGAATCCGCTTGGCGTGGATTCGGGCAGTCGTGTGATCCCTAAACTGAATATGGATATGAACCGTATGTTCCCGGGGGAAGCAACGGGCACGATGATGGACAAGCTGGCAGCGCGGATCATTGAAGATATCAAGGGCTCCGATATTTGTGTGGATGTCCATGCTTCGGATACCTTTGTAAAGGAAATGCCGCAGGTGCGGATCAGTGAAGAACACGGAAAGGATCTGGTCGATTTTTCCAGATTGCTAAATGCGGATCTGATCTGGATCAATGCATCTGCCACAGCGCATGAGGCGACACTCACAAACAGTCTGAATACGATCGGTGTTCCGGCACTTCTGGTGGAAATGGGTCTGGGAAACCGTGTGACAAGAAGCTTTGGCGATCAGATCACGGAAGGCATCTTTAATCTGATGCATGAGATCGGAATCTGGTCAGGACCTGTGGGAGAGATCCGAAATGCCAAGCTGACAAGAGATTATGGGATCGACTTTTTCCGGGCGCAGTCCACAGGTATTTTCCTGCCGGATATGGAAAACGGACAGCAGGTATCAGCGGGTGATATGATCGGTAAGATCGTCAGCACCTTATCCGGAGATGTGCTTGAGATCGTACAGGCAAAGCGCAGCGGTATTTTATTTACCCTGCGGGAATATCCGCTTGTTTATGAGGGCGCATTGATCGCCAGAGTTTTAGCAGAGGAGAGAAACGGATGGTAGAGGAGATCATATATTCCATGGAAGCACCTTATCGGGAGAAATTACAGGTGCGGGGCTATCATTTTGGAAAAAAGGAAGAAAAAACAGCCTGTATTTTAGGCCCGATCCGTGGAAATGAAATACAGCAGCTTTATATCTGTTCCCAGCTTGTGCATGCCCTGAGGGAGCTGGAGCATAATGGCTGCATCAATAACAATAAAGGCATTATGGTCATTCCCTGTGTCAATTATTACGGTATGAATATCGGCAAACGGTTCTGGCCGGTAGACAATACGGATATCAACCGGAAGTTTCCGGGCATGGATTACGGGGATACGACAGAGCGGATCGCTGCGGGTGTGCTCAGTGCGATCCGGGATTATTCTTATGGCATCCAGTTTGCATCATTTTATATGACAGGAGAATTTGTGCCGCATGTCAGAATGATGGAAACAGGATATCAGAATGCATCACTTGCCAATCTGTTCGGTATGCCCTATGTTGTAGTCAGAAAGCCGAGGCCGATCGATACAAAGACTTTAAATTATAACTGGCAGAATGAAATGACGGCGGCATTTTCTGTTTATACGAACAAAAACGATGAGATCGATGAGACAAGTGCGAGACAGGCAGTTGCTTCTGTACTGCGGTTTTTGATGCGGATGGGAATCATCAAGTATGAAGGACACAGCGGTTATATTTCCCATGTGATCTATGAGGAAAATCTGAGTAATGTGGATGCATCGTGCGGCGGCATTTTCCGTTCCTGTGTGAAAGCGGGTGAAGAAGTGCGTTATAACCAGTTGATGGGAGAGATCGTAGATCCATTCTTGGGAGATGTGATCAGCGAGATCCATGCGACAACGGATGGGATTGTCTTTTTTGCACACAAGGATCCGCTGGTCAATGAAGGCGATATCGTATTTCGGCTGATCCACAGGCTTCACGCCTGATGGACTACCTGTGATTTCGTTTATATTGTTTCAGGAAGAGAAGCAGCTTATCTGCTTCTTTTTTTGTGATCCCATTTTGGGAGAAGCAGCATTGTTCCAACAGATCCAGCATGTTCTGCGGGAGGAGTCCGGCAGCTTCTTTTCCCTGACCGGAAAACAGCCTGCAGATCCTGTGGTAGTGCAACAGCAGAAGAGGCTTATAATCGCCCTTTTGGTACTTGCGATATGCCGTGTAGTGGAGATACAGCAGTCTGCCTGGCACGAAAATAAGCAGAAGCAGCAGGATGATCACAGCAAAGGCAAAGAGAGGCATCAGATACGAGCTGTTTTTCAGTCTGGCCGTGATACTGTTATGGGAGGCGTCGGTTGTCTGCCCGCTCTGCTGCATCCCGGTTGTCTGGTCCGGTGAGAAAATGCCGGCAAAAAGTGACCAGAAGTCGGAATACAGAGTAGAGGAGTCATCCCCTTCAGAGCCGGAAGAAGCCGGTGTAAATTCATACGGAACCCATCCGATCCCTTTCTGGTAGACTTCTACCCAGGCGTGGGCATCCGCATCTGTCACGTTCACGGAAACGACACCGGTATCACCGATCGGATTTTTGCCGTTAAACCAGTCAGAGGTAGTTTCATTCTGCAGGGTAGAACCTTCCGATACATCAGAAACAGAAACGGCGTAGCCCTCCACATATCTGGCAGGAATGCCATAGGAACGCAAAAGCAGCGTGGCGGCAGAAGCAAAATGGGCACAATAGCCTTCCTTTTGTTCCT
>ULTQ01067200.1_pt1 | contig 9647 bp, 7 predicted proteins | sample 1957731 | NCBI WGS metagenome assembly ULTQ01 (sample SAMEA4835738, study PRJEB28245) | human gut metagenome | biome: gut microbiome; material: fecal sample | place: Denmark | collected 2008 | reverse complement strand
ACGCTCTTCGGCGTGCATCGAACCCAACAGCAGCATCACGCCGTTTTGGCGCACGATTTCCATGGCAAGCAACTTTTGGAAGTGCTGGCTCATGGAGAACATGTTTTGCGTAACTTCAAGAAGCTTGTCGTAAGGAAGGATGCACACTTCCGTGTCTTCAAGTGCGATCAGATCGCTCGAGTAGACCATGCCGGCCAGGCCGTCGAGACCGACGATGTCGCCCGACATATGAAAGCTCGTGACTTGTTCGCGACCGTCGGAACTGGTGACGGCGCTCTTGAGAAATCCCAGACGGATGGCATAGAGCGCATCAAAGCGGTCGCCCGCGCGATAAAGTGCCTCACCTCGGCGCACACGCTTTCGGGTGCTCACCAACTCTTCAAGCCGTTCGATTTCTTTGAGGGTGAGGCCGAGAGGCAGGCACAATTCGCGCAGGTTGCAGTTGGAGCACGCCACTCGAAGCGTTGCCATGTTGATCGTGGGGTTGTTGAGCATAAGAGTCGATCGCAAACAAAACGGCCCGGGTCGTCAGCTCACGGCAAAGACGCCTTGCTGCTTATGCGGAAATCGGATCGGGCGAGGCGGAAAGCAAATTCCGGACTTGAAAGGGCGTGCAATGCTAATGAAAGAATAATCTCCAGCGTTTACACTGCCGCCAGCATCCGAAGCCCGTCCGCAAGGAAGGCCGACAACCGAAGACCGCCGGCAGCCAGGTGAACTTTGCCCCTAAGAGCAGAGCCGATTCAGGCCGGCAGTAAACTGTCGTCGAAACATTTGATTGTTATCAAAAGTTTCGTGAATTGCTGAATCATAACAGGTAAGTTTGCGTTTTGTCATAGAAATTTCCGAGGTTTCTCAATATGGATTTCGACCCCACACGTGCCGGCGTAGAGCTGCCCGATGAAGCTCTTTTGAAGAAATTCGATGTTCCCGCACCGCGCTACACGTCCTATCCGACGGCCGACCGATTCCATGGCCGCATCACGCCTGAGGATTACCAGGCGGCGCTTGCCCGCCGCGAAAAGGCAGCCAAGCCCGCCAAGCTTTCGCTTTACTGCCACATTCCTTTTTGCAACGACGTTTGCTTTTACTGCGGCTGCAACAAGATCGTCACGCGCGATCATTCGCGCTCTGCCGCCTACATCAAGACGCTTTTGAAGGAAGCCGATCTTGCCAAGGAACATCTCACGGGAATTAAAACGCTCGAGCAGCTGCACTGGGGCGGCGGCACGCCGACCTTTCTGAACGATGACGAAATTCTCGAACTGATGGCCGGTCTCAATGCACGCTTTCCGTTTGAGGAAGGCGGCGAATTTTCGATCGAGGTCGATCCGCGAAGCTGCCCTCCGTCCAAGATCAAGACGCTTCGCAAGGCGGGCTTCAACCGCATGAGCTTGGGCGTGCAGGACTTCAATCCGGACGTGCAGAAAGCCGTCAACCGCATTCAGCCTTTCGAGATGACCAAGGAAGTGCTCGAAAGCGCTCGAGCCGAAGGGTTCGGCTCGATTAACATGGACCTTATCTACGGTTTGCCGCGTCAGACGCGTGAAACGTTTGCCCGCACGATCGAGCAGGTGATTGAGCTTTCGCCCGATCGCATCGCGCTCTATCACTACGCGCACCTGCCCAACATCTTCAAGCCTCAGCGCCGCATCATCCCTGCGGAACTGCCCGGAGCGGCCGAACGCGTCAACATCATGTTCGACGCGATCAAGACGCTCACGAGCCACGGCTACCGCTACATCGGCATGGATCACTTTGCCAAGGAAACCGATGAGCTCTCGATTGCTCAGGTCAACGGCACCATCCAGCGCAACTTCCAGGGCTACTCCACGCGAGCCGAGTGCGACATGGTGGCCTTGGGACCGAGCTCGATTTCGTTCGTCGACGGCCTCTACGCCTGCAACCCTCGCGAAATCGAACCTTGGAGCGAAGCGATCGAGTCGGGCAAGCTTGCGACCTGCCGCGGCTTTGATCTCAACGACGACGACAAGTTGCGCCGCGCCGTCATCATGACGATCATGTGTCGCTTTGAACTCGACAAGCGGGAAATCGAAGAGGAATTCGGCATCAAGTTCGACGAATACTTCGCCTATGAAATGAAGAAGCTTCAGGCATACGTCAAGCACGAGCTTGCCGAACTCACGGCCGACAAGATCATCGTTTCGCCCAAGGGCAAGATCTTTGTGCGTGCCGTGGCGATGCAGTTTGATCGCTACCTGCGCGAATCTGATCGCGCAGGCGGCTACTCCAAGATCGCCTGACGAAGAAAGATGTGGATATGGGCCGGTTCCTCCTTTTTGTTCCGAGTCGTTAAACTCTCTTCGAAAAAGGAGGATGGACCCTTTTCCGACGCGTTCTTGACGGAGATGATTTCATGCAGAAGTTTTTACCGGTAAAACTTGCGGTGTTAGCTGCCGCAGCTCTGTTGCTTACGGGATGTCCTACGGTTCAGAAAGCTCAGGAGGGCGAAGTTCAACAGCAGGCTCAGGCAAGCAAAGGGAAAATCGATACCATCTGTGTCGTTCGGCATCAGAACGCACAACTGGGTAATGAAAAGCTTGTTAAAGCCATTGAGGCCGGGTTGCAGCACACGGGTGTCAAGACGCGGGTTGTGGAACACAATCAGGTTCCCGCTGACTGCCGGTTGTGTCTCTTTTATGGCGTGACGACGGACGACAAGGTCGCGAAGTCGTTTGATTTCCAGGCGGTGATTGACGGAAAGGCGTTGCAGCGCGGATCCGGTCCCGTGCAGCCCGACGGCAATATCAAGCTTGAGACGGTGGCACAATATGCCGCCAACTACCTGCAGAGCTTGGTCAATGCGAGTAAGCAAAAGGAAGCTCAGCAAAACGGTTCTGAGCCCTGACAGGCTTTAGCTTGCCGGCTTGCGATTTGTCCCGGAATGAAGTCGCCGCAGGGAGAAGTGTGCGGCGGCTTTTTCTTTAGAAACAGCGCGAGACGAAAACCGAGATCCCAGTCGACGACACAAATGACGCAGAGCACAACTTTTTATTGGTACGACTACGAGACGTTTGGGCTCGATACGGTGCGCGATCGACCGGCGCAGTTCGCCGGGATGCGTACGACTTTGACCTTTGAGCCGACGGCAGAGGCCGACTTGTTTTATTGCCGTCCTTCAATGGAGTACCTCCCCAACGTGATGGCCTGTGTCCTTACGGGTATCACACCGCAGGAAGCCTCTGACAAGGGGCTGGCCGAAGTGGATTTTGCCAAGCGTGTTTTTAAGGAACTCAATACCCCGGCAACCATTTCGGTGGGTTACAACAGCATCGGGTTTGACGACAAGGTCAATCGCTCGCTTTTCTGGCGTAACTTGCTTGATATGTACAGCCATGTCTGGCGCAACGGCTGCTCTCGTTGGGACTTGTACCCGTTTGTGCTTGCCGTCTGGGCGCTTCGCCCTGAGGGCGTCGTCTGGCCCAAGGTACGCAGCAACGATCCCGAAAAGCCTGATCGTCACACTTTTAAGCTTGAAAAACTGACGGCCGCCAACGGAATTGAGCACAGTCATGCGCACGATGCATCAAGCGACGTGGCGGCAACTGTGGCCCTTGCGCGTTTTTTGGCTGATAAAAAACAGCGCTTGTGGCAGTGGGCCCTGAACAACAGAAGTAAGCTCAAGATTGCCGAGGCGCTCGATACCGGTCGCCCCTGTTTGTGGGTTGATCCGAGAGCCGGGCAGGAACGCGGCTTTTTGCGTTTTGTGATGCCGGTGGCCCGCAATCCGGAAAACCAAAACGAATACTTCGTTTGGGACTGCAGAGAAAATCCTGAAGAGCTTACGGGACTGGATCCCGAAACAATCGCTCGCCGAGCGTTTGCGCCCGCCTCTATGCGGCAAGAGGGGGAAGAGCCCTTGGCCTTGCGGCGTCTTCGCATCAACGAGTGTCCGTTTGTTTGCTCCGATCTGCGTGTGGCGTCGAACTCGGTCTGCGAGCGATTCCGCATCAATCTGCAGACAGTCGTGGATAACGGCGAAAGGCTCACACGCCTGCATGGTTTGATTGAAGGTCCGGTGCTGCAGGCTTGGCAGGTATTTGATGAAAATAATAAAGCGCGCTTTGCGACAGAAGGCCCCAAAGAAGCGGAGGCGGCTCTCTACGACGGTTTTGTGAACGATGCCGATCGTGCGCGTGCCCAAGGACTTTTGAATCTCGACTTTGAAACGATTGCCGAACAGGTCCACGAGGGACGACTGTACTTTGACGACGATCGCTTAAACGAGTTGCTTTTCCGCATGCGTGCGCGCTGTGCGCCGCAGACCTTGAACGAATCCGAAAAGGAAAAGTGGCTGACCGAATGCCGTAAACGTCTGACGCAGGACGGCGTTGCACCGATGACACTCGAGGCATATTTCGAAGAGATCGATTCCGTGCGTGATCGCTATGAAACGCTCCTAAATGAAGGCAGCATCACGGAAGAACGCTATGAAGCCATTGAAGAGACGCTTTCGGCTTTGTACGACTGGGGCGATCAGGCGGCCGAATACGCTGAGGTGGAAGGTTAACGAAAAGGAGAGGAGCAATGAGTATCAAATGCGCATTTTTGGGACTCGGCGTCATGGGCTATCCTATGGCTGGCCACTTGGTTAGAAAAGGCTTTGACGTGACCGTTTACAACCGCACGACCGTTAAAGCTCAAAAGTGGGCGCAGGAGTATGGTGCGGGCTACAAAGCAACGGCCTTTGAAGCGGTTGAGGATGCCGATTTCGTATTTGCGTGTTTGGGTAACGACGACGATGTGCGAAGTGTCGTGCTCGGAGAACAAGGCGCCTTTGCCGGCATGAAGGCGGGAGCCGTCTTCGTGGATCACACGACTGACTCGGCTGATCTCGCTCGTGAGCTTTTTGCGGCGTGCAAGGCCCGTGGTTTGGGCTTTCTGGATGCTCCGGTGTCGGGAGGGCAAGCCGGTGCCGTCAACGGTGTTCTCACCGTGATGGTAGGCGGAGAGGCCGACGTCTTTGAAAAGGCCAAGCCCGTGATTGACTCATATGCATGCAACGTCACGTATCTCGGTGAGGCCGGTAGCGGGCAGTTAGCCAAAATGGTTAACCAGATTGCCTTGGCAGGAGCCGTGCAAGGATTGTCGGAAGCGGTTGCGTTTGGTATGAACGCCGGCTTGGACATGAAAAAGGTGCTGAAGGTACTCGAAAAGGGGGCGGCTGGCTCCTGGCAGATGGCCAACCGCGGCGAAACGATGGTGGACGACAAATTCGATTTCGGTTTTGCCATTGACTGGATGCGCAAGGATCTCGGCATTGCGATGGCCGAAGCCAGACGTAACGGTTCATCGCTTCCCGTGACAGCGCTGGTTGATCAGTTCTACGGTGAACTGCAGGCAATGGGGGCGTCGCGAATGGATACCTCTTCGCTGATCAAACGTCTGCCGCGTAAAAAAGCATAGTTGACCGCTGTCTTGTTTCTTTCGGCCCGCTTCGAAGCTTGTTTTCGTTGCGGGCTTTTTGCTGCTTCGCGCTAGGTAAAACTGTCTAACCGATTTGCCTTTTTGTCAAAAAGGCAACGATTTTCGACTGATTTTTCCACGCTGTTGCGAAATGAGAATAATTCCTATTACAATTCGCAACGATTCAAGACGGTTCGATAGATCTGAAAAAAAACGCTTCTTGCCGTCGCTTCTTCCTACTTTTAAAGAGACAACAAATGACCAAATTCAAGACAACGCTTCTGGCGATGGCGGTGAGCGCCGCCGCCTTCTCGGTTCAGGCAGCTCAGGTTTCGCTTTACGGTTCGGTTTCGACGGGTGTTCTCTACCAGAACCAAGCTTCTTTGTCGGGTGGCCAGGGCGCGACTAACCAGGAAAGCAAAGATTCTTTCACGATGGAAAGCGGTTTCTGGGGCGATTCCATCTGGGGTATTACCGGTGAAGAAGATCTCGGCAACGGCTGGACCGTCGGCTTTACGTTGGAAAGCGAGTTCGGTTCCGACACCGGTGAGATGGCCGGTGCTGATGAGGGCGTCTTGTTTGACAGCCAGGCCTATCTGCGCATCGGCAACGATTTTGTGAACATTGCCTTCGGCAACATCGGTGGTTTGGCAAGTGCCGGCGGCGACTTTGACCTGATCTGCGGATTTGACCCGATGGAAGCCTTTGTCGGTGTGGCAGGTCTCGGCGCTTTTGCCTCCAAGGACTACGCCAGCGGCAACATGGCTGTTGTCGAAGTGACGCCGATGGAGGGCTTGAAGGTTTCTCTGATGGGCAATACCGGTGATGACGACTCCAGTGAACCGAAGTGGTCGGATCGCGATCATTACTATGGTCTGGGTGTGTCCTATGAAAACGGTCCGCTGGCGCTGGCGGCGATTGCAGAAATGCGCAAATACAATCGCGTGGCTGATTGGGCAGACAACGATGATTCATGGACCTTCACAGTGGCGGCTGCGTATGACTTTGAAGTAATCCGTCCGAGCTTTGTATATCAACACGCCAGCAAGACGCGCGAATTTGCGGCAGGAGAGATCTCTGGCGCCGCTTATAACTTCGACAGCTTCATGCTCGGCGCTACGGCTCCGCTTGGTCAGGGCACGCTGCGCGCTTCCGTTCAGTACGTCAAGGGTGAAAACGATGCGGTGTCCGACGAAGAGGGCAACGCCACGATTCTCGGCTTGGCTTACACCTATGACATGAGCAAGCGTACGACGCTTTATGGCGCTGCGTTCTACTCGGTCGGCGGCGACGGCCTTGACAAAGATCTCGGTACAAACGAAATGGCGTTCGGTTTGATGGATCGTGCCGAATACAACAGCGTTGGGTTCGGCGTGGGTCTCGTGCACACGTTCTAAGCGCGTAACGACGCTGCGCAGGTGTAAACCGATTCGCCAATGAAGGAAAAGAGCCGGGGCCATGGACGTCACGGCTCTTTTTCAAATCTGAGCGATGACAAACATCCGATCAATGCGAACAAGAATCGTTAATTCTTTAGATTTTAAGCGGATTTATCGCTGAAAAGCGAAATCAAACAACGAGTGTCAACGTTTGAAGATCTGGTTTAATGATGAAAAAAGATGAGTGATAATTGTTCTCATTGCTATTGAGAAAAGGTATCATTCGCATTGAATTTATTCATCATTGATGACTTCGGGTTGCTCGGCGAGCAATTTCGGAGCCACCACAAACGCAAAAGCAATGAACAAAGAACGAACAATTCGCAAGCTCACGCAACTGAAAATCGAAGAACCCGGCATCGTTGCCAAGGTCAAGCTTCCGGCTCCCGAGGCGGCTCGTCTCGATGAACTTGGATTGCATGTGGGCAGTTCGGTTCGCGTGTTAAGCGGCGCGGTCAACGAGAGCATCTTGATTGCCGTCGGAGACAGCCGCATCGGCGTGAACTTTGACGTTGCTCAGAAAATCTACGTGTACTAAGCGCCGCGGATTTGTCAGTAAGAAACACGCGGCTCGAAACAAGGGACAGGCAAACCATGTTGTTAAAAGAACTTTCCCCCGGAACCAAGGGGACGATTGTCGGCTATGACAAAAAGGCGCCGGAATACCGCCGGCGTTTGCTGATGCTCGGCGCAACACCCGGGACAGCGTTTGAAGTGGTGCGCGTGGCTCCGCTGGGGGATCCGGTGGAGATTCGCGTGCGCGGCAGCTTCATCAGCGTTCGAAAGGACGAAGCCGCCATTATGGAAGTGCGCTTGGACTAAGTTGGGGATTGCAATATGAAAAACATCATCTGTATTGTCGGCAATCCGAATTGCGGCAAGACAACGCTTTTTAATGCCCTGACGGGCTCCAAACAAGAAGTCGGCAACTGGCCGGGCGTAACCGTCGATAAGAAAACCGGCCGTTATAGCTTTGAAGGCAACGAAGTAGAGATTGTTGACCTTCCCGGCATTTATTCCATTACGCCGGCTTCGACTTCCGGCGAAGACGAACGCATTGCACGTGACTACATCCTCACGGATGAAGCGCAGGCGGTGATCAACATCGTTGATGCCTCCAACCTGGAACGCAACCTTTATCTGACGGCTCAACTCATCGAAATGCGCGTGCCGATGGTCGTTGCCGTCAATATGCTCGACATTGCCAAGAACCACAAAATTGAGGTGGATCTGAAGGCGCTGCAGCAGGCACTCGGTTGCCCTGTTGTGGGACTGGTGGCAGCGCGTGAGCAGGGTGTGCGTGAACTGCAAAAAACGGTTGCGGAATTTTTAAAGAATCCTCAATTGCCGCCGATGAACGTTTCTTTCGACGAGCGCATTGAGAAGGCTCGTGAAGCGATTACTCAGGGACTGCGCAAAGAAGGCGTGGAACGTCCCGAATGGTTCGCGTTGCAACTCGTTGAAGGTGCTCCGGGAATTGAAGACAAGCTTCCCGCCGAAGCCTACGCTAAGGTTAAGAAGATTGTCGATGAGGTGAATGCCGCTTATGACGGCGACGCCGATATCGTGGTTGCCGACGCTCGTTACAGCTTTGTCAACCGCATCACGCAAAAGGCGCTGATTCGTCGCGGCGAAATGAGCAACACCATGACCGACAAGATCGATCGCGTGGTCTTGAACCGCTGGTTGGGGCTGCCGATCTTCCTGGCGATCATGTACGTGATGTTCCTCTTTACGCAGAATCTCGGCGGCGCTTTTATTGACTTCTTTGACATCACGTTTGCCGGCATCTTCGTCGACGGTTTCGGTCGCCTGCTTGAGGCAGTCGGCACGCCCGAATGGCTTAAGGTCTTGCTTGCCGACGGTATCGGCGGCGGTATTACAACGGTTTCGACCTTTATTCCGCCGATCTTCTTCCTATTCCTGTTCCTCGCCATGCTTGAGGACTCGGGTTACATGGCCCGTGCCGCGTTCGTGATGGACCGCGTGATGCGCGCGTTGGGACTTCCCGGCAAAGCCTTCGTACCGCTGATCGTGGGCTTTGGCTGCAACGTGCCCGCCATTATGGCCACCCGCACGATGGATAAGGCAACCGACCGCATCATCACCATCATGATGGCTCCCTTCATGAGCTGCGGCGCCCGCATGCCTGTTTACGTGCTGTTTGCGACGGCGTTCTTCCCGACCAATGGTCAGAATCTGGTGTTCGGCATCTATGTGATCGGCATCATTGCAGCCATCATCACGGGCTTTTTGATCAAGCGTGTGGTGCTGCCCGGTGAAGTTTCCGCCTTCGTGATGGAAATCCCGCCGTACCACATCCCGACGGTCAAGGGCGTCATGATGCGTACGTGGGATCGCCTGAAGGCCTTCCTGAACCGTGCCGGCAAAGTGATCGTTGTGATCTGCGCCGTACTGGGTTTCTTGAACAGCTGGGGTACCGACGGTTCGTTCGGCAATGAGGACTCCGAAAAGTCGGTCCTCTCTGAAATCGGCTACACGATCGCTCCGGTGCTCTCGCCGATGGGCGTGACACAGGAAAACTGGCCGGCGGCTGTGGGTGTCTTTACCGGCATCTTCGCCAAGGAAGCTGTCGTCGGTACGCTTAACTCGCTCTATGACCAGATGGCTCGCGACAAGAATGCGGAAGCTGCAGGCGAAGGCGCTGCTGCACCCGCTGAAGAAGAAGCCGACGAAGGCTGGTCGCTCGGTGCCATTCTCTCGGAAGCCGGCGGCACGATCGTTGACAATCTGGCTGACCTGGGCGGAGCCTTTACTGAT
>ULTQ01040248.1_pt1 | contig 9685 bp, 5 predicted proteins | sample 1957731 | NCBI WGS metagenome assembly ULTQ01 (sample SAMEA4835738, study PRJEB28245) | human gut metagenome | biome: gut microbiome; material: fecal sample | place: Denmark | collected 2008 | reverse complement strand
GGAGCCAATAATTCTGTCGGATTAGGTGGAACTGTACCACCGGGAAGAATAAACAGATTTTTGTTTATATCAGAAGGCTGCACAAAATCCATTAAATTCGCAGTTGTGTTTGTCAGATATTGAGTAATACCATGTTCCTTTTTAGGTATATTGAAGACTTTATTCAACCCCGGTTTACGAATATCCAGTCCTACTATCACCACTTTCTTCCCTAATAAAGAAAGACTAATTGCTAAATTAGCAGATATGAAAGACTTACCTTCACCACTGATAGTAGAAGTTACCAGAATTACATTCTTACCATTCTCAAGCATAAACTGGAGATTAGTACGGACATTCCGGAAAGTCTCACTCATCAGATTATTCTGATTCTCAAATACCGCTATAGAACCAGTCTTTTCATCTGCTAACGGAATATCACCAACAACAGGAAGTGAAGTCAATTTCTCAACGTCAGCACGACCTTCAATCTTGAATTTTGTCAAACCTATCAGATAAATAACTCCTACCGGAAGTCCCACACCTAAGACTAAAGCAGCCAAATAAACCAACATCTTTTTGGGAGAAATCGGATTGTCATCTGCTAACGCTTCATCAATAATCTTCGCGTTATTGGCAGTAGCCGCCAAAGTGATGGCATTCTCCTCACGTTTTTGAAGCAACATCAGATACAAACCCGATTTAATCTCTTGCTGGCGGGCAATGCTTACAAACTGGCGTTCCTGAGTGGGCGCATCATTGATACGGCGGGAATAACGGCTTGCTTCACGAGCCAGATCTTCTTTGGTAATCTGCAATCCTTTCAATGTAGCATCTAAGGTAGCTTGCACATTGGTTCTCATTGCACGGATACTGGTATCCAGATTGATTATGGTCGGATTATTCTCCGTCGAAGTACGCAACAGACGTTTCCTTTCAACCAGCATTTGATTATAACGGTCTATCGCACCGGCTGATGCTGCATCCTGTAAGCCGATATTACTCGGTAATACTTCATATTCATTACCTTTCATATAGCGTTGCAAGTCCATCACCAGATTTATCTGAGTCTGATTTTCCACGCGTTTCTTTTCATATTCAGCATTGCCTGTCAAGGCTATCTGTGCTTCACTGCTCAAATCAGTAATTCCCGCACTACGTTTGAAGTTCTCCAAATCCTGTTCTGTACTGCCTAATTCTTTAGAAATAATACCAATACGTTCGTCAATAAATTCAGCAGTTTTCTGAGCCACCTCATTCTTGTCATTATTGGCATTGATATTATACATTTCAAGCAGTTTATTGATATAATCTCTACCACGCCGGGTATTTGTATTTTCCAATGAAATAACAACTACAGAAGTAGTCTTTGAAGTGGGGGCTATTGACAAAGAGTTAACATATTCTTTCAACACAGAAAAAGGTCTGTTAATAAAAGCTGTGATATGACGTTCTTTGGTTATATTTTCCGGACAAACTGCTGACAAGGTATCGTTATTTGCGAAAAAAGCAACCGTACCCTCATCTGTCGGAAATACAGCAGGCAATTTATCAAACTGTTTCTGGTACTCTTTTTCGCCTACTGTAATTTGTACCCCCAACGCACCCGTTGGTTGAAGAATCATATTTATTTCCATTCTACCCGGAAGTTTATCCGCTTCCTGATGAGTCAGACTCACTAAAACAGGAGATGTATGATAAAGCTCTTTGCTTGGAAATTCGTCTTCATCCATATAAGTCACGAACAGTCCCAGATTGTTTACCACCTCTCTGGCCAAAGACTTTGAACGAAGTACTTCGATTTCATTATCTACATTGCTAGATGAAGAGACGAAACCCTCCAATCCCATCTTTTCTAAATCGGAAGACATACTTGCACCACCACCTTTCTTTTCGTCCTTAATAAGGACAGTGGCAGAAATATTATATATAGGTGTTGTCAGACGTAGGTATCCCCATGCACAAGCAATACAAATAATTATCGATATTACAAACCAAGGCCAGTGAATCAGATAACGGAAAAGAAGTTCCTGAATATTAACCTGTTCTTCGGACTGTTCCCCTAATTTATCTTTTCTTTCATCAATCATACAATGCTATTATCTGAAAATTGTTACTAATAAACTTGCCAATGACACTAAAATAGAAGTAGCTGAGAACCAGAGACTTGTACTGTTACCAATATCCGAGTTGCGTGCTTTTGCCTTGTTCGGAGTCACATAAACGATATCGTTCTGCTGCAACCAATAATAGGGAGAAAGAATGGTCTCCGCACTGTTCAAATCCAGTGTTATAATTTCCTGTTTGCCATCAGCACTTTCACGAATCAGCTTTACATTGTCGCGAACTCCCCAAACCGTCATGTCACCCGCCATAGCAAGCGCTTCCAACAAATTCACTTTCTCGTTACTGATAGTAAAAGTTCCCGGACGGGCAACCTCACCCAATACGGAGATTTTATAGTTTACCATACGGACAGTGACTATCGGCGTTTCTTTGATATAAGGTTTCAGTTTCTCCACAATCAGTTGCTCCGCCTCTTTCTTGGTCAAGCCACCTACCCTCAACTCACCTAGTACCGGAAAATTTATTTTTCCATCGTTATCTACGAGATATTGCTGCAATATCGGTTGGGAGGTTGTACTGGTTATAGCTACATTATTTTGAGTAGCTACCGTGAGGTTAAACGGAACAGCCAATTCCGGGCTGGTACATGACACTACAATAGTAAGCAGATCTTTAGGCATTATCTTTGCATCATATAGATTTTCCTGTTGAGCAGTCTGTTCTACAACTTTTGCATCTTGTAAATAAGGAACTTTCTTATACGACTGGCAGGAAGCGAACAGCAATATCGCAACTAAACAGGGAAATACCCCCCTCCCCTTTCTACTTACTCTACTTGCACAAATACAAAACAAATTATACATAAATTTCTCAAGTTTATTATTCTTTATCCAGTACCTCAAATTTCGAATTCTTCGATTTGAACTCCGGAACAACTTTTTTCATCAATCTGACCGTGTCTATAATCCGCACAGCACGGGACAACTTCTCAAACTCCGCATATATATCAAGAATATCAGCATATTCATACCGACGTACTTTAGCTATCATAATTTTTTTATTCTCGGTAGGAATCGTATTTTCTTTATCACTCAGCACTTCTTCATAGAGTTTCTCCCCCGGTCGAAAGCCAGTAAATTCAATCTTTATATCTTCATCCGGGCGATAACCCGCCAATTCAATCATACGGGTAGCCAAGTCGACAATCTTAACGGCCTTGCCCATTTCAAAGACAAAGATTTCATTACCCTCTCCCATTGTAACAGCCTCCATAACCAAACGACAAGCTTCGGGAATCGTCATAAAAAAACGAATAATATCAGGGTGAGTCACTGTGACAGGACCACCGTTCTCAATCTGTTCCTTGAAGCGCGGGATTACAGAACCGTTACTGCCTAATACGTTTCCAAAACGTGTAGTAATGAATTTAGTATGTCCTTTTATCTTTCCCTCACGGATAGCACACCCCAAGCTCTGTACATAGATTTCCGCCAAACGTTTGGAACATCCCATCACATTAGTCGGGTTCACAGCTTTGTCGGTAGAAACCATTATCATTTTTTCTGCACCATACTCCACCGCCATATCGGCGACCTGACGCGAACCCGTGACATTGACAAGTACAGCTTCGCAAGGATTTTCTTCCATTAAAGGAACATGTTTATAAGCAGCGGCGTGGAAGACAATTTGAGGATGATAAAGTTCGAATACCATACGCACACGTTCTTTCACACGTACATCACCAATCACCGGAACAAAATCGATAGCAGGATAATTTTTCTCAAATTCCAAACGGACATTATGCAAAGGAGTCTCTGCAGAGTCAAACATGATGAGTTTTTGAATACCCATTTGCACCAATTGACGGCAAAGCTCGCTACCGATACTACCTGCAGCACCGGTCACTAATACAACTTTTCCTCTGAATTCTTCTGCGACCTGACTAAGGTTTATATTGATTTCAGCACGTCCCAATAAATCTTCAATTTTAATAGGACGTATCCACTGATGAAAGTTCCCGTCAGAATCCGCTTCACTGATAGTAGGAGCAATAAAAGTCTTGACAGCATTACTTTTACAATACTCTAAAAGGCGGTTCTCCTCCAAGCGGGTATCTTCATAACGAGCAAATAAAATGCCATGAATACCATGTTTTTTTATGACATAATTAAAGTCTTCTTCTGTTTCAAAATAATAAATAGGAAGATCTGCCAATCGACGTCTACGATTATTTTTACCATAAATATAAAAACCTACAACCATATAATGCGCACTATCACGAAGACGAAGTTTTAAGGCTACACTTTTTTCATCAATCCCATAAATAAGAATACGAGTATTCTTTTTATTTACCCAATCCAATAAAAAATCATATATGATTATAAGAGATACACGAAAAACAGTTAATGTTACCAGAGTTAATAAACCATCAAACAAAAGATAAGATATCCTATAATTATCCGGTAATTCAGTCTCATAGATTACCCAATATGCAATAACCGACAAACAGGCTATCTTGAATAATACGGCACACATAATACGCCATAACTCTCGTGCTTGAGAAAAACGGATCGTATTTCGATAAGTATGGAATAATAAGGCTCCTGCAACACTTGACACCAAAGACACGCAAATAAATTTGCAAAGTATCCAGTCACTCATCGGGACGTATGCCATGTAGTGAATTACAGCATAGGCGAGTAATGAACATAAAACAGACAGTGCTGTGTCAATCCCAAGAATAGCCCAATAGCTGAAATAGTTTTTACGAGCATATTGTACTATGCCCTTCAATGTTTTTTCCATTGTAGTATAAATGAATAAAATAATGTATCAGAAATACAAGTACATATTCAAAATCTAACCGGTTCTACATACCCTACCGGCATATCAGCACAAGCACATCCTAACATATTAAGCCTAACAGCTATCTTGCTTTTGCCGTCTACTGTAACAAGTTCACCCACAAGTCCGGTTAAAGGACCTTTAATGACGCGAACTTTTTCACCACGTGCCAAGGGAGCACTGTTCATGGAAATGACATCTTTTGAATAATCAAGCATAAATCGGAAACGAGCCATCTGCTCATCAGGAATGATAGTCGGACTGCTCTCACCTCGCATTACCATATACCGACTTACTGTAGAAAAGGAAAGAACTTCTTTACGTTCTTTTGCATCAACGTGTACGAATACCATCATTGGAAGCAATACAGACTCGACCATCTTGCGTCGGTCACTCCATTGATGAAGTTCCTGCTGAACCGGAACGAAATTCTCAATCCCCATTTTATTTAAACGCTCGGCTACTTTCTTCTCGTGATGCATGCGAACCAAAGCGACATACCAACGTTTTGAGTATGCTACGCCTTCCCCTGTCCCATTACTAGGCCCAGCATTTGCTGATTTTTGTTTCGTTAAAATCATATTTTTTTACCCCATGTATATCTGTTACTTCTTAGGTAACAGGCAGTATATACACAAGACACACACAACAATGAAAAAGGGAAATTACACTGATATACAGGGTGTAAAAGAAGGGGGCCTGATATTCAACGAGAAGATTTCTTGATTTCGGGCAATAAAAAATCATTGAGCATGAAAAAAGAGATTTCATGTTCAAATACTTTTTTGCCCTATGTTTCAGATAAAACGAAAAAAAATGGGAAAATATTTGTTTACTATCTTAAAATATGTCTATCTTTGCGTCAAATTTAATTCTGTTACCTAAGAAGTAACAGATACACTTTAATTCTGATTATTAACTCATTACATCTTTTTATTTACCTACATAACAATTCTTTATGTAAGATAAATTCCCTTTATTTACCTCTGTACGTTCTTTAAGCTCGAAGCCTTTCAGGTAGATTTGTGTGGTTTTTATAGATTTGTGTCCCAATGATTCACTAATCATTTCAATCGGCACTCCGCGATACTTGGCTGTCGTTGCCCAAGAATGACGGAGCGTGTAGGAAGTGACAGGAGAATTCAAACGGAGAGCCCGAGCCAGATCCTTCAAACAATTATTAAATCGACGAAGAGCACTCTGGTATTCACGGTAAGCTCCTTCATCCTTACGTTTCTTATCACCGGATAGGATATCAAACAGATAGTCCGGACAATCAGGGCGGGAAGGCTGACTGTTGCGAAGCCGGTGAATCATCTCCTTCGCGGTATCCAGCACTTCCACACTGATCGGGGTTTTCGTCTTGATACGGTTATACCGCAATACGTTCCGGTCCAAAGCTGACTTTTCCAGATGTGCCAAGTCGGCAAACGACATTCCGCAAAACTGGAACATCAGAGCGGCAATAGCCTGTGTATGGCGTAAACGTTCCGATTGGGGATCTTCATAAAGCAGCTTCCGCAACTCGGCAACAGGAAGGGCCTTCTTCTGACGAACATCCACACCCGTATAGACATCGTGAAACAGGCGGGGGATGTAAGGAGCACTACCCGCTTCCACTCCCCGGTTGTAGATACTGCGAAGCATACGCATATACGTGGAAACGGTGTTGGGCTTCAACCCACATTCATAAAGATACTGTCCGTAACGTCGTAAACGTTCCCGGGTTACTTGCCTGAACGACACATTGAACGTGCCGCAGAACAGGCTGAAAGAAAGGAGGGCATTTTTGTAGACATGCGCCGTAGAATAACGCCCTTCCTTTCGCAAACGACCGATGTAGATCTCTCCACACCGGCTAAATCCATTTTTACTCATCATTTGCATCACTAGTTATTTTATAATATATACCATTTGGCATGCAGCAAAAAAACAAATCTTTTTGCAGGTTCGTTGCACGCTTGCCAAAGTATAATTTATTATTTAATTTATTTAACCATTGCAAAAATTAGCAAACTATGGCAAAGAAAAAAACAAATCAACAAGAGAAAAAAGTACAAGTAAAAAAGAAGGTCCAAAAACGGAAAAAGAACACTAGAAGACATGTGAAAGGGGAAATCATCAGTTGGGAGGAGCTCGAAAACAGGACAGGATTAACCGGAGATGAAACGGAACTTCTCACTGTTTATTTGCACAAATTCGAAAGAGGGGAAGTACACGTCAGATGCTCTAAAAAACTAAAAGACTTAGCTGAATATATCTACGAAACGGAGAGCTTATATATAGCTAAACATGGCGGGTTTAAATTGTTAGAAATTAGCAGTATAGAAACAAAGTTATGTAACATCAGGCAAGAGGAACGAGAACGAAAAGAATATAAACGGCAAAACGATTTGCGAAGTTATCACAAATCGATTTGAATAGTTTTCAATCTCGTTAACATAAAACGAAATGTGTATTTTCAATTTTTATTTAATAGTAACTTCGTGATGAACAGGACGGCTTTCTTTTTACTCCATTTTCTTCGTACTTTGGAAAAGTTCATCTTCTTTTATAGGTAACTGATAACCAATTGCAGAAAAGTATTAATCGGCGGGGCGTCCTATTACAACAACTCGAAAATCTATATTCATAAGCCCCTTATTGGCATCAAGTGTCTGTATATTAAAATGATCATTGTACCGCCCACACTCTATACCTATAGTCCAACGCTCGCCATCGACTGCCCAGGGAGTCGTTTGTACAATTACAATATAATCAGTATGCCCTTGTGAGTGATATAAGGTATATTGTCCGGTACTTGTGCGTTGTATGCGTGATATTATCATTCCGTCACCCCACCTTTGGACAGAATTTAAATCTCTTTCAACAGCAACAAAACCAAGGACTCCGGGCATACTCCAATGGTCGTTCTTGTCCATTTTCCAGTCAACGCCACCAATAGCGTCAATGCATAAATTGCAATATCCCCCAAACATCATATCCTTTCTCATCGTACTACCACTGGCGCGAAGCATGAGTGCCCTGTTGAAAGAGTTCCAATTTCCTGTAGCGGACATATAAGCAGACACGTCGAATCCGACCATGGCGGACAATGTGTTTCCAAGTGCCGCTTGCCTTTGATGATCACCATAATCCGTTTGGACGGAAATCATGGCATCTCGTCCGCTAATGTTTTTAAGCCCGGATCCTTCAATTTCAAAACCACCAATAACGCCGTCATTTGCATTTACCGTTCCAGTAAAAGTTCCCTTATTCGCGAACACCTCTCCTTTGAATTTGTACTTTTTATTGACTGGATCAAGCTCGAACACTACTTCATCATCAACCAATGCGAATATCCCGGTACGCTTCGTCCCGTCAGCTCCGGTGAGACAATCACGTCCCATAGCGACGCCTGTCAGCTTCCCGTTACTGTCTTTTGTGCCGGAAAACATCTTGGGAGACACCATATACTCACCTCCTATTTCCGTCTTATTATTGTTCCATTCCTCAATCCACGGAAGAAGGTTCGCATCTTGACCGTCTTTTCCTCTGAATCTGATAGGAGTGCCCCATTCACCTGAATCTGCACTATCTGCAACCTTCTGTGAAATCCAAACGACGGATGCCGTTGAATTTGTATGCCAACCTTCGGTTGTACCATTCCCTGTAGGAACGGCAGGTTCGGTTTCGCTGTCATGATAGGTTATGTAAACTCTCATACCATCCTTACCGTCCGTACCGTCCAGGCCATCTGCCACCATTAATTCCCAAGCTGTGCCGTTATAGATGTAGACACGCCCGTTGTCAGTGTCACGATACACCCAGTTTTTAACAGGGTCAGCTGGAGCGGCAGACAAGTCACCTTTCCATACAATGTCCAGACCATCCTTTCCGTCATTACCGTTAATTCCGTCCAGGCCATCCTCACCGTCAACGGTCATTACATACCAAGCATTATCTTGATAGACATAGTTCTTCTTGTCGGATGTATTGCGGTAATACCAGCCGTTCTGAGGATTGGAGGGATGAGAAGTGAACTCGCCTTTATATACAAGACTGCTACCGTCTTTCCCAGGTTCGCCTTTCAGGTTTTTTTTTACTTCACTATCCAAGTTATCCCAAGTAAGTTTCACGCCACTTCCGAAATGGAAGCCGTCAGTGTCCCAATATATAGCCCTGTTGAATATGTCACCGTTACCTTCCTTGTCCCATCTGATATTGCCTTTTGCAATGAATCCGGAACTGTCGGGATTGAACTGGTACAGGATTGTCCCGTCATCGTCTACACCTTTCAGCATACCGTTGACGCAATAGAATCCTTTCAATCCATTCGTTCCCGGTATATCACCGCCCACACGAACCTTCAGGCAGTTGCTCCAGTCCTTTGAATAAATACCGGCCAGCACGTCAATGGCAGGCTGTGCATTTTCATCAGCGTGCATATAGATAGCGGAATGCCTTCCTGCGTACTGTGTTTCGTATGAACTGTTACCAAATTGCACTATGTCGTCACCCACTATGGGGGGATTCGTAACAAAGGTAACCCCGTCCTCGTTCACTTCCGATTCAAACTCCGATACCGGAATGCGGATTACTCCGTCAACGATTGATTCTATCTCCACGTGATACAATCGCTGGTTGCCTGTAAACTCCTGGCACCGGATGAAGTCATGCTCCATGAAACTCATGTCCTGTTCTTCGAGTGTGACAAGGTAGGCAGTCCCGTCTTCCGACATCTGGACTGTCTTAATCTTGCCACATCCCTGTGTAATAGTCTGCGCACCGATTATCGCCCTGATCTTAGACACCA
>ULTQ01055526.1_pt1 | contig 9715 bp, 3 predicted proteins | sample 1957731 | NCBI WGS metagenome assembly ULTQ01 (sample SAMEA4835738, study PRJEB28245) | human gut metagenome | biome: gut microbiome; material: fecal sample | place: Denmark | collected 2008 | reverse complement strand
AGCTGATACATTTGTAATAGGTGAGGGTGTTTCCTGCAGAGTTTCTTCAGTAACTAATGATGAGTCACCTATTTCAAGGAAAGAAACATCGTGGGCAACGGTTACATTATACTTTTTATGACCAGTAAGAAATATGGCACAGGTCAAAAATATAAGAATGAAAAGCTTTTTCTTCATATTATTGAAACCTCTTTTTCATTAAAATATGAATATTCTGTAAACGAAATAAGAATGAAGTACATATTTAAGAATTTAAGCTATAAAAAATCCGTATTTCACTACATTATATATAGTAGATACTCTCTATTATATTAGTGTAAAGATGGCAATATGCCTATAATAGAAATTGGCAAAAAAATCTAGTAAATTACAATAATACACAAAATTTGATAATGGGTAAAAAAAGGTACAATACTGTTGTTAAAGTGAACAAAAACAATACTTAAGAATTGTTTAAAATATGGAAAAATTTTTATTAACAATTAATTCATTGACACTTTTATTGCAAAGTGGTAAATTAATTAGTATCAGCGTGAGTACCTATATGTATCTTGTATGTTGATAATCGCTGTGATTTGTAACAGGGGCTTTCAAGGTATAATATATGTATAGTATTTATGCAAAATATAAACTTTATGTGTTTAAAGGGAGGAAAAAGTTTATGAAAAAAGGTTTGTCCAAATTCATAAGCACAGTGTTAGCTGCTTGTATGATTACAACAGGCGTTGCTGTAGTACCTTTTGCTACTACTCCAGCTACTGTATATGCAGCAAGCGGAATTTCAGTCACAGAAAGTAAAGGCTGGCTTGAAAGTGCTTACATTGAATGGTCTGTTAGTGATTCATCTTACACAGGCTATAATGCTTATGTTAAGAAGTCAAGCGATTCTAGCTGGACACAGCTTGACGACCCACTTATCAGAAGATATTCTGATTGTTGGAGAGCAGACGCTGTAGGTCTTGCTGCTGGTACATACGATATGAAGGTTGTACCAATGAAGAATGGCAGTGAAGTAACAGCTGATGCTATTACTGCAACTGGTTTAACCGTTCAGGCTCACGATAGAGCCGGTGCTGCATTCTCACCAAAGTCTACTTACAAGGGTGCTGGTGCTTACAATGCAGACGGTACATTAAAGGCTGGTGCTAAGGTTATTTATGTTACACCTGCTACTGCTAAAACTGTAAAGGCTACTGTAGGTGGTGCAGAACACACTGGTTTACAGGATATCATTTATGGTTTACAGAAGGGTACAGAAACTTCTCCTATTGATATTCGTATTGTAGGTATGATTAATGCAGACGATATGGATTCGTTTGGTTCTAGTGCAGAAGGTATTCAGATTAAGGGTAAGAATGCTTATTCAAACCTTAACTGTACTATTGAAGGTATTGGTGAAGACTCAGGTATCCATGGTTTCGGTATGCTTATCAGAAATGCTGGTAACCTTGAATTAAGAAACTTTGCAGTTATGGCTTGTTTAGATGACTCAGTTTCTCTTGATACAGGCAACTGTAATGTATGGGTTCATAACCTTGATTTATTCTATGGTAAGACTGGTGGCGACGCTGACCAGGCAAAGGGTGATGGTACTGTAGATATTAAGGGTAAGTCAACTTATGTTACAGTTTCTTACAACCACTTCTTTGATAATGGTAAGTCATCACTTTGTGGTATGAAGAGTGAAGTAACTTCTTCATTAATTACATATCACCACAACTGGTTCGACCACTCTGATTCAAGACATCCAAGAATCAGAACAATGTCTGTACATATTTATAACAACTACTTTGATGGTAATGCAAAGTATGGTGTTGGTGTAACAATGGGTGCTTCTGCTTTCGTTGAAGCAAACTACTTTAGAAATGTTTCTAAGCCAATGATGAGTTCTGGTCAGGGTTCTGATGCCTTAGGTCAGGGTACATTCTCTGGTGAAAACGGTGGTATCATTAAGGCATACAACAACAAAATGGTAAATGAAAACAGAGTATTCAGCTACTATACTCAGAATAACCCAGCTTCAACAGGCTATGATGCTTATGAAGTAACTAGCAGAACTGCACAGGTTCCTTCAAGCGAAACAACTGAAAAGGGTGGCACTACTTACAACAACTTCGATACAGATGCTAACTTTGGTATCAATGTATCAGATGCACAGGTTGATGACCCAGCTGATGTACCTGCAAAGGTTACAACTTATGCTGGTCGTGTAAACGGTGGTGACTTCAAGTGGACATTTGATAATTCTACTGAAGATGGAAACTACTCTGTAATTACAGCTCTTAAAACAGCAGTTGTAAACTACAAGACTACTATTCAGTCTATTGGTGGTAACGGTACAGGTGCTACTGACCCAACTACAAGTGCTACAACAGAAACAACTACAAACAAAGATGGTTCAACTGAAACTACAACTAACAGTCAGGAATCTTCAACAGAAGGTACAACTATTGCTCCAGTTGAAGGTGCTCAGGTTCATAACTTTACATTAAACGGTACTAGCAGTTCTTTCTATACTATTACTGGTACATTAACATCTAGCTATGGTTCTGTAAACTACAATGGCTTAACACTTACTAAGGCATTAAAGATGGAATCTAAGACAGCTGTTAACTTAGACCCAGATGGTGTTGCTGGTACATTAACAATTGTTACTAACCCTCAGTATAGTGGTACTATTGAATTAAACGATAAGGCAATTACAATAGGTTCTGATGGTGTTGCAACAATCAGCTTAGACGGTTCTCAGTCTTACGAAATCACTAAGGGTAGTGGTTCAAACTACATCTTCTACATTGCATACACTCCAAACGGTAGTACACCTAAAGTAATCAAGGGTGATGCTAATGATAGTGGTAAGGTTGACGCAGCTGATGTTACAATGATTATGGATTTTGCAGTTGGCAAGATTTCAGCTGTAACAAATGCTACAAACGCCGACGTAACAGGTGACAAGACTGTTGATGTTGACGATGCTTACAAGATTAGCCAGTTCTTAAATGGCTTAATCAAGTCTTTATAATTCGACATAGGTCGTGAAACTTTTTCCTCTCCTGCCTATGGCAGGGGAGATACTTCTAAATTTAAAGGGAGGAAACAAAAACATGATAAAATGTTTTAAGAAAGCTATCAGTAGCGTACTTGCAGCAGCTATGCTCGCAACAAGCTTTACTGCTATGCCTATAAACACTTTTGCGGCTACATCTTTTAGTGCTGCAGGTGGTTGGTTTGAAACACTTTATGCTGAATGGGCTGGTAACAAGAGTGATGTTACAGCTGTTAGCTATAGTGGTACAGCAAGTGGTTCACTTACTGGCGATGATTTAACTTACCTTGTAAGACAGGACGGTTCTAATGTAAGATTAGATATTCCTGGTTTAAAGGCAGGTACATATAACTTAACTGTTACAACAAATAGTGGTACAATCACTAAGGACAACATTAAGGTATATGAATATGATAGAAGTGGTTATGCTCACTATGATGCTCATAAGGAAGGCGTAACTGGTATTGGTGCATACAATGATGACGGTACATTAAAGTCTAATGCTGTTGTTGTTTATGTAACAGAAGAAAACAAGAATACAGTACAGCTTCCTGGTTACACTGGTAGCCAGTATCCAGCTGGTATTGGTAATATCCTTAACTACAAGTCAGAAGATGCCAACGGTGTAACTGGTGGTGGCAAGATTGATATTGTTCAGCAGTTAAGAGCAGAAGGTATCCCTCTTGATGTAAGATTTGTTGGTAAAATCAGAGGTGGTGACTCTAACACAAGTAACAACCCACCAGCAGAGAACATTAAGGGTCTTACTGGTTACAATACTACTACAAACGGTGGTACTAAGGGCGATAACGGTATGATGATTAGAGTATACAAGTCATCAAATGTAACAATTGAAGGTATTGGTGATGACGCAACTCTTGATGGTTGGGGTATTCAGATTATCAGCCAGACAGGTTATACAAGTCAGAGCTTTGAATTCAGAAACCTTAACTTCACAAATACTCCTGAAGATGCTATCGGTCTTGAAGGTACTTGTGCTATTTCTTCATCTCCACAGACTAAGGAATGGTTCGAAAGCAACGGTTATGCACCAATTAAGTTTAGTTGGGTACATAACAATACATTCCATCAAGGTTTCTGTAAGAACCCTGCCGAATCAGATAAGGCAGAAGGTGATGGTTCTTGTGACTGGAAGCGTGGCTATGGTTACACAATGGCTTATAACCATTATATAAACAACCATAAGACAAACCTTATTGGTTCTTCAAGTTCTAGTATTCAGTATGATGCTTCACTTCATCACAACTGGTACGAAAAGGTTGAATCAAGACAGCCATTATCAAGACAGGCTAACATCCACATTTACAATACATACTTTGACGGTGCTACTTCTTATGCTATTTCTCCAAGAGCTCATGCTTACATTTTCTCTGAAGGTAACTACTTCGGTGCTTGTAAGAACCCTGTAGACTCAGCAAAAGAAGGTTCTGCAACTGTTAAGTCTTATAATGATAGCTTTGCAGGTTGTAACGGTGCAAATGCTGCACAGCAGGTTAAAAACAAGACTGATAAGGTAAGCGACAGCAGTGGCAACCCTTATGCAGGTTTTGAAACTGGTAGCGATATGTATGAATATACAGCTACTTCACCTATTCAGGCAAAGGCAGACTGTCTTAACCTTGCAGGTGTTATGAAGACTGCATCTGAAATCAATATGGAACCTACTCCAGAGCCTATTGTATCTGAAAATCCAGATGCTTTAACTCTTCCATTTGAAATTAACTTCACTACTCCTAGTGATGCAAATTACTGGTCTAATAAGACAAGTGATACTAACTTAGCAGCAAATAGCCAGTACACTATTGCTAATGCACTTGTAACACCAGCTGCTAAGATGACAAGTACAGCAACTACAATGAAGATTAGAGATAATGGTGTAATCTTCAAGGTAAATACTGCATCTGATGTAACAATGACAGCAGGTTCATCTAGTGCTTACGGTATGGAACTTTATGATGCTTATGGCGAATTAAAGCTTTTCGTAGACGGTGGCAAGACTGGTACAGTACAGAACATTCCAGCAGGCGTTTATGTAATTAAGTCTGGTAACACAGCAAAGGACGCTTACCTTGAATACTTAAAGGTTTCTGCTAATGACCCTAATGCTCCTACAGTAACAGAAGCAACAACTCAGGCAACAACTTCTTCAGAAGTAACAACTAAGGGTGACACTCCAAGTGAACCAACAACAGCAGCACCTGTTGTTGATGACGGTTATGTATGGCATGATGATGGTGTAGATGCAAGTGGTAATAATGTTGCTGCTGCAAATTCTAACATCTTCAATATTAATGGTAATGATACAACAAATAAGTATACTTATAACGGTGTAACTTATAATAGTGGTATTAAGATGGAATCATCTACTAACATTACAGTTAATGCTCCAGCAGATGGTGCGTTAAAGTTAGTATTAAGTGCAGCTGGCTCAAGAACTATCAAGATTGATGGCGAAGAACAAGATGTAGTTGATGGTCTTAATGTATTTGATTTAACAGCTGGTACTCATACAATTACTAAGGGTACAGCTAATGTTTATCTTTATGTAATGAGCTATGCAGTTGACGGTGGCGACACAACAGTTACTACAACAACAGAAGCTACAACAGAAGCTACAACTAAGGAAGCTACAGAAGCTACAACAGCTACTCCAGTTGATGGTGTAAAGGTTGTTGTTGACAATGAAACAGTTAAGAATGGTTCTGCTGTTACAGTTCCTGTTAAGTTGACAGGTATGACTGATTTAGCAGACTTCAACATTACATTAACTTATGACTCAGCTGCTCTTACAGCTACTAAGGTTGAAAACGGCGACATAATCAATGACAGCAAGGCTACAATCAACAGCAACATTACTGACGGTTCAGTAAGAATTGCTGGTATCAACCCTGCTGATACAATTAACGCAAACGGTACAGTTCTTGTAAAAGTAACATTTACAGCAAACAAGGAAGGTGCAACTCCTGTTGCAATTACTGTAAATACATTAAAGGGTGGTAAACTTGCAGTTGCAAACTACACTACTTCTAATGGTACAGTAACAGTTACAGCAAACGGTGGTTCAGTTGAAACTTCAACAGAAACAACAACTACTACTGAAACAGATTCTACTACAGAAGCAACTACTGTTGATTACTCTACTAAGGGTGATGTAAACAAAGACGGTAAGATTGATGAAAAGGATGCAGCCCTTATCTTGAAGTTCATTCAGGGTATCAAGGACGAAACATTCTATGATGAAGATGCTGCAGATGCAAATGGCGACGGTGTAATCAATGTACTTGATGCTACTTGGGTATTAAACCACAAGGGTAACACTTCTAAGCCATCTACACCTGAAACTAAGACTTATACATTAACAGGTACTGATATTAATGCTACTTCTGGCACTGCTCTTACAGCAGACACAAATGTTGGTACAGAAAATATGTTCCTTGCAAAGACTGGCGTTAAGAATGCAAGTGGTTCAGTTCAGATTAGTGGTTCTAAGACAGTTCAGTTCAAACTTACTTCTGATGGTACAGTTGCATTAACAAATGCTATTTCTTCAGGTGCATATGCTAGACAGGTAGCGATTGTTAACTCAAATGGAGATACAGTTGCAACTTTAGATGTTGAAAATAAGAATGGTGCTAAGAACAATTTAAGTGCTACTTCACTTGTAGCAGGTACTTACACAATTAAGGGTGTAAATGTTGATTCAAATGATAAATCTACAAGCGGTGGCCTTAATTCTTCTGTAAATATTGGTACAATTACAGTAACAGGTACTCTTGAACAGGTTTCTGCAGAAGCAACAACAAAGGCTACAACAACAGAAACTACTACAGAAACAACAACAAAGGCTACTACAACAACTACTACTGAAGCTACTACAGAAACAACAACAGTAACTCCAGCAGGCGACATTGTAGCAACAATTAATGCAAGTGATTTAACAGCTGGCGATATTACAGCTAACACAGTAAGTGGTCAGTTCAAGCTTATTGCAGATGCAACAAACAAATTAACAGTTGAAGCAAACAGCAAGAGCTTAGATGGTTACACATTTACACAGAGATTAAAGACAAACGGTACTGGTGCAGTTGATAAGAGAGCAATCTCATTCACAACAACTGGTGCAGGTAATGTAATCTTCTATGCAATGAGTGGTAGTAACAAGGAAGACAGACCAGTAAACTTACTTAATGCAGAAGGTACAACAGTAGGTACAGTAACAGTATCTGGTACAACATTTGCTAAGTACACAATTGCAATTCCAAGTGCAGGTACATATTATTTAGTATCAGGTAAGAGTGGTATCAACTTCTACTTAATCGGTACTGATGTAGCATTAGCAGACCAAAAAACTGATGCAACAACTGTTACAACTACAACAACTGAAACTTCAACAGAAGCAACAACAGCTACAACAACTACAAAGGCTGATGATACAACAGAAACTACTACAACAGCACCAGCTGACAAGGCATTTGCTGTAAGTGGTGACAGCTGGTCAGCTGAAAACGATAGCGTACCAACTTGGTTAAATGGTGGTAAGCTTACAACTGCAACAAACAGCAGTAGTTACACAGCTTTCGCAGCAGAAAGTGCTAATGGTACTGCATTTACAAAGACTGTAAATGTAGCAGCTGATAGTTCAATTACTATTGATGTTGCTGATGCTTTAACAGCAAGCGTATTCATCGCTGGTAACAACAATACAGCAAACAAGGGTGTAATTAAGGCTACATTTACTGACGAAAGTGGTACTGTAACTGATATTACTCCAGCAGATGCTAACCTTGGTGGCAGAAAGACTGCAACAACAGCTTTCGAACTTGTTGCAACTGGTAAGGGTACAATTACTGTAACTCCAGATTATAACTCATTATTATACAAGGTTACTGTTAAGTAATAAGATTTTATAGCAAAATTAGTTGATTTGGGCGAGGGTTTATAGCAAGAATAAATGAATACACAAAATATTCACAAAAAAATTGTATAAACCCTTGCAATTTTAATAAGAAAAGGGTATACTTTTATAAAGGAAATTTTTTCTAAAGGTGAGGAAAATGTTTCTATTATAAAAGAAGGAGGTTAATTATGAAATTCAGAAGTTTATTATGCTCTGTATTAGCTTCTACTATGGTTATTGGCTCTTGTGTTTGTGCTAATGCCGCTACATTTACAGCAGGTAGTGAAAATGCTACAGCAGGTAATGTAGTATCAGTACCTATTACTGTTGCTCCAAGTGCTGGAGAAACATCTACAGATGTGAACGCCTATGCTATAGCTATTAGCTATGATTCATCTGTGCTCACACCAGTGGTAAAGGGAACTGACGAAGTAGGCGACAACACTTATGCAACTGTTGGTGACAGCTTTAATAGTGGCGTGCTTACAGCTGATTTAAAAGATAATGAAACAGGCAATGATGAAGTTCTTATAGGTTGGGCTGCAGCTTCACCTGTTAATGTAACTGAAGCAAGTACACTTGCAACTGTAGACTTTACAGTTAATGCAAATGCTACTGGTTCTACTGATGTAAAAGTTGCTGTTGCTCAGGTAGCTAATTCTGATTCAGCTTTAGCTGATAAAAGTACAATCGAAGCTGCTTCTGGTACTGTAACTGTTGATACAGCTACAAAGGTTGTTTACGGTGATGTAGATGCTAATGGTGCAATTGAAGCGAAGGATGTAACTTTAGTTTCTAAGTATGTAGCCGGTTTAACTACTTTTACAGACACTCAGATAAAGGCAGCTGATGTAGATGGTAATGGTAGTATAGAGGCAAAGGATGCAACTTTAATTGCTAAGTATGTAGCCGGTCTTATTTCTACATTCCCAGTAGAAGAGTAATAATTGTTTATTTGTAGAGGAGATATAGAAGTATGAAATTAAAGAGAGTTTTAAGTGTGTGCTTGGCAGCTGCTACAGTAGCAACTTGCTCATCTGTTGTTTCAGCAGCAGATAATGGCTTTGCAGTTCGCACTCCTATTAATTTAGCAACAGGCGAAGAAGTTACAGATACTTTAACAGCTGGTGATGTTCTCGCTATTCCTGTAGATGTATTTTCATCAACAGGTGGTATTGATTCACTTACATTTGATGTAAACTTTACAGATGTTTTAAGTATCGGTTATGCTGATACTGACCTTTCAGATGACCAGTATGCTAATCTTGAAAGTTTAGGTGAAATCATTACTGAAGATGACGGTACAGATGTTGTTGTAAAGAATATTTACAAGGCTGGTCGTAAGAAGACATATCCAGGTTCTTGGACAATTAATCCTAACTATGTTAAGGATGGCGTTAGATGTGTAAGAGCCGTTTGGGCTAATGCATTAACTATTAGCACTACTGACGATCCAGAAGCATATATCGTTTGTTCAGTAACAAAGGATGTTACTGCTGATGAATTAAATACAGCACTTACTGGTTCATCTAGTGAAGTTATTTCTTTCAGTGATATTGATGGTAACATGGAAGACCATGCTCTTAAGGCTGACCCAGCAAAGCTTAACGCTACTCAGGGTGCTTTCAAGGTTGTTCTTGATGCTGATGCACTTCCAGCAGGTAACTGGGTACAGGGCTTATATGCTCAGGTAGGTTCTACTAAGCAGGAAATTACAGCTTGTGTACACGCTGATGGTACTACAACTTATG
>ULTQ01005101.1_pt1 | contig 9725 bp, 10 predicted proteins | sample 1957731 | NCBI WGS metagenome assembly ULTQ01 (sample SAMEA4835738, study PRJEB28245) | human gut metagenome | biome: gut microbiome; material: fecal sample | place: Denmark | collected 2008 | reverse complement strand
TAAAATTTATTAGGTGGTAAAAATGCTTGTTAGATATTTCTTTTTTTTAATAGGATTTGGTCTTACAATAGTTGGATTTATGTATATGATTATTTACCTTAATTTATTAAGTATTGAGTATAATTTTTGGCAATATGTTAAATTTATAAGTAGTAGGTTAGAATGTTTAAATGCATTATTTGGTATTATTATTATGATAATTGTTATGTTTATGTCTGGAGGAGAAAAAGATGAATTACGTATATGATGTTTTATTAAATTTTAATAAAGAAATGTATGAATTTTATGATTGGAATTTAGATGATTATATATCACATATCAGAAAAATTTTAGTTTTTAGAGTTGATAATAAAACTATGAGAGATTTAGTAAATAACAGTATTGTAGTTGATTCCGACTTTCTAATTAAAATTAGTAATCGTACTGAAATGTTTACAAAGCAAAATGTAAAAATTATAAATTATGCTGCTCTTTTTACTAATGGTTCATTTGTTATAGGAATTAAATTTGATAAAAATGGTGAAATTATAGGTAGGAGTAAGTTATTAATAGATGAGGAATTAGATATTTTAGATTCTGCTTTAGATATGAATGAATATAACTTAAAATATAATTTAATCGTTGACAATAAAAATGTTTCTTTTAAAACTAGAAAGGAAATTCTTATTGAAAAATATATATTAAAAAAGTTAAATGAAGTAGAAAATAATAAGGAAATGCTTAAGTATCTATATTATGAATGTTTTAATGAAAAAAATAATGATTTTAGAAAAATGTTACTTAAATTGAATAAATCACTTACAAATAATTGGGATAATTTTTATAATAAAGTTTATAATTTTTTTAAGTTAACTACTATAAAGGAAAAATAATGTAAATGCTTTATAAACATTATGTAAAAAAATTTAAAAACAATAATTTTAAAAATAGCTATAAAATATATTGACAAGACTTATGAATTATTATACAATATCACTAGTTATTTTAAAACTGTGAAGTGGAGAAGTAATATTAGTGTCTATTTTAAAGAGAGTTAGAATGGTGGAAGCTAACAATGTGGCTAATATGAATAACACCACGGAGTTGCTTATCGAAATTTTTAAAGTAGAATAAGTCGGACTGTGATCCGTTACCATTACAAGTTCAGAAGAACAATGAGTGATTATATAGTAATATATAGTAATAAGGGTGGTACCGCGGATACACAGTTATTCGTCCTTGAGTGGATGAAATAGCTGTTTTTTTAGTTATTTTTGCCTGATTAGCTCAGTTGGTAGAGCACCCGGCTGTTAACCGGTAGGTCGTAGGTCCGAGTCCTACATCAGGCGCCATTATTGCTCAATTAGCTCAGTTGGTAGAGCATCCGGCTGTTAACCGGCAGGTCGTAGGTCCGAGTCCTACATTGAGCGCCACTTATTGCCTGATTAGCTCAGTTGGTAGAGCATCCGGCTGTTAACCGGCAGGTCGTAGGTCCGAGTCCTACATCAGGCGCCATATTTGTTATTTAAATTTCTGAATTTTGTTTTTCAGAAATTTTTTATTTAAAGGAGGATTTTTTATGAGTAGTAAATTTACTAAAGAAATGGTTGATGACTATGCAGATAAATTGCTTATAGGCTTAACTGAAGAAGAAAATAAAATGGTATTAGACGAATTTGAAATCATTGATAAAAATATTGATATAATTAACGAAATACCAAATATTGAAAATGTCGAACCAATGTCATGGTGTTTGGATGATTTTTCTTTTGAACTTAGAGAAGATGAGGTAGAAGAATCTGTACCAATTGAAGATTTATTACAAAATTGCGATGTTTATAATGATCGTGAAGTAGAAGTACCAAGGGTGGTGGAATAATATGAGTTATATGGATAAAACAATAAAAGAAATTCATGAAGCATTAATTAATGGTGATGTTACTAGTGATGAATTAGTTAAAGAATCTTTAGAAAAGTCTCACTTAGTACAAGATAAGTGTAATGCTTTTGTTACAATTTTAGATGATGCTAAAGGGTGTAATGTAACAGAGAATTTATTATCTGGTATTCCATATGGTATTAAAGATAATTATAGTACAAAAGGAATTCTTAGTACTGGTTCATCTAATACACTTAAAGATTATGTGCCTTTTTTTACAGCAACTGCTATTTCAAATCTAGAAGCATCAGGAGCTGTTCCTGTTAATAAAACTGTACTTGATGAATTTGGTATGGGTGGAACTGGTACTACAGGTCATACTGGAGTTGTAAAAAATCCTTGGGATAATACTCGTATGTGTGCTGGATCTAGTGCAGGTAGTGCTTGCGCTGTTGCGGCTGGAGTATATCCTTATGCAACTGGATCTGATACAGGAGACTCTATTAGAAAACCTGCTGCATATTGTGGAATTGTAGGTTATAAACCAACTTATGGAATGATTTCTCGTTATGGGCTTTTTCCATTTGCTAGTAGCCTAGATCATTGCGGCGTGTTATCTAGATCTGTAGAAGATGCAGCAATTGTTGTAGATAATATGAAGGGAATCGATAAAAATGATATGACTAGTTGGGATTCAAGTGATATTCATTTATATGATTCTTTAAATTCTGATGTTAAAGGTAAAAAGTTATGTTATGTTAAAGAAATTTGTGATATAGAAAATTATCCTAATGCAAGTAGTGAATTAAGAGAGCATTTAGAAAATTTTAAGAAAACACTTGATAAATGTAAGAGTCTTGGTATGGAAATTGAAGAAGTTTCAATTGATAAAAAACTTCTTAATGCTGTAGCAAGTGTATATGTAGTTATTTCTTGTGCGGAAGCAACAAGTAATATGTCAAATTTAACTGGTATTATTTTTGGACCACGTGGAGAGGGAAAAAATTATATTGAAATGATGAAAAATTATCGTACAGTAGGTTTTTCTCCACTTATTAAAAGAAGATTTGTAATTGGTTCTTATGTATTACAAGCTCAAAACAAAAATCGTTATTTCTTTAATGCACAACGTGTAAGAAGATTATTAGTTGATGAATGGAAAAAATTATATGAAAAATATGATGCGGTTATTTTACCAGTTGGAAGTGGTCCTGCAAAACACTTGGATGGTTCACTAGATATATTAGATGAAAATACTGCTGTTTTAGAGGAACATTTACAAATTGGAAATTTTGGTGGTTTTCCTTCAATCACTATACCAAACGGTTTTGTAGATGGATTGCCTGTTGGTGTTAATATTACTGGTAATTGTTATGATGATATTAATGTTTTGAATATTGCTTATGCATTAGAAAATTCTATGGATTATAAAAATCAAATAGCAAAGAGGTGTAAATAATGAATGGATATAAAGTTCTTATTGGACTAGAAATGCACTGTGAAATTAGTGAAACTAATACTAAAGTTTTCTCTGGTGCTAGAAATAGTTATAGTGATATTCCAAATAGTAATATTAGACCAGTTGATATGGCTTTTCCAGGAACACTTCCAGTTGTAAATAAAGAAGCTATAAAAAAAGCTTTAATGGCAAGTATTATTTTAAATTGTAAGCAGCCTGAATATATTTATTTTGAAAGAAAAAATTATTATTATCCAGATTTACCAAAAGGTTTTCAAATTACACAAGAAACAAAACCTGCACCTGTTGGAATTTATGGTGAACTTACTTATGAATGTGGTGATGAGTTAAAAACTGTAAGAATTAATAATATTCACCTTGAAGAAGATGCCGCAAGTACTGATCACTATGCTACTGTATCAACAATCGATTATAATAGAGCAGGAGTACCTTTACTTGAACTTGTTACTTATCCAGATTTTCGTTCTGCAAATGAAGCTGTAGCTTTCCTTGAAACAATGAGATCTATTTACCAATATGCTGGTATTAGTGAAGCTGATAGTAAAAAAGGTCAAATTAGATGTGATGTTAACGTTTCTATTATGGATGAAAATTTAGATGAAACTAAGGAAGAAAATTGGGGAACTAAGGTTGAAATTAAAAATGTTAACTCATTTGGTGGAGTAAGGGACGCAATTAACTTTGAACTTGAAAGACAAATTGAATTAAAAGAGTCTGGTGAATATGATTCTATGGAACAACAAACAAGACGTTGGGATGAGGAATCTGGCACTACTATTTATATGCGTAGTAAAGTTGACGCAATTGATTATAAATATTTTATTGAACCAAATTTACCAAAATTTAAGTTATCTAAAGATTGGTTAGAGAGTATTAAAGCTTCTATACCATTACTTGCTCCAGAAAGAAAAGAAAAATATATTAATGAATTTGGTTTAACTAGTTATGATGCTAAAATTTTAGTAAAAGAAAAGAATGTTGCTGATTATTTTGAAGAAACTATTAAATTAGGAGCAAATCCAAAATCTGCTTCAAACTGGATTACAAGTATAATATTAGGTTTTTTAAATAAAAATGAATTAAGTATCGATGAGTTATTTTTTACTCCAAAGATGCTAGTTGAATTAATTAAAATGGTTGAAGATGGTAAAATTTCATCTAAACAAAGTAAAGAAGTATTTTATAAATCATTAGAAGACCAAAAAGAACCTAGTGTTATTGTTGAAGAATTAGGTATTAAACAAATTGGTGGAACTGAAGAAATATTAAGTATTGTTACTGAAGTATTAAACGAACATCCAGAAAGTATTGATACATATAAACAAGGTAGAACTAATATAGTTGATTTTTTAGTTGGTCAAGTAATGAAAAAAACTAAAGGACAAGCTAATCCAGCAATGACAAGAGAAATGATGATTAGCGAAATTGAAAAGAGGTAATTATGAAAGAGAATATATACAGAAATTGTTACTGTGGTGATATTAATAATGATTCAATAGGTAATTCTGTTAAAATTGCTGGTTGGATTGAAAATATTAGAGACCATGGTGGAGTTATATTTTTAGATATTAGAGATGAACATGGTACTGTTCAAGTTGTAAGTAACGATAATTCTATATTTGAGGGATTAACTCGTGAATCAGCTATCACTTTAACTGGAAATGTTAGAAAACGTAATGAAGAAGATTACAATCCACGTATTGCTAGTGGAGAAGTTGAAGTTGTTGTTGATAGTATTGAGGTTTTAGGTAAATGTAAAAATGTTTTACCATTTGAAGTAATTACTTCACGTGAAGTAAATGAAGAAACAAGACTTAAATATCGTTATTTGGATTTAAGAAATAAAAAAGTACATGATAATATTATTTTTAGATCTAAAGTTATTAATTTTTTAAGAAATGAAATGGAAAGTATGAATTTTACTGAAATTCAAACACCTATTTTAACAGCTTCTTCTCCAGAAGGTGCTAGAGATTTTGTTGTTCCATCAAGACTTTTTCATGGTAAATTTTATGCTCTACCACAAGCACCACAAATTTTTAAACAATTATTAATGGTAAGTGGATTTGATAGATATTTTCAAGTAGCTCCTTGTTTTAGAGATGAAGATGCAAGGGCAGATAGAGTATATGGAGAATTTTATCAATTAGATTTAGAAATGGCTTTTGCTACTGAGGAAGATGTTTACTCAGTTGGTGAGAAAATTTTTAAAGATGTTTTCCATAAATTTAGTGATAAACAAATATCTGAACCTCCTTTTAGAAGAATACCATTTCGTGAAGCGATGCTTAAATATGGAAGTGATAAACCAGATTTAAGAATTCCATTTGAAATAATAGATTTAAGTGATATCTTTGTTAATTCTAGTTTTAAACCATTTAAAGGTGTTACTGTAAGAGGTATTATGGTTCCCGATTTAGCAAGTAAATCTAATAGTTGGTTTAATGAGGTAGTTGATTATGCTAAAAGTATTGGTATGCCTGGTATTGGTTATATTACTGTAGAAGATGATATGTCTTTTAAAGGACCAATTGATAAATTTTTAACAGATGAAGATAGAAATAATTTAATTGAAAGAGCATCATTAAATGTTGGTAGTGTATTATTCTTTATAGCTGATAGAAGTGAATTACAAGCAAGTAAACAAGCCGGTCAAATTCGTTTAGAATTAGGTCGTAGATTAGATTTGTTAGATCCAAACAAATATGAATTTTGTATAATAAATGATTTCCCAATGTTTGAATTTGATGAAGAAGAGAGAAAATATGTATTTACTCATAATCCATTTAGTATGCCTCAAGGTGGAATGGATAGTTTATTAAATAAAGAACCTGGCGAAGTTTTAGCTTATCAATATGATTTTGTATGTAATGGTATTGAACTTGTTAGTGGAGCTGTTAGAAATCATGATATAGAAATTATGAAAAAAGCTTTTGAAATTGCTGGATATGATGAAGAAACATTAAAAGACAAATTTAAGTCATTATATACTGCATTTCAATATGGAGCACCTCCACATGCTGGAATGGCAATAGGTATTGATCGTATGTTAATGCTTCTTAAAGATGAAGTAAGTATTCGTGAAACTATAGCTTTCCCTATGACAGCAAGTGGTACTGATATGTTAATGGGTTCTCCTACTGAAATAAGTGAAAAACAATTAAGAGAAGTTCATATTAAAGTTAGATAAAATGTAAATTAATTTTTACATTTTTTTGTATAAAAAATTTTTATATTTCCATTATAAAAATGGAGGGAATATATGAAAAAAATAATTGTACCGATAATTTTATCTTTTATATTATTTACAGGATGTGGTGAAAAATTAAATAATACACCTACAAAACAAGTTGAAATGTTTTTTATGAATTATCAAACTTTAAATCAAAAAGTTATAGATGATTTAGATAATGTTTTAAAAAATGATAATACGATGACAAATGATCAAAAAGAAAAATATAAAGAAATTATGAAAAAACATTATAAGAATTTAACTTATGATATTAAGGATGAAGTTGTAAATGGCGATACAGCAGTTGTAACAGTTGAAATTGAAGTTTACGATTATTCAAAGAAAAAAGCTAGTGTAGATGAATATGTTAAAAATCATCCAGATGAATTTTTAGATGATGATAATAAGTTTAGTGATGAAAAATTTATAAGTTATCGTTTATCTGAATTTGAAAATGTTAAAGATAAGGTTAAATATACTTTAGAATTAAATTTAACAAAAATTGATGATAAGTGGGAATTAAATGATATTTCTAGTATTGATGAAGATAAAATTTTAGGTATATATGAATATTAAATAGAGTAATCTATTTTTTTCTTGCAAAAAATTTTTTAAGTGCTATAATAATTGGAAAAAAAGCGAGGGGTTTATGGATAAACAAGTTTATAAAGATATTAAAATGCTATTAAATATGATAAAAAAACAATCTAGTACTAATAAAAGTGATTATTTAAGAATACTTGATTGGGCAAAAAGTTCTGATAAATTTTCTTTAATGTCTCCATGCTATTTATATAGTAATGAAAATTTACGCTCTTATTATGAAAAAATTAATATGAAAGATAAAAATATTTTAACTGTTACTGGTTCTGGCGATCAAGTTTTAAGTGCTATTTTGTACGGTGCAAAACATATTGATACTTTTGATTCAAACAAATTGACATATTATAATTTAATGTTGAAAAAATATGCAGTATCTGCCCTTTCATATGATGAATTTAGAAATTTCTATTTCTTAACATATGATTATAATCGTTTAGAACAGTATAAAAAAATTTCTAAATGTATAAATGAAGTTGAAATTAAATATTTTTGGGATGATTTTTTTTCAGAACATCAAGAAAAATTTCGTTATTGTTTTTTAAGCAAAGAGGGAAGCTATCATTTAGTTGTAAGAAGAATTCCTTATATGGATTTAAATAATTATGAAATATTAAAGAAAAAAATTGATGATTGTAGCATTATTTATAATAATTTAGACATTTTTAATATAAATGATATTTATAAAAATAATTATTCCTTTATTAATTTGTCTAATATTTTGGATTACATATCAAATAAAAAATGTTTTATTGATTTAATTAAAAATATTGATAAAAATAAACTAGAAGAAAATGGTGTTATTTTATTAAATTATTATTGGTCTAATTCTGCATATAATAGTGATAAATCGAATGAATGTGTATATAATGTTTTTGATGCTTCTAATTTAATAATTGATGATGTTGCTGTTAATGATTTTAGGCAAAAAGGTAACGCTATAATGTATACAAAAAAATCCAAGTAATTGGATTTTTATTTTGTTTCAATATTGGTTAGAATCCAGTCATAATCAGCATTGTTATAAATTGTTCCACAGTATTTACATTTTCCTGTATTGTTTACATCCATATTTGCTCCACAAGATGGACATTTTCTAACCATTTCTTGTTCTTTAAAATTTCTTTTTTTAGTAAATGTTAAAAAATTATCTTTTTGAATTCTATTTGAATTGTTACCATTAATTATTTTTTTGGTATTTTTATCTATAATATAATCCATATATCTAGATACCAATTTTACTTTTATAATAAAAGTTTCGTTATTTATTTCTATATCCTCTATTTCAGTTGATTTTACATTTAATTCATCAAACATTTGAATTTGATTATTATTGTTTAAATATTTTAATCTTTCTTCAAAATTTTTATATACTTCATTACTTAAAAAATGTTTAACTCTTTCTAGGTCATTTGTCATTATTGAGATGTGCAACATAACAAAAATGTTATCAACTTTCGTTTTAAATTTACTTTCAGAAAAAGTACTATCCAATTCTATTAGTTCATTTAACATATTATAATTCCTTTCTCATGATAATTATTATTGCTTAATCATTTCTTTTTTTGTCATAATCCAATTTGTTTCATTATTTATAATAGTTGATTTACAATAGTTACAAATTCCACTTGAATTTATACTTAGTTCTGCTCCACAATTTGGACAATGTTTTAAATTTTGCTTTTCAACTTTTCTTGTAAATGTTAATTTATACGTATAGTGCATTTTAATATTTTTATTACCTCGTACTACATTATTTTTATCGTCCACTAAATAATCAAAGCAAGATACTTTTAAAATTGTTTCTATAGTTTGTGTGTTATTGTCTATATTTATATCTGTTATATAGTTATTAATGTATGTTATATCATTCATGATATTTTTTTGTGATTTTACTTTTAATGTATTTAATTGCATTGAATACATATTATAAATTTCATCACTAACTAAGTTTCTGATTGAATCAAGGTCAAAATTCATCCATGCTTCTTGAATTTGTTTATAATTATTGAAAACAGTATTATTAAATGCTTCAATGTCTAAGTCATTTATGTATTCATGGATTTCCTCGTCTGAAAGTTTAGAATAAGATTCTATTTCGGTTGATTTTCCTTCTTTTTTTGAACAAATAATGGATACAATAACAATTATTATTGTAATGATTATTATTACGAAAATGCTCGAACCATCTAAATCTCCATCTGAATCATAACTATCCCAGCTTGAACTACCCCAATCTGACGAGCTTCCCCAATCTGACGAGCTTCCCCAATCCGATGAACCTGAATCCCAACTAGAATCAAAACCAGAATCGGCTTTTATTAAATTTGGTTTAAAAACTGCTCCAATACATAACAGAAAAATTATTGACAAAGTTAATACAAATTTTTTCATAAATTACCTCCTATGCCTATTTTATCACATTATTTTAAAAATTAGAATTGTTCTAGCATTTGTTTTTTAGTCATAATTTATTTTTTTCATTATTAACAATTTTTAAATTAAAGTATTTGTATATACCATTTTAATTAATATCAAATTTATAATTTGGATAT
>ULTQ01045773.1_pt1 | contig 9754 bp, 8 predicted proteins | sample 1957731 | NCBI WGS metagenome assembly ULTQ01 (sample SAMEA4835738, study PRJEB28245) | human gut metagenome | biome: gut microbiome; material: fecal sample | place: Denmark | collected 2008 | reverse complement strand
GCCGCCGTCACGGCCGATGGATGGAAGTTCACGGCAAACAATGACTGGGTCATCAACCTCGGTGGCAATGACACGACGGAACCGTCATCGAAGATTAGTGATTTGATACCCGGCGGCAAGAACCTGAACGTGGTGGGCAAGACCATCAGGCTCTACCCTTGCCGTACCAATACAGATAAGATTTACGCAACGGTTGAATAAAGTCTAATGCACGATAGGGAGGAATGGCTTTGTGTCATCCTTCCTATTTAGCTTCTAATAATTGGAATTTTATGAATAAAGCATTTTCCTTTTTGACAGCGGCTGCGCTCTGCCTCAGCTTGTCTGCCAATGCCCAGAATGCGGATAGAGACTATTCGTCCGCGCATAATTTCATCGGCGTTCAGGGTGGTGGTCAGGTCACCTTCACCCACTACAAGCTCACCGACCTCCTCACGCCGCAGTACGCCGTGCAGCTCGGCCGTTACTTCAACGACAAGGTAGGTGCCCGCCTTCATGTGATGGGCTGGCAGAACAAGGGCGGCTTCAAGGCTGACCGCTTCAACCTCAAGAATGACGTTGATTATAAGTTCAAGGCCATCACGGGCGACCTCGACCTGCTGATGAACATGACCAACATCATCAATCCCAAACGTGCCTCCCACGCTTTCGATTGGGTGCTGCTCGCCGGTTTCGGCGTGAACTACGGCTGGGACTTCGACGAGTACGAGAACATCACTAAGTCGTTCACAGCCCTCAATGCCACCTATCCGCAGAACTGCGGCACGAAGCATGCCAGCTACAACGGCCGCTTCGGCACGCAGTTCAACTGGAACGTGTCTGATGCCTTTACGCTCGGACTTGAACTGCAGGCCAACTATAAGAACGACATGTATAACCTCAAGGTGAACAACACGCCCGACTGGCAGGCTGCTGCCCTGCTGGGACTGACCTACAACTTCGGCTACAAGAAGAAAGCGCCAAAGGAAGTGGAGCCTGTCTATGAAACACGCCTCGACACCACTTGGTACAATGACACGCAATATAAGAAAGTTATGGAGGAGGAGACGCTTCGGCGCGACCTCTATTTCAGCATTCGAGAGAGTTCTCCCGTCAGCGAGCAGACCTTGTCCGAGATTGTGAACTTTGTCAACACTCACAAGGACGCGAAGATAGCTGTCACTGGTTATGCCGATAAGGGTACCGGTAATGCTGATATCAATATGAAGTATTCACGCCAGCGTGCCGAGGCTGTTACCAATGCACTTGTGAAGGCTGGTATCGACAAGTCCATCATTACGACTGACTATAAGGGCGACACCGTCCAGCCTTTCGCTGAAAACGACAAGAACCGCGTTACTATCACCGTGGCTACGGGTAAGGTGGAGAAGGAGAAGCCTGAGACTGTGAAGAAGTTCCGTACCAAAGAGGTGCGCGTGCGCGTGAATTGATAGTTGTGACTTGAGTTTTTTACCGCTCACAATCATATGTTTTGAGGGGGTAGTCCATACAGGGCTGCCCTTTTTTCGTTCTATGTCGTTATCAATTTATCAGAATAAACCTGTTATAATTGTTGTAAGACTCAAAGTTTATGCTTAACTTTGCGAAGTGAACACTAATAGTCGCTATTATGGGTAAGATTATTAATCAGAAAATGACGAGGATTATGACCGATGATGGTCAACATCTCATTAGGCGTGTCACTCAGGTTCAGATGCCTAATGGTAGGTATCGCTATCCTGTTGATTATTTCGATGCTACGTCAGATATGGTAAAGGTTTCTGATCAGGAGCTTGCTAATCTTAAAGTTCCGGGTTATTTAATGTTAGTTTAATAGCTATGATGACCGATGGTTACCCTTTCATCTTTCAGATGATTGATCGATCTGGTGCTGATCAGTTCCTGATAGAGACATTGCAGTACCGATTTAAATCATCAAGGTCGCATCATGCATATATTGTTCGAGTAGAATGTTACATTAGTCATGCGTATTGTTTAAAGTTCTTTGATAAGGCGAATATTAATAGCATGAATAAGTTTAGTATAAGAACAAATACGTTTGAACCAAGAACAATATTCTACACTCTTTATCACATTATGCTTGATGTGCTTAGTAGAGATGAGTGTGCATCATTCTTTTTTATTGGTGCGGAGGATGAAAAGGATCGTTTGGGATCAGCGACAAGGAGGTTTCGTGTTTATAAGCGTTTTGTGTCATCAACTGTAAGTACTCGACTTTTTGAGCATTATCGTCGTGATGATCTTTCCTTATATGTCTTGGTTAATAAGTTACACGTTGATGAACCACATTCTTATGCTCAAGAAATAGCTTTGCATGTGCAAGCTGAATATAACAATGATTAGGGAACTCGTATAGCATCATTGTTTCGTTTTTTTTCTTTTCTTAGTAGCGACATCATCTTTCTCAATATCATGTTCGTATTTAGCGAAAAATAACATGCGCTACCAAAGATTTTCCGAATTCTTGTCAACGTGTATTCAAAGATTCTTTATCTTTGCAATATGGTTTAAAAACGATAAAGACCTTTGCTTATGAAACCGTTGACCTGTCTTTCTCTCTTTTTTGTTTGCCTTTTGTTTGCCTCTTGCCAGAAAGTCGATTTCGGGGAAGAGGCAGAGGTGCCGCAAGGCAAGGTCTTAGCGAAGTTTCAAGTCGGTATCTATGACATGATTCCGTTTGACAGGGTCAATGCAGCCAAGACTCGTTCCGAAGATATTGCGTCGTTGTGCAGACACCTTGACTTGGCCGTGTATCAAGGCGGCGAGCGTGTAGCCAAGGCCTCAAAGGATGCAGGCGACAAGGATTTCAATACACTCTCTGTCGCGCTTGCTCCGGGTGCGTATCATGCCGTGATCCTCGCACACAATCAGGACAAGAGCCCAACGACGACGGATGCAAAGAAGATAACGTTTAGCGGTGATATGTCCGATACTTTCCTGTGGAGCGAAGACATCACGGTCTCGGAGGACAAAGATTTGGAAAGAGAAGTTGTTATGCACCGTGCCGTAGCCATGGTGCGGATCGTTACCACAGATAATGTTCCTGAGAATGTTTCGGCTGTGCAATTTTATTATACGGGCGGCAGTTCAACCCTGGATGCTTTGTCGGGTGAGGGTTGCGTGAATTCGCGACAGACTGTGAAGCGCACCATTACGGATGATATGAGAGGAAAATCGGCTACTTTCGAGATCTATACGTTCCCCAAGAGTGAGAGCAACGGCTTAAAGCTGGTGGTTACAGCCATCTCTCCCACCGGTCAGACTGTTTATACCCGTACCTTTGAGGACGTGCCCGTCGCGCGCAACCAGATTACACAGTACAAGGGAGCCCTGTTTACCAACGGCACGACGGAAAGCGATGCATCCTCAAAGTTTTGTGTTATTACGAATGATGCGTGGACAACGCTGGACAAGACCTTTTGACCTAATTGTGCAACCGTTTGCATGATGTATATCAATATTTTTGCCTTATTTCCTTTTTGTTGCCTTGGAAAAGGCTTAAATTTGCAGTGCAACAATCAAAACAAGGTGAATACCTGAAAGCTGCAAGATAAACGACTTTTCTACAGGGCACATTTCTTATGGCACATTCAACATTGACAATGAGAGATATAGCCACGGCATTAGGCGTGTCGGTGGCAACCGTCTCGCGGGCGTTGAAAGACAGCCCGCGTATCAGTGAGGAACAACGCGAGAAGATCAAGACTTATGCCAAGGAGCATAACTATTATCCGAACGTGATGGCTGAAGGCCTGCGCAGCAACATATTGCGCCCTTCTAAGATCATTGGCGTCATTGTACCCCAGTTTGAACATTTCTATTTCTCTTCGGTCTTGAGAGGCATCAATCAGGAGGCGATGTCGCGCGGCTATACTATGATGGTCAGCGAGAGCATGGATGAATATGAGCGTGAGGCGCTTATCTGCAAGCGATACATAGAAAGCCGCGTCTGCGGAATTATCGTCTCGGAAGCCAAGAACACCGTTCGCTATGAGCATTTCCAGGAAGTGCTCGACAACCACATGCCGCTCGTCTTCTACGACCGTATCTGCACTGGCATCAACTGCGACCGTGTGGTGGTTGACGACTATCAGGGTGCTTTCAATGCCGTAAACTATATGATTGAGCGCGGCTGCCGGAACATTGCTTACTATGGATCTCCGATGACGATGGAGATCAGCAAGAATCGTTACAACGGCTATCGCGATGCCTTGTTGCGCAACGGCCTGAAGCCCGATGAGAAACTGTTCCGCATTTGCGACAACCGCTCTGATGCCGAGGCCATCACCCCCGACATCCTTTCCCAGGACAACATTCCCGACGGCTTCTTTGCCGTCAATGACGATACGGCTATTGGCATACTCTACACTGCCAAGCGCATGGGCTTCGACGTGCCGCAGGACATCAGTATCTGTGGCTTCACGAACGGCCAGCGAGCGGTCACCAGTGACCCGATGCTCACGACCGTGGAGCAGCGCGGTGTGCGGGTAGGCGAGGAAGCCGCTAATATCCTGATCAGTAAGGTGGAGGGGGAACTGCCGATGGAGAAGATCGAGAAGCGCATCGTCAGGACACGACTCGTCATCAGAGGAACAACGAAATAATTAAAAACAATATACTATGGACAATCAATTGAAAGAGAAGCCGAACATGTCGTTCTGGGGCTTGTGGAACCTGAGCTTCGGCTTCTTCGGCGTGCAGATAGCCTATGCGTTGCAGAGCGCTAATATCTCACGCATCTTCGCTACGTTGGGTGCAGATCCGCACTCACTGAGTTACTTCTGGATCCTCCCGCCGCTGATGGGTATCCTCGTGCAGCCGATCGTGGGTAGCTGTTCAGACAAGACCTGGTGCCGCTTTGGCCGTCGTATTCCTTACCTCTTTATCGGTGCCGCTGTAGCTGTGCTCGTGATGTGTCTGCTGCCCAACTCCGGCTCCTTCGGTATGACGGTGAGCACGGCCATGGTCTTCGGACTGGTCGCCCTGATGTTCCTCGACACGAGCATCAACATGGCTATGCAGCCGTTTAAGATGCTTGTCGGCGACATGGTCAACGAGAAGCAGAAAGGTATGGCCTATTCTATCCAGAGCTTCCTGTGCAACGCTGGCTCACTCGTGGGATATGTCTTCCCATTCGTCTTCGCGGCCCTCGGAATCGCCAACACCGCGGCAAAGGGAACCATTCCCGACTCGGTGATCTACAGTTTCTATGTCGGTGCCGCCATCCTTATTCTCTGTGTCATCTACACGGTTTGGAAAGTGAAGGAGTGGCCGCCCAAGGAGTATGAGGAATATAACGGTTCGAAGAAGGAAGTAGCAGAGAAAGAGGAAGGGTCGAGCAACTGGTTCGTGCTGCTGAAGAATGCTCCCGCGACGTTCTGGAAGGTAGGACTGGTGCAGTTCTTCTGCTGGTTCGCCTTCATGTATATGTGGACCTACACCGCCGGCACCGTGGCCGACAACTGCTGGGGCACCACTGACGTGACGAGTGCGGGCTATCAGGAGGCCGGCAACTGGGTGGGCATCCTCTTTGCCGTTCAGGCTATCGGCTCCGTGATCTGGGCACCGATCCTCCCGAAGTTCAAGAACCGTAAGGTGGCTTATGCGCTGAGCCTGGTCCTCGGAGGCATAGGCTTTGTCGCCTGTGCATTCATCCATGACCAGTATCTGCTGTTCATCCCGTTCCTTCTTATCGGCTGTGCCTGGGCAGCCATGCTTGCCATGCCGTTCACCTTCGTCACGAACGCCCTGCAGGGCTATGGCCATATGGGAGCCTACCTCGGTCTCTTCAATGGAACCATCTGTATCCCGCAGATCGTTGCAGCCGCCATCGGTGGTGCTCTCTTAGCGCTTGTCGGGTCTGTTCAGAGTCACATGATGGTCGTTGCCGGCATCAGTTTAGTGCTCGGCGCCTTTGCTGTGAAAGCGATCAAAGTGAAATAAATATAGCTCAAGCATGTTGCTTGACGCATAGAGCCGCTTCGGCAGACAGCGTTTCCGCTCTTCGGTTGTTGTTTGCGTGAGGCGGCTTTTTGTGTTTCTGACAGATCGCAATTCCTTTGCAAGGATGGGTAACTACACAGCGTAATTTCTGAGTTCTGCCATCGTCTTCGCCCGTGTCGCGATCCTGCCCCATACTTGTCGCGATCCTGCCTCAGTTGTGTCACGATCCCGCCCCATACGTGTCACGATTCCGCATCATGCCCCGAAGTAGGCTCATCGTCTAAATACACGCTGTCTACCGGCAACACCTATCCGGTTGTGGCTATGCCATGGGGCATGAACTTCTGGACACCGCAAACGGGAAAGATGGGGGACGGATGGATCTATACCCATACGGATGGATGATAAGATAAGAGGGTTGAAGCAGACTCACCAGCCCAGTCCCTGGATCAACGACTATGGCCAGTTCTCCATCATGCTGGAGACGGGAGCTCCCGTGTCCAATGAAGACAACCGTGCGCTGTCGCTCTTCAACCGTGATGTCTACCGTCGCGGCCGACAGCGCTCGTGAGCAGATACATCAAAGGGTATAACTATTCGAATGACTTCCTCGACGGACTGGCTCATGTCACGGCAGCGGTGGAAACCTATCAGTTGCCGCAGACGCTCATTGCCGATTTCAAGTCGAAGCTGAGCACGGTAGGCGGCCAGGCGTTTCCAGCGGCTGTAGAATTAGAGGACAGTCTCGGACAAAAATTCGACTTCACCTCCCTCCGTGGCAAGTATGTCTATATCGACCTTTGGGCATCGTGGTGCGTGCCCTGCATCAAGGAGATCCCTTATCTGCTGAAGCTCGAAGCGGACACGGCAAGCCAAACAGAATAAGCTGTCAGCAAATCGGACAGCGATAGCTTGACTATGGACAAACTGTCCGACTACAGGCTCAACCTTCAAATGAATTTCCATATATGTTGCGATACTCTTTCTCGAAGAGATGGGTAACTTCTTGGGCTTCCATTTGCAAACCTATCTTTTTTAGCGCCTTGACATGATATTTAAAGGCATTTTCATCTAAGGAATCATAATACTTGATAATTTGTGCATAACGGATCGCTGACTTGTATTCTTCCGCATCGAAAGCAGCCTTCATCCTGCTGCTTAATAATGGCAGCAGGCGGTTGTCTATCTCGCTCTTTATTGAATCAAGGCTTGATTGATTCATATCTTGTAAGAATTTTCCTCTGCTCAAGAGTTCAAAGAGCTGTTCATCAGAGGGGTTTTGCTCTCCATTCAATATAACCGATAATGTGAGATAGTCACAGTGAAAACTGGCGTTTGTCTTGAGCCTGAACACATTGTTTCCATAAACTAAGCTTATGCCGTCTATTTCTATCAGTACTTTTCGGAGATGGCTTATAGTGACGCTTCTCAGATTCTTTATCTTCTCAGGTGTCTTGTCAGGCCACAGCAGGTTACCGAGCGCATGCGATGATATGCCGTCTTCGGTATGTGACAGTAGCAGGCAAAACAATTCTCTCAGTTTGGATGTAAACAGGTAGCTGATGTCCTTATTCTGACGGTTGTATGCCGCAAACGTGCCGAAAATAAGTACCGTGTTGGGTGCATGGACTTCCTTGACCTCAGTATTGAGGTCGTTGATGTCAAGTAAGCGCATCTTCTTCCTGCGCAAGAGGTAATATACTATTCCTGCCGCCGCCAGAATCGCCAGGCTGCCGCCTGTTAACCATACCCAAAGTTTGTTGGCCTTAGGGGCCTCCGACAGTTTGTCAAACTCTGCGGAAGATATGGGAGGAACATTGATGCTGTAAATATTAAGTACGGATCTCCTGTCGTCCTTAAATTCTTGCACCGTGGCAATCATACGGTCCGTATTAGCATCGAGATAGATGTTGGCGTTTGTCAATATCTGGTCAGAGCGGATAGGAATGGAGTCGCCCATGATCTGATAATCACCATCGTTGATGTTGAATCTGAAGAGGCGTAAATGTGAGTGGGAAAGAAACTCGGAATAGCATAGGGTATAGATATACTGGCCGTCGATAATCATGTTTCTGACGGGAACCATGTTCTCCTTTTCTTTCCATTTGGCTTCCCACATTTTGCGTATTGTGTGTTTCAAGGTGTCAATGCGGTAAAGATCGTAAAAGTATTTTCTGCCTACAGTCTGGCTTCCGGAGCTGTTGCCCATTCCGCCGAAGAGATAGATCCAACGTCCCTTGCTTGCCATAGAAACAAAATAACGGTGAGGAACGTTTCCTTTCAGGTGGTGTTTCTTCCATTGATGCGAGTTTATGTCATAAGAAACGAGCTCGTCGCTGTAAGTCATGGATCCAAAACCGCCGAAGATAATCTGCCGTCGGTTGCGCGCGTCGAAGCAAGTCCCATGATGGTGACGCTGCGAGGGAAGCTGGACGGTGCTTTCCGTACGCCAAGTCATAGCGTGAAGGTCAAGGCTCGCTACGGATGGTGCTTGTTCTGGCTTATAGCCTTGGAACACCTCATAGGCAAACAGCCGTTTGTCTCTTATGTCGAAGAAATTCATGCCAAGGTCTATTTTCAAAGGACATGGCGAGGCGTAATGCCTAACGGATGTATTCCGGGTTCTTAAGTCAAAGTCGAGGAGCTTTGAGGCTGAGAAATAATAGATGTGAGAGTTTCTCTGGTCGAACGACACCCCTGCCGGCGCTGGCTGATTCATTGTTGTGAGCTTTTTCCAATGGTATGAGTCGTTTATGATCCAGTAAGGGTTGCTGACGTGTCCTGTCAGATCGCCTTTGTTGTCGTAAACATTGTTGCCATGGGTCTCGTCCAGTGGAAACAGGTATGACTTGGAATCTCCGGACACAGAGAGATTCTTGATGCTTATAGCAGGTACATCAATCAGGTAGTCGCTCCTGCCAAACCAGATGTCGGGCTTGATTCGGTCGGGAAGGTCAGGACAGCTGACGACCTGCCGTTGGCCGTTTATATACATGGAGATTTCCTTTTTCTTGAGATGGAAGGTTATCTTCACGTGGAACCATTTGTTGTCAGGAATAATGGTTGTCGGATATTTGGCTACTATTAACTTTCGTACTCCTTCATCGTTTAACTCGAAATCATCGTCGGCATATAAGTCAAGAAACAGATTGTAGATCTTTTGACCTCCGTTGTCTATGATCCGGAAGATGTAGCCAAGATTGTCTCTCGATAGAATTTTCATCTGAAACTCTATCGTCATTTGATTTTTGAACGAGGGATGGGTCTTGGTAAATACCTGATATGAGGTGCGCTTGTCTATCATGTTCTTAGGGTGTAGGAACATTAGGCCTTGCGCTGACGCTTTTACTGAGATGGCAACAATGATGATAACAATTAGAATCGGCAAAGTCAGAAATCGTTTTATCATTTTGATGCAGTGGATTAAAATATATGTTTTTAATTCTTCCGGGCGCTAATGGTTTGGGGAGGATGCAGCGTATTAGACCCTTTAATTGTTACAAAAGTACAATAAATATTCATAACTGCCAAATATTGATGGGCTTTTCTCAATTCTTCCTCATCGTAATTTATTTTAAGGCCGATTTTATTGGGTGCAGCTCCTCCGTCCTTGAGGTTGAGCGTTAACACACAATGGCCTGTCCCAAGCATTACTTGCATGACCTGTATCAGCCGTCACGCAGCGTGAAACATCGAAACCAACGATTGATATGGAATCGTGGGTCGATTGCAGTGCAATCGCCCCGCGATTGCGGTGGAATCGCAAATCGCCGTGAAACATTTTCTCCTTCAACAAGGGCGCGCATTGCCG
>ULTQ01079835.1_pt1 | contig 9779 bp, 8 predicted proteins | sample 1957731 | NCBI WGS metagenome assembly ULTQ01 (sample SAMEA4835738, study PRJEB28245) | human gut metagenome | biome: gut microbiome; material: fecal sample | place: Denmark | collected 2008 | reverse complement strand
TCACCGACTTGTCGAATCCTCCTTGGCTATCTTACATATCCGACAATGAGAGGCCTTGAAAGTCAAACTGATAGTGTGCAAACGGCATTTTTGGCAAGGCTTCAGCCTTCTCATGCAGACTGTGCATGTTGATACGGTCTGGATTTCTTTTCACCTCTGCTATCAAGCCTGAGTGATCGAAGGCGTTGATAGCCACTATGTCTATCTCATTTTTCCCACTACGGTCCCACCAATTGCCTATGTCGGTATATCTCCCTGTCTCAAACAACTTGTCTTGGAAGTATCGCTCCAATGATCTTCCGGAGAATTGCGTATATTGTTCACCAATATATTTCCTAAGCATATCTAACTGGTTGCGCTCCACAAGAGATTGGTAGGGATAGACGAAACGGAACCAGAACCGCAGAAAGTGATCGTGGATCTCATACTTGCTGGTTTTGCTGCCATTCTTGGCAAGCAGAGGCTGAAGCTTGGAAATCATCTCATAGTCCTCGTCGAGTTTCTTCAGGAAGGTACCGGAGTCTTTTTGGAGTGCTCCGTCTATCTCGCTCCGTCGTGTCAAGCCCGATGCAATGAGCTGGAGTATGGAAAAGTAGTTGCCGTACTCCCCTTGAAACTCATTGACCAACAGGTCTCGTCCCTCAGAGAGGAAATAGGAATCTTGTCGGCAGACAGCATCGAGCATCTTTTCTTTTGTCGTGTATCCGCCATCTATAAGCAACTCTATGTATTTGGCAACTCCGCCTGTCAGCATGTACAAGCAAAGCAAATCATCGGGAGTATAATTGGGATTGGCATCGTACAGGATTTGTTTGAGCACAGTTGTCGTAAAGGGATGGATGGTCATCTTAGACGTTGGCCGTCCATACAAAGGTTCAGAACGGTCTTCGAAGATGCGCTTCATCAGAGAGTGTATGCTACCGCAGGCTATCAAGTTGATCTTGGAAGTTTCATGATACCTGTCCCATATATCTTGTATGTCGCTGAATGTCGAAGCGTTTATCCTAAACAATTCTTGAAACTCATCGATAATCAGCGTGAAATGGCGTTTCTGCGATTCTTGCATGATCATCTCAAACAAGTCACGAAAGCGGGTCACCGTGCCATAGATATGTAGCCCGATCTGTTCTTCCAGGCTGTTTTGGAACTTACGGCACAGCATTGCCTCACTATCTCGCGAAACGAACAGATAGGCATAAGATGTCCCTTTGAAGGCGTGCGTGAGCAAGGTGGTCTTGCCGATTCGTCTTCTTCCCATCATCACCATGAAGCTTGCGTGTTCACACGATTTCCTTTCGTTGTCGTGCAGAATGTCGATTTCTGTTTTCCGATCGTAGAATTTCATGTCACTCGTCTTTAAATGTAAACCGTGGTTTATATAAACCGGCATTTACATTTGCAAAGATAGTGTTTATTTCTTATAATGCAAAGCGAGATATGTAGAAAATAAGGCGCACTTGATATTTTTCACATGTATACATGCATCCGGTGCAGGGGGGCTTCATGCCCTCCCACGGAAATGACACAACCGCTGTAAAAAAACACCACCGTTTTGGAAAATAGGTCGAACATTGTTTTTGGAAGGGCATGAAGCCCTTCCCTGCACAGACACGTCCCGACATCGTCAATGTTTTGTTGAGAACCAATGCTGCCCTTGATAATCAGACTCTTCACGCAGAGCCGCAGAGATAATACGTGTGAGAGGCTGAGATCGCAGAGAGGCCTTCGGCCTTATGAGGAGAGATCAGAGAGACCTTCGGTCTATGTGGAGAGGTTGAGGAGATATTGAGGTTGAGGAGATATTGAGGTTGAGGAGATATGCCGCAAGAATAGTGATGGTTCATCACTGTGAACTCCTCCCAAGACCGAAGGTCTCTCTACATGCTCTAATTCTCAGAGGCAATAACTCCATAGCCCGATTATCTCCGCGGCTCAGCGGAAAAATATATACGCCGCCGCGAGAATCGACTTGCATCATAGCAAGGGTTTCATGGGGTTGGTCTCCCGCATATAGTTGTAAAACAGTGCTTCTATCATAGCCATCCAATTTTACTTTTGGTGCAAAGATGCAAAAATATCCCTTTTGAAAGGGATATTTTCGTATCTTTTTCCCTTTCAAAAGGGATATTTTTTGATTTTGTATCTGCTTGCCAGTACGTCTTCTAACTATCATCACCAAGCAATGATGCGCTTTTATGCGATTTCTGTGTTTATATCCAGCTTACTTGTTAACTTTTTAGTAACTTTGCATGAAAGTCATTTAAACGGATGAAGATATCAATTATAACAGCGTCTTATAACAGTGTATCGACTTTGGCTAATGCTATGGAGTCGGTGCTGCATCAAACTTATACGGATTGGGAGTATATCGTTGTTGACGGTGGCTCTACCGATGGTACCGTTGACCTTATCAGAAGATACGAGCCACGATTTGGCGGAAAACTCAAATGGAACTCGGAGCCTGATCATGGCATCTATGATGCGATGAACAAGGGCATAAGCCGCGCCACCGGCGATGTGGTAGGAATTCTCAACTCTGATGATTACTTTACATCTGAGGATGTGTTGAGTGTCGTTGCATCTGTGCTATCCGACAATCGTTTGGATGCTGTTTATGGAGACATCCACTTTGTTCATGATGGCAAGCCTAATAAGGTTGTGCGTTACTATTCGTCTCGCCATTTCCGTCCTTTCTGGTTACGCTTTGGCTTCATGCCCGCCCATCCTTCTTTCTATGTTCGCCGGTCTGTATACGAGAAGGCCGGACTTTATAACACGGCTTATAAAATAGGCAGTGATTTTGAGATGATGGTTCGACTGTTCCGAAAACATCATATCTCTTACAAATATCTCCCCAAGGATTTTGTAACCATGCGTACAGGTGGGATGAGTACAAAAAATCTCAGCAGCCGTCGCACCTTGCTCCGTGAAGATGTCCGGGCGTGCAGAGATAATGGTATCTATACGAATAAGTTGATGATCGCAATGAAGTATCTGTATAAGGTACTAGAGTTTAGAATATAGTTACTCTAAACTCTTAAGAACTTCTATAAGGATTGTGTCATCTTCTCGGTTTCTGATAGCCAAGCGTATAAGTTGTTTCCCAGTTTCCTTCATGCAACGTTTTGTAGAACAGTTGCTTATTAAGATATTCCTTTTGATGAGTTCATTGGCCAATTCAACGGAGGTAAATTTACTTGTCACTTCACAAAGGAAGAAATTTGCTTGTGATGGAATTACATGCAAGTACGAAATAGTTTTTAAATCTTTATAGAATAATTCTCTCTCTTGGGCAAAGAGTCTGCAAGCTTTTTTATAATCAGCTTCGTACTTTCCGAATATCTGCATATAGTATTCAGCAACAGAGTTAATATTCCATATTGATACTTCCTTTTTTACACGATCTATAAGTTTTGTATCAGCAGAAGCCATAATGCCTAAGCGTAGTCCGGGGACACCATAGGACTTACTGATAGACTTCATAACTATTAGATTGCGAAATTTCATTAGAATATCATTTGAGAGAAGGCTGTTTTTCTCAAAGTCATCCGTAAAGTCTACAAAGCTCTCATCAACGATTATTTGGATATTTCTTTCTGAGCACCATGAGATGAGGTGTAAAAGATCAATCTTTTTAATGAAATGTCCAGAAGGATTATCAGGATTGATGAGAAGTAGCATCGAAATGTCCTTATCTCCAAAGAAAGCAATAAGATCGTCAACCGTATAAGAGAAATCATCTTTTTGGGAAACGAAGGCCACGATTTGTTGCTGGTTCAATCTATTGGGGTATTCATCAAAAGTAGGGAATAGAACTCCCACCTTCCTTCCGGCCTGTTCCTCCATTACATTCTTTATTAACTCTGCAGCACCATTGCCCACTACAATAAAATCTTGCTTAACAGAGAAATATTTGGCAGCAAGCAGGGAGTTGACATACATTCCCGAAGGGTATTCTCTAAGCAACGTCTCAAAGTTAGTTTTCAACTCCTCTATCATCTTCTTATTCGGAAAATAAGGATTGACAAGATAGCAGAAGTCTAAGAGTTGGGGAAATCGCCAGAAACCGCCGTATCTTCTGTGGAACATATAGAATTTATCCGCATCGCGCGAAAAAAGAGTGGAAGCTATATCAAGATCCTGAACGTCGTCAATCTCATACCATTTTTCGCCATTTAAAGGAAGAGCATGAAGACTTGATTGATGAATAATTGTCAGCACGCGTAATACTTCCTCATAGTACTGATTGTTTCCCATAACCTTGCAGTAAGCTTCAAGGAATGGAACATATATGCCCTTTGAAAACGCTTTGCTAAACTTATAGAGATTAACGGTTTTATAATAACAGTCTATATCTTGATAACTAAAAGATGCTTTATTGACGAAATTCTCAATCTCGTAGTTCTCGTTGATTGTTACCATGGTTCCATCCATCCATGGTTGATATTTGTCGACGAGAGCGATGTTCGGATAGGGATCACTTATCAATTTTCCGAGAACATTATCTTCAAAGATGATATCCGATTCTAACAAAATTGTATCATCTTTACACAATTCATCCTTGGCAAGGGCTAAAGAGTAAATATTGTTTGTCTTGTCGTAATCTTTATTCTCTATGTATTCAATCTTCAGTACTTTGTCATATCGATGACCTATATATTCTTTTAGTTCTTCACCCTTATATCCTATTACTATAATAAGTCGGTTAAGATGGAAGTGTGATAACTGTGTAATCATTCGGTCGATGAGTTTAGTGCCATTGACTTCCACCATACATTTAGTATTATTTTTGGTGTATTCGCCAAGGCGTTTGCCCATTCCGGCTGCTAATATGATGGCTTGCATATTGTCAACTTAATTGCTGAATTCTTTTTATATATTTTGTTAGGAAAGGCTTATCAGCTTTTCTCTGTCTTCTTTCCACGAATGAAACAGGAAGTATGGCCTTAATGTATTGTTTTAGCCACTGTATGAACCGTTCATGCTTAGATATTTTGAAATCAAACTTCTCCACTGGTGTCGTCCAATCTTTACCATAGCTGATCTCCATCATTTTCTTATAGTCAACGGGAGCGTTGAATTCTTTGCCTAAGAAGATAATGGGGGCGGTATTCTCAAGCAGTTCTTTTGGGAAGATATCCTGACAGCAGTACATCAAGGCTGGATTTTCCGGATACGACTCATAAAAGTAGAAGTCGATGTATTCACCTTTACGCATGAGCGAAAGGAAACCGCGAGGCTCGTAGCGTATGACCTCGAATCCGTATTTACGAAATTCGAAGAGTAAAGACAGAAATTTATCCAAATCAGACTTCATCATAATGAGATCTATGTCTTCATCATGGTCGATAAAGTCATGTTCTCGCACAGCGCCAAGCAATGTGCCGAAGGCAAGTAGAAACTTTAGTTTGTGCTTGTCCATAATCTCCTTGAATAGAAAGAGATTCTCTTTAGCTTGATGCTTGTCTATTCTTTTTGCACCTTCGAAGATAGGAACGATGGTGTAGGTGTATTTCCCGTTGGGCGTAATGATATGTCTTTTCATTGCTCTTTATTTAAGTATTTTCTTTAGTTTCTTCTTTAGCCACAATGGTATGCAACTTGACAGACGTATATATAGGTTGTTGTTGGCTTTGTAGATCTCCTTGTCAAAGGGTTCGTAGGGTACAATCAACTGAGGATGTTGTAGGGGGAAAGACAATTCGCCCTCATCCTTATATTTTGGTAGATTGAAAAATGAAGTGTGCGTGGCATCTTCGTCAAAACCAATATTGACAATCAGTCCTTTTGAAGGAAAAATACAAAGTTGATTTTGAGCTGCTAAACAAAAATACCAGGGCCAGTCCCATGCACTCACATAGTTCGCATCGATGAGGCTAAGACGGTATTTCCAATAATTCTTATCCTTACCGAGGAATCCATTGTTGGAGATGACCGATTCGTAGTAGCCAGAACTCCTCCACGACATATTGAGTTGAAAGTTTTTCCAAGCCCTTTTCCAAGTGCCCCATCCCCAACATGCTTTGTACTTAGAAAAACAATATGAATCAGGCAACGTTACTTTGCTGCTGACGAGATTTGTTCCAGCTACCATGCCAATACGTTGATCGTCTTTATACCGATAGAGCATTTCTCTAACGAATTTGAAGAAAGTATGTCTTGCCACGCAATCATCTTCTAAGATGATGCCCATCTCCTCGGTTTCAAACATCCAAGTGATCGCTGATGATACAGCTTTAGCACATCCTTGATTGTAGCCTTGATATTTACGGTGAACTTCGCAAGGCCAGTCAATGGCATTCTCAATGGCTTGTCGAGTTTCATCTACCTCCTCTTGTTCTCCTCTGATATTCTTTCTTGCTCCGTCACAAGCAATGTATAACTTGGCGGGTTTTACGGCTTTGATGCGCTCGAAACTTTTAAGCGCTACATCTTTTCTGCGAAAGATGATGAAAAGAATTGGAACCTGATATTGTTGCATATTTATTACGTTAACCATGAATAATCTGGCATAAGATTATTTTTATTGACCATGCATTTATTATTACGATAGTCGAAGTTGTCTATTTTTGATATCAATTCTGATATATTGTTGAATTCTGGATTATAGTTGTAGTAACTCTTGCAATACGTCAAACTGTCGTTGGATAAATACAAGAGATTCTTTTTGTTGGCAACACATTCAAAGCTGATGCCGCTAACACGATATCCGAATTCTTTAGGATATGCTATCAAAATGAAATCAGCCGCTAAAAACAAGGATCTATATTCATTATCGGAAAGATATCGGTTTATTGGTTGAATATATTTGCTCATAAGATTGCCATGAAAATTTCTCACGACAACTAAGATTTTGTTTCTTTCTATGAATTTGATAAAATCTTTATTTAATAGAAAAGTCTGTAGGAAAAAAGAGCTAGTTCTTTCTGATGGTATGAAAATCAGACGATGGTAGTCTATTTCAACCTTTAACATCTGTGTATCCGTATTAGGGAAAGGAGGTATACAGCCATGAGAAACTATTTTCACGTCTTCGATGTTTTCTTTATAAAACCCTTCAGCCATCTCATGGTTGAATACAATAAAATGATTGTTTTTAGCAAGCTTTCGTATGAAAAAGGCTTTTATCTTACTATCAAAATTATTAGCTGTTGTATGACAATAGAGGTACATCTGCTTATTAAGAGGTACGAGTCCCAGCGTTATTTCATCAAAATTTGAAATAAAGATATGTTTATATCTTGTTTCCTTGATTTTGATTTTAATTTTGATATATATTAAAGTCAGAATATATGCAATTCTGTTTAACAGAGGTGATGCGTTTTGTGGGGACAACCATTTGGGAATTGTAAACAAGCATTTATACGACGAAGAAGGAAAAGACACCTTAAGCTTTGATGGTATAATTATCCATACATCACACCCTGCATTTTCAAGAGCCTTGATATGTATCTTGTCAAAATTAATGTGTCCTCTTTGGAGCATATAATTAATGTACAATACTTTATTCTTTCTTTCTGTCATTTTGACATCGATTTTCTAAATTCAACTAATCGTTCGTTATAATTGCTTTCCCCAAATAATACATTTTCATATCTTGCAACCTTTGAACTGCAATTACTATATGTTTTTAAGACACTATATAAACAAATAAAAGATACGAATAATATTTTGTTGTTCTTATATTTAAAGCAATCGATTAGATCTATCCACACAATCCAATAGCCAAAACTGAAGAGTGTAGAAGTCCTCATACTCATAGTTCTAAACTCACTGAGTAATAAGAAAATAATGAGGAATATAAGTGTCGCGTTTACAAATAATGGAGAATCTCTTCTTTTTATGAGTTTATTGTAATAGCAGAAAATTAAGGTAGCGGTCAGTAAGCGTTCAAGATAACCTATACTAAGAATAGAGCCAGTGGTAGCATCCATGTTAAGATATGCATCAATCCAAAACTTCGTTGAAGGCATTAATAACCCAACGAATAGAGAAATAATAGGTTTTACAATGGGTATGTGTAATAGATAGATGATATTTGCGATTACGAGCAGAGATAATCCTATCCACTTATTTAGTTGCTTGTGCAAAAAGAAGTATAGCGGAATATAAATAAGTGCAGATGCGTGAAAAGTTGCGGCCAATAGGCATAAGCTTATATATTGTACTATTTTCCTTTTTTGAATATAGGGTATTGCATTTAAAAAAATACAGATGGCTATAGAGTTTCTCATTAGGTCGGTGCTTATCTGGATACCATTCATAGTAAAATACATCATGAACCCCAATGGGAGAATATGTAAATAAAGTTTGAAAAATCTTGTAAGCAGGATAACGTTTATTAATGTGCACAATAAAACAAAGAACTGATAACTGTTTGTAAGCTCTTTGACAATAGATGCAAACAGGATAAATCCAGGCTCCCAGCCCCATTTTAGCCAGTCTTGCGTAAAAAGTGTAGATACATCAGGTAAGCTTTCAAAAGCTGGATAATAGCTGGACCAATCATAGAATATAAAACCTCTGAAACCGAAGAATAAGATGAAAACAGCTACAGAGATTACCTCTATGATAAGACGAAACTTATTCCTGTAATAGGATACAGCTGAAAGTAAGATGTAGAAAATTACAAGAAGAATATAAGGTAAGGCGTTGCTCATGCGAAAAGACAATCATTTGGCTTTAAAGAACAGGACGTATAAAACGTCAAAAATGATTCCTACGAAGATGAACAGTAATACGATGAGTGACCTTGGAGTACTCGAAGCTTTAAGTGGAATGCTTGAGTTCTGAATGATTGTAAATGCAGGAGTATCTTCTTGAAGTTTATCTTCAGCTTGTTGAACTTGTTGTTGAGTGGCTGTATAATTATTGTATTTTAGTTGCATCTCATTCTCCAAGTCTTCTAGTTTTGCTTGGACCGATGGCAAATTGATATCTGTGTTTGCATCTGAAAATCTGCTATAATCACGTCTGGCTTTAGTATATACAGCTTTTGCCTCGACATTTAATCTTTTTGCATTTTGTAATCCAACTCGTGCTTTTCTGGTTCTATACAGTGTGATATATTCTTGTAATCTTCTTTGTAAGGTATCTGCCATTACAGCAGCAATAAGCGGATCTATATCTGTAACAGATATTGAGATAACACTGGTGGTCTTATTTATCTGGCATCCAATATTGCCCCTTATAGAATTACAGATAGCATATTGTTTCTTTGAAAGATTAAAAGGATTCACCTTATTGGTCTCTGGTTGTGAATCCTTATCTTTTGATAAAAGTCCTGCCATCCAGATTAAAGGCGCTTTATAAAATGGAATTTTGTGATCTTGTAATATGTGGTCGTAATATGTTTTTGACTGTCCGCCTTTTAATGGCCTCACTTGAATGTTGAACAATCTGACAATGAAATCATTAGAGGTGAGAACCTCCGGATAAATATCGGGATAGATTGCATCTACTGAGTTTGAGCCAGAGCCACTGTTTACCCCGATAAGTCCTGCAAGGTCGCTTATGCTTTGAGACATACCCATGCTTGTAGCTTCCGGGGCCAATAATACTTCGGCTGTATATGTTTTTTCTTTGTTAAGAGCATAGACTATCCCAATAGTTGCAAACGATATAACAAATATAATAAGACACAATCTATGATGATATACTTTATGTAAACACTCTAAAACATCAATTTCTTTAGAATGATTATTGTTTCCTGTTTCCATGATCACTAATAATTGTTGATCACTAGTGTCCCGTTAAAACGAGACGATTTAAATATAAGT
>ULTQ01027385.1_pt1 | contig 9808 bp, 13 predicted proteins | sample 1957731 | NCBI WGS metagenome assembly ULTQ01 (sample SAMEA4835738, study PRJEB28245) | human gut metagenome | biome: gut microbiome; material: fecal sample | place: Denmark | collected 2008 | reverse complement strand
TTGTAACATTTGCAATACACGGTAATATCATATTTTTTTCATTAATATCAGATATACTAGCTTTTACTCCATAAGCTTCAAATCCAATTTGTTTTAAAGCTTCTATTAAGTGATAAGCTGTTGTTCCGGATTTATCAGTTTTGGTCATTCCTTGTAATTGAACTGTTCCAATATATCCGTCATAATATTTTATAATCATCTTTAAACAAGCGACACCGCAATCCTTTATTCCAGTTTGACTTACAAATGGATATTTTTTTATCATCATTTCACCTCCCTACTATTAACATACAAATTTTTAAGTAGGAATTCCTGCTTAAAATAAAAAAAATAATCAAAATTTAATTTTTTGATTATTTATAAAGATTTACCATGAACATTTTCATAAAAATTTTCTTCCATCATACTTGCATTAATTGTTCTATCCATAACTGTACAAAAATTTATCAAATTATCCATTTCTTTATGTTTAGAATCATTAAAGCAATTACTAGATGGAATTTCTCTTTTAAAAATTTCGTGCATTTTTAAATATGAACCATTACTAATACTTACTTTATATAATTCTAAAAGTGTTTCGGCTAAATTGCTAGCTTCTTTATTATAATAATTAAAATTCATTCCTGCAATTATTTTTCCCATTTTACAACCCCGCATTTTCTAAAGTATTATTAATTAAATTAAAATCATTTGTAAAATATGCTTTAAGCATAATATCATTACCAATCATATTTGCGATTAAATTTGTTGCTATAACCTCGTCTATATGGTATTCATTATCGCTCTCATTACCAACTAAATTGTTAGTCAAAATTTCTGTATATCCAGTATTTAAAGCAATCAGTTTATGATCATAATCAAATCCAACATAATTATCTTTAGCTGTAATTATATGTAAAAGTTCATACATTAAAATATGTTTTATATCATGATTTTTATTTAATTCCTCCATATTTAAAGTAAGAACATTTAAGGTTGGATTATAATTTGAAACTTCTTTATAAACATATTTGCTTCCAGTTTCAATAACTAGACTTTCTAACCTATTTTTTAAATTTTCTAAACTAATATTGGGAAACTTTTCATGGAAAATATTAATTAATTCCATTAAGTTTTCTTTAACAGAATCACTAATATTACTATTTCTATTAAGAGATTCTTTAACTTGGTTCATAATATCCATACCATCACCATAGTAATTGTATCACAAAAGAAATAAAAAAAAAAGTCTAAAAAAACTTTTTTTATTTTAAAATGATTATCTATCAATACTATACATATTATCACCCACTTTAATTTAATACTTTATATCAAACTATTCCCTACATATTTATTATACCATACCTGATAGTTTCTTTCAAGCAATATTTATCTCATATATTTTTTAGTTAATATTATGATTACTAAATACTAGAACTTTTATTAAAATTAACAAACTAGATTATTAATATTTACTTTTTATGTTCTAAACAACACTTTTTTCTAAATTTGGTTTTATCAAAATATTATTTTTTCCATCTAATACTTTCTCAATTATTTCATTTTCTACTCTTTCTTTAATTACTTTATCTATTTTACGAGCTCCAAATTCTTCGTAATTTGATTCGTCAATAATTTCCTTAATCAAATCACTTGAAAAGCGTAATTTAATATTTTTCTTTAAATACTTTGACTTTAATTCACTTAATTTTTTCTTTGTAATTTTTTCTATATTATCGTAATTAAGTTTATTAAAAATAACTGTATTATCTATTCTATTTATAAATGGAAGTGAAAAATATTCTTTTAATTTTGAAAGTACTACATCATTATTTTTTTTGTTAAAACCTATTTCTATATCATTAAAACCAATATTTGAAGTCATTATAATTGTTACATTATCAAATCTAACTTCTCTTCCACAGGAATCTTTTATTTTTCCATCATCTAATATTTGAAAGAATAAATTAATTATATTTGGATCAGATTTTTCTATTTCATCTAATATTAATACAGAATATGGTTTATTTCTTATTAATTCTAATATATTTTTATTATCTGAATATCCTACATATCCGGGAGGAGCACCAATAATTTTACTAATTGAGTGACTTTCTGCATATTCTCCCATATCAAGTTTTATAACATTTTCCCTTCCAACTAAACTTTCTCCAAATGTTTTTGCTAATAAAGTTTTACCTACTCCTGATGAACCACAAAATAACATAGCATAACATTTATTTTCATCATTAAAACCTAACTTTATTCTTTTAGCAATTTTTACTAAACTTTCTACAACTTTATCTTGACCAATAATATGGCCACTTAAATTTTTTTCTAAAGTATCAATAGCCGACATATTATCGCTTAAAAGTTCATATACAGGAATTTTTGTTTTTATATTTATAACATTAGCAACATCTTCTTTTGTAACAATATTGTATTTATCCTTTTTATGAAGTGTTAATTCTAATTTATTTATTTTATCCATTAGGATATTTTCTTTTTCTTTATATGAGGCAGCTTCGTCAAAATTGCCCTCAATAATTGATTTATTTTTATTTTTTAAAACTTCTTTAAGTTCTTTATTTAGTGAATTATATTTTTTAAACTCCTTACTTTCTGTTAGACTTACTTTAGCGCAAACTTCATCTAAAAGATCTATTGCCTTATCTGGTTGATTTCTATCATAAATATATTTTTCTGATAATTCGATAATTAAATCAATTATTTCATCACTAATTTTAACTAAATGAAATTTTTCGTATATTCCCTTTAATTTCATCAAAATATCTCTTACAACTTTTTTATCTGGTATTTCTACTAAAACTTTTTGAAAACGTCTTTCTAGTGCTCCATCTGACTCAATAAATTTTTTATATTCATCTATTGTAGTTGCACCAATACATCTTAATTTTCCTCTTGCAAGTGCAGGTTTAAATATATTTGAAGCATCTATAGCGCCTTCTGCACCACCTGCTCCAACTAATGTATGAATTTCATCAATAAAAAGAATTATATCATCATTTTCTTCTATTTCTTTTAAAATTTTTCTTATTCTTTCCTCAAATTCACCACGGTATTTTGTTCCTGCTACAGTTGTTGCCATATCTAAACTAATAATTCTTTTATTTTTAAGTGACATAGGAACATCACCGGTTGATATCATTTTACTTAATTCTTCTACAATTGCAGTTTTTCCGACTCCTGCTTCGCCAATTAATAATGGATTATTTTTTGTTCTACGAGATAATATTTCTAACACTCTTTTTATTTCCTTATCTCTACCTATAACAGGATCAAGTTCGCCTTTTAAAGCTTTTTCCGTTAAATCTACACCTAGTTCTTCTAACAATAATTTTTTATTTTTTTTACCTCTAGGTTTGCTTACCAATTTATATGAGAATTCATTATATAACTCTTCTAAATCAATATTCATTCCTAACATAATTCTAATAGCAACGCCTTCTCCTTCTTCTAACATACTAGAAAAAAGATGTTCAACCGTTACATTACCAGAATTATTATCTTTACTATCTAATATAGCATTTTCGATTATTCTTTTTAATAAGGGAGTATATAAGAACCATTCACTTTCCTTTGTTCCCTTTCCAACTACTTTAATAATTTCTGATTTGAATTTATCATAATTTAAATTATATTCTAATAATTTTTTTGAAATATCATTTTTTTCTTTTAATATTGCCAATAATAAATGCTCACTTCCAATATACGGATGTTTAAGTTCATACATTTCTTTTTTAGCGTGTGTCAAAATAATTCTAGCTTCTTCCGTAAAATTTCCAAACATATATTATCCTCCTCTATATATTCTATGTTATTATGAATAATAATTATTATTTTTAATCAATTTTACTTTGTATAAATAATCATGGCTGAAAAACAATAAATTTGTTCCTCTGAAAAAACACCTATTGAAACTTGATATTTTATATCTATTATTTCTCCTTCAAAATCCGTTAAAAATTCATTTATAGAATTTTCTAAATCTTTTTCGTGCGCTTCATCAAATAATTTTACTTTCATATAATCACCAAAGTTAGTATATATCACTTAACTTATATTTATTGTCAAAAAAAATATGTTGATACATATTTTTTTACTCTAATAATAATCTTACTGTTTCACCTTCTAAAATTCGCTCTCCAGCTGCAGGAGACTGATAAGTTACATTTTCACCTGTACCCGTATATTCAACTTTAAATGATTTCAGTGCTTTAATTGCTTCATTTCTACTCATTCCAACTACATTAGCAACATCAACATATTTTTTATCATTATAATTGTATTTTTTTTCAGTACTGCCACTTCTTTTATCAATATGTAAAGCTGTTATAGCGTCAGTTAAAACAGTTTTCGCAATTGGTGCCGCAATAGTTCCTCCATATTGCGTAACACCTTTAGCATTATCAACTGCAATATAAACAATCACTTCTGGATCATCAGCAGGAAGAAATCCTATAAATGACACAATGTAGTTACCTACCATATATCTTCCATCTTTAACTTTTTGAGCAGTACCAGTTTTTCCTCCAACTCTATATCCATCTATATACGCTGGTCTTCCTGTACCGTTTGAAACAACACTCTCTAGAGCATATCTAACCTTTTCACTTGTCTCTTCACTTATAACTTTTCTTACAATTTGTTTATCGTTTTGTTTAATAATAGTATTAGTTTCAGGTTCATTTAAACTTTTAACAATGTAAGGCTTATATAAATATCCACCATTTATTGCAGCGCTAACAGCAGTTATTTGTTGTATAGGTGTCACACTTACTCCTTGACCAAAGGCAGTTGTTGCAAGTTCTACATTGCCTACTTTATCCAAATTAAAAATTATTCCAGAACCTTCACCGTTTAGGTCAACTCCCGTTTTAGTTCCAAAACCAAATTTTTTTATATAATCAAACAATTTTTCTTTACCTAATTTTAATCCTAAATTAACAAACCCCGGATTGCTTTGTATCAATACACGAACACTTTAAGACAGGAGTTTTCCTTCTACAAGCAAGTGTTTGTAACGACCTAGACTTAAGTTCGTTTTTTGTATTCATATCTAAATCTATATCAATATCTGGTGTATTAAAATCAAAATAAATAGATAATTTTATATGCTTTCTATCACCATTTACTTTTTCAACTATAACCTTATCAACTAGTAAATTTACTAAATAAGGTAAGTTTTCTTTAATATCCAATTTTGCATTTAAACAAGATTCAATATCACTCAATTTTTTACGCATTTTTTCTTCCTCTAAGTTTTGACTTTCCGAACTGTCTATTTGCTTTTGTAAATTAAATAATTCAGTATTAAATTTATCATTTCGTTTTTTAAATTCAAAGTCATCGATCATACCTTTTAAACTTAAATCTAACAATTTATCTTTTTGTTTATCAATTTGTTCTATCTTTCTTTTTATTTCTTCTGTATCTAATTCATCAGTAAAATTTTTAACAATATTTTTATATTCTGATAAAACTTGTCCCAAATAATCTTTTTTATGTTTAATGAAATCACTAAATAGATCAACAAATATTTTATCAAGATAACTTTCCTTTATAATTGGAGATTCACATTTTGATACCCCCTCAGTTTTATAAGTCTTACAAGCCCATGTCGGATTTAAAGAACGATTTGATCCACCATTACGAATAAATATACTATTACAATCTTTACAATATAACTTAGCCGAATATTTATATTTTTTTATGTGTTCTTCAGAATTAAGTACGTGCCTAGATGGTAATTTTTTTCTTCTCTCATGCAAAGCATTTGCTTTGTCCCAAAGTTCTTCTGATACAATAGCAGGAATTCTATCATCTTTTTCTACAATTTGTTCTTCTTTAGGTATTTTTTTCTTTTTATGAGTTTTATAATCTTCAACCTCAGTAAGTTTAGCCGTATAAAACCCCTTATATCTAGGATTGGAAAGTATTTTTGCAAGTGATGTTTGAGAATATGGTTTTCCTTTGGAGTTTAAATATCCCATTTGTGCTAGTTCTTCACCAATTTTTTTTAAGCCAAGACTACCACTTGCATAAGTAGTAAATAAATACTTTATGATTGGTGCTTCATTTGAATTAATTTCATATATTCCATTTTTCTTATAGTATCCTGTTAAATTACCACCAATTAATTTTCTATCTTTAATCATTCTATTAATACCAAATTTAACTCTTTCTGATAATTTACGAACTTCATCTTGTGCCATACTAGACATGATAGTAAGTCTAAACTCAGAATCTTCTTGAATTGTATTTAGATTATCAGATAAAAAATATACTATAACACCTTGTTTCAATAAATATTCTGTATATTTAATACTATCAACCGTATTTCTGGAAAATCTAGAAATTTCTTTTGTTAAGATTAAATCAATTTTTCCTAAAGTAGCATCTTCAATCATTTTTAAGAAAGAATCACGATTTTTAACAGCTGTTCCACTGATTCCCTCATCAATATATCCACGAGTAAAAATCCAATTAGAATTTTCTTTTATCATATCTTCAAAATAATTTTGTTGATTTTCTAACGAATTTAACTGATCATCTTTATCCGTTGAAACACGACCATAATATGCAACTTTTAAATTCATATCATAAATTGTTTTACCTTTTCTTAATTCTTCTCTTGCTTTTTTTATTTCCATAAATAGCACTTCCTTTCATGTGTTCCTAAAATTCAAGATAACTAGGATGCTTGCATGGTAGCTCCATAATCAGCATTTGTCAAATCATCTTTTTCATTTGATAAGTATTCGTTTCTTATTTTTTTTAGTCTTCCCATAATAGAATTTTCCATTTCATTATATGTTCTTAAACCAATAACTTTTTCATCGTATAATTCTTTATTAACAATTAGCCTATATTCCAATAACTTATATTCAAAAGGTAATTGTTTGGTACTAAATCTAACTTCTATATCATTTTCTAGCATTTAGATTTACCTCCAATAAAACCTATGTCAAAGTTTTTGGACTTATTCATTAACACCATCTGTTTTAATTATCTCTTTTTGTAGAGAATTATCTTTTTCTAACGGATTTTTTAAATGAATTTCAATAATAGATTTAGTATTGTTACCATTATTAATTTCTAAATGATATACTTCTTTATTTATTTTTCCTTTTAAAAATATTGATTCCTTTGTACTTAAAGGTTCTTTTAATTCAAAACTAGCAAATGTGCGATTATTATTTTCTTTAAATTCAAATTTGTTAAAAGATATTCTAAACAAGAAAAAGACAAGGTTAAAATTATAACAATGGATTTACACAAACCATACTATGTAATAATGCATAATCTATTTAGAAATGCAACACTAGTACCAGACAGATTTCATATTATTATTAAAATAAAAAATGCTTTGGATAACGCCAGAATAAAACTATGTACTAAATCTAATCCAAATTATAAAAAGTTAAAAAAATATTGAAAATTAATTTAAAAAAATGAAAATGAGTTGGATAATAAAACAAAAAATATAACAAGAATTTTAGAAAAGAAATGACTGAAAAAGAAATTGCAACATATCTAATCAATACTGATAAAAAATTATATAATGATTATCAAATATATCAAGGAATAAGTAATGCAATTAATACAAGAAACAAAAAATTATTTTTTAAAATTGTTAATAATAATCTTAATAACAAGAACATTTCCAAGAAAATGAAGAAAGCATTAAAAACATACAAAGACAAAAAAATATACATCAACAACTCATTTGATTATGAATATTCTAATGAAATAATTAAAGTTATTAACAATGTTATTAAGCAAATAAAACATGTTGCATATGGATATAAAAAATTCAGTCACCTAAAAGCCAGAATTATGCTTATAAAAGAATTATTAAATCCAATTTTCAGAAAAAAAAAGAGGGTTAAAATTTTGCCCCCTAAGCAGTTCATTTATCATTAATTTTTAGTGTCACCAACACTACTTGACAAAGAACCATCTTTATAACATAAATATTAAAATAATTAATTGTTTTTAATTATATAATCAATAAACTCTTTAAATATCTGATTTTCTTCTTCTTTATCATCTATAAATTCTGGATGCCATTGAACGCCGATATTAAATCCTTTTCCGTCAAATTCAAGCAATTCTATAATATTATCATTAGCTAATCCTTTTATTGAATAAGCACCCGGATTATCTATTTTACATTTATGAATACTATTAACAATAAATTTATCTTTTTTAATCATTGAATAAAGTTTAGAATCTTTATTAATAATTACATCATGCATTTCCATATTCGATAAACTAAAATGTTTTTCTTTTAAATAATCATAGTTTTCTAATGAAATACTTCCACCTGTTGCTAAAGCCATATTAATGCATCCACAACAGATTCCTAATAAAGGAATATTATTTTCTATGCAATATTTAGCAATTTCTTGTTCATAATCACAAATTGTAATTCCACCTTCTAATATAATGCCATTGCATAAATCGATTGTTGAAAACAAATCATTTAATGATTTCTCATCTAAATAATAATTTTGATAAGAAAATGATTTACCTTCTTTTATTTCTTTTATTTTACTTTGAGGAATAATTCCAATAGCAACTCCACCATTTTTATTAACAGCATCCTTAATTTCATTACTAATGCATATTTTATTCCAAATAACATCATCACATTGTGGTTTTCCAACAATTCCGATTATTGGTTTTTTATTCAAATTAATCACCTATTTTCTTAATTTTCTTTTTTAAAACTAAATTTCCATCTTTATGCTTATTTCTTAATTCTTGAACTTCTTGTTCAGAAAGTGGATTGAATCCATCATATATTCCTAAGGCAACTTTTTGTTCATCGAGTTCTAATGATGAAACATTATTACAAGCAACCCAATTATCTTTTAACTCAACTGGATGAAAATTCTTGCCAATAAGATTATAACCTGTTTTATCAAATAAATGGACTACAGCATTATTATCTAACCTTGTTTGAGCAAATATTAATTGTACATTCATTTTTTGTAACAATTTAGTTAATTCGTTTATAGCCAAAGTTGCAATTCCATTACCTTTATTATTTTCATAAACATAAATACCATTAATTTTTACAATTTTATCTGTACAAAAATGAATCATTAAATAACCAAGTAATTCTTTTTCATTATTAATAGACAAAATTTGTTTTTCACCACTTTTAAATTGATCTAAGTGATTATTTATCCATGTTAAATAATAAGGATATTCTTCAATAAATATTGAAGTTAACGCTTCTACTCCCTTATTGAACTCTTCTTGTGTGTTAGTTCTATTTAATTTTATCATACAAAATCCCCCTAATCCAATGATTATTCTAGCACATTGCTGATATTATTTCAAAAACTAACGATGTTTTCTAGTATTTATTATTTCATATTCACCATCATAATTCCATATATTTAATTGACCTTTAATAGGTATAGGATATATTGGTTCAACATCTTCAAAAATCCAAGCATATCTACCAATTTCATATAACCCCAAATTATATTCTTTTTCTTCTTCTCTTATTGCATTTAAAAATGATTCATCCATATAAACGCAATCAACTAAATTTCCTCTACAAATTATATTACCATAATTCATTTCTAATCCATCAATCAAATTAACAACATAATCATTATTTAAAAATTCTTTAGCCAAACTTTTACCACTTGCATGTATAAATAATTCTCCTCTATAGTTTGTTTTCCAACTTCTAGTTTCGATTCTCTTATCTCCATTTCTAATTAGAGTAGCAAATGGTTCTTTTATACTAATAACCTTCATTAATAATCCTCCATCTATACAATAT
>ULTQ01091820.1_pt1 | contig 9828 bp, 6 predicted proteins | sample 1957731 | NCBI WGS metagenome assembly ULTQ01 (sample SAMEA4835738, study PRJEB28245) | human gut metagenome | biome: gut microbiome; material: fecal sample | place: Denmark | collected 2008 | reverse complement strand
CGCTCTGACGGGCGAGTACCAGCTTAAATTTGAAATACCCCTTGAATATGACCAGATACGCAGGCGGTGCAAGGCCGCCGAAAAACAACTGATAAAACACTGCCATATGCCCTCGTAGGAATCGGCTTTATGCGCGACAATATAAGCAACAGGAGCGCGCCTGATTACATTTCGGAGGAAAAAAACTATGGCAGAATACGCATCTCAGGGAGTGGGCACCGCTGGCCTCGTAACCGGCATAATCGGTTCGGCTGGCTGGCTGCTCAACGGCGGCCTTACCGACTTTGGCCTCGGTAGGAACGGCAGGAACGGCGACAGCGACGAAAAGCCCGTATCCCGCTATGAACTGTCGCTTGTGCAGGAGAACGCCATTCTCAAAGCACAGGCGGACATAGACAAGAAGCTCGTTGAGGTTTACAACGCCATCAACGACAAGGCCAACGGCATGCGCGACGCGTTCAACGCTTTCGAGAAAGAACAGCTCGTGTACAACGGCGTAAACACCGCGACAATCGGATGTATGCAGCAGAACATTCAAGCCCTGCTTGCCATGACCAAGATGGTCATACCCAACAGCTCCGTATGCCCCGGCTGGGGTAACGCGACTGTCACGGTAAGCACCGGCACGGCTACGACCTAAAGGGGCGGGCAACTGCCCCTATCTCAGTAAGGAGGAAACATGATTACGCTGCAACGTTTCAAGACCGGCCTTGCCCGGTATGCCGATACCGAGCTCGTGCCGAAGCTGGAAGGCTGGAAGAAGATAGCTTTCGGCGCGGGGGCTTCACTCATGCTGTCAGCCCCGGACGAAAAACTGTTGAAACTGCTGCATTCCCCCGCAATATCCATGATGGGCATTGTGGACGAGCAGGACAATATAGACATTGACGCTCTGTATAAAGCTGTCGTTCCGCAGTTTGAGAGCAAACAGCGGCTTCCCCTGCCTCTGGTTGGAGATTTTACCTTTGACCGTAGCGACATTGAAACGCTGTACCGCTTCATGACAGACTGAAAATGAGTAAGTTTTTAGAAATGATAGACTGCATCTCGCGCAAAGGCCGGAACATAGACGAAGTTACCGCCGTACTGGATGACGCTATGGGCATAATTAAAGACCGCATGCCCGACCTGTACCACGAAACCATACACCAGCTTGCGGCCATAGCTTACGCCATAACCCCAGAGGAAGCGCGGGACAAGGTACGCTCCATGCGTCCTTACGGCCAGAAGTGGGATTATGATACCGTCAAAGCATTCCTTGCCGCGAAGGGCATCAACAACGACGTATGCAAATACTACCTCTGCATGAATATGGCCTACAACGACTACTACAAGACGGCGGAGAGCGTGGGGAAGGGCGAAGATCCCGAATTCTATTTCAGCATAGCAAGGGACTTTATCAACGACGCAGACGCATCACCGTTCAAGATAGAGAAGTATTTCTCTGCGTAACACATGAATGACATTTGCCCTCGGCGGTTATTCGCCGGGGGTACTTTTATAGGAGGAAAACTAAATGGCAGAAAACACCAACTATGATGAGCTGCTTAAAAAGCTCGGCCTAACCGATGAAGCAGCTATAAAAAAGTGGCAGAAGGAATACGGTCTTGACCAGACCGGCACATGGGGCGCAGCTGAACAGGCGGCATATGACACCTACGGAGCCCTGCCCTATAAGACCGAACAGGCCATAAAGGACTACCAGCTATCCCGTGGCATAGAGGATACAGGCGCATGGGACGACGCTACTAAGCTTGCCTATCGCGGCGACCTTGCGGCCCAGGGCAGCGTGAATGATTGGTCCGACCTTGCGAACATGGTGCTGTCCGGGTACAACCTCCCCACCACGGACAAGGACGAAATCAAATCCTACGTTGAATCCTACCTTCGCACCGCATACGACCAGTCCATAGAAAACAGGCGCAAGCAGACCGAAGCAGACAGAGCCATGATAGACCTCGACGCCTATTCTCGCGGCATGGGCGGCAGTACATGGGTGACTGACGCGAAGCAGCGCTTACAGGACGCAGAGGCCGACGACATAGCAAAGATGGAGGCGAACTATCAGGCCGGGCTTAATGAGGCTGTCCTGAACCAGTACAATCAGGCTGTCGCACAGGGGCTTGCGGCGCAGAACAACGCCTACGACCTCGCCAAAGACCTGTATTCGCTGGGCCAGAACGCAAAAGCCGGCGTAGGCAGTGTGCCAAGTTCCGGCGGCAGTGGTGGCGGTGGCGGCGGTTATTCCTACAGCAGAGGCAAGAAGAAATCTTCCGGCAGCGGTGGTGGTAGCGGTTCTTCTGGTAACAGCGGTTCATACATCTACGACAGCACCAACGTCAAGAACCGAAACGGCAGTCTGAACTTTGCGAATAAGGACAACCGTGATGCGTATTATGCAAGCAACGGCTATACCCCTTATTACGCCAAGGAGGGAACGCCGAAGAAAACCGCGAGTAGCAATAAGAAGACAAATACTACCAAGAGCACCGATACGAGCAAGAGCAACCGACGCATGTCCGGCCAGACTATGTAAAGAAGGTATAACATGGGTAAATATGATTCGCAACTCAAGAATTACTACGAAAAGCAGACCTCTGGTAAGGCCGACCTTGGCCTTTATCAGAAGCAGAATAAGGATGGTTCCGTTTCTGCTTCCAAAGAGGTGCAGGACCGTGCGGCTGCCAACCGTCATATATACGCGGAGATAGCCCCTACCCTTGCCAACTCCACTAACAAGGCCGGATATGCTTCATGGATGAAGCCCAACAACGATGTATACTTCGGCTCTCAAACATTTGACGGAGATGCTTTTAATGCGGCACGTTCGGACTTCATGGATAACTTCATGCTGAACACCAAGACCGCAAATAAGAATGCCAATCACCCGAAGTACGGGTACGACTGGAACGATCCAGAAGATGTGCAGCGGTATGAGCAGGGAAAGATATCCAAAAAATATGAGGGAACATACACCGACGATCCCTTTGACCAGTTCCTCAAGGCATACGGACAGGCTTCTTCGGGATACTTTACAAAAACATATTATCCCAAGGCATACAGCAAGGTAATTGCCGATCGCGCCGAGCAGCAGAAGGCGAAAAATTTTAAGAACGCTGTAATTCAGGAAGTTTGGAGTACTGCCAGTGACTGCATGAACATCACGGATGAAGAAATGGTATCGGCATACCAGCGGGTATTATTGAACAATCCAGAGTATAAAGATATCGGAATCTACAATCCGAAGGATAAAGACACTGACTACAGCGATTACTCCTCCCCTATACTGGCAGAGCAGGCGGCCAAAGAAAAGGACGAGAAAAACCGCGTCGGGAAACTGAGTATAGATGAGATATGGGGCGATTTAGAGAAAATACAGAAGCGGCAACAGATACTTTGGGACAGGCAGGACGAACAGACAAAGGCAGAGGCTGAAGCTAAATCCAATCAGTCGCAGTCCATTATAAATGCCGCCATATCCAAAAGCGGCTTTTCCGTCGACATAGACAAGCGCGTCGGCCTTGCGCGGGATAGTAAGCTCAACGAGTACAATAACAATAAGCAAAAAAAGCAGGCGGCCTCTGACAGCGCGATAGCAGCCATGCGTGAGGCCGGGTATTCCAATCAGGATATTCAAAAAGCCATACGGCAGGATGGCAGACTTTCCTATTCTGAAAGCACCGAAGGCAAGGCCAACGAAGCAGAACGCATAGCAAGACGTGACAGCTCTGATGCCACAAGCGCAAAGATACTGAACGGCATGGACAGTTTCACGCAGGGCGCAGTAGATAAAGCTAAAAAGCTTGGCAACATGGGAACATCATCACAGCAGGGCTTTTCGCCTATTTCCATGATGGAAGATTACGGCTTGTCCGAACAGGAAACGCGGGCGGTAAACAGCTACATTGACACCGCTACCGCCGTGCTTGAAGCGCAGGGATACGAACCGCTTGAAATTGACAATGCGTTACGCCGGGCGGACTTGGGCGAGTACATACCCAAGGAACGCGCCCGCGTAAACTACTCGACGTATACTCTGAAAGAATGCGGCCTCACTGACGAGCAGATTCAGCAGGTGCTTGCGACATACACCGAAGAGGACTGGAAAAACACCGACAAGGATATGCTGGCAAGCGACTACGTTGAAAACAGTATGGCGGATCAGCTTGCAAATTCCATAATCTCCATGCCCATACGTGCGGCGCTGTCTATCGCCTGCGGTGCGGTGGGCGTGTTGGATATGGGTGCGGCTACCATTTCAGGGCGCGCAAAGCTTTGGAAATTCACTGACGAGCTTCAGGATATGTCGGCATGGTGGACGCAGTTTTCCCACGACAGGAACCACAAGGTAATATCTACCGCCGCCGACGTTGGTGCTGAAATAATGCGTATGCGTGCAACCGCACTCATAGGCTCTGCACTTACCCCCGCCGCAACGACCACATCCGGCAGCGCGGCGGGCACTGACTTTCTTTTCAACTTCATGCAAAAGAACGCAAGCCACCTTCCGTTCATATCCGGTGCAATAGGAAACTACTACCTTGAGGCTGTAAACGGCGGTGCTGCGCCCCGAATGGCGGCCTTGTACGCTATCCCCGCCGGCGCGCTGGAGGGCTACCTTGAATCCCTTGAAATGGGCGAGGTATTGCAGCATTCTTTCGGCATGAACATTGTAGGCAAGAAGATCGCGGCAAGCGGGCTTTCCGCCAACTTCAAGCAGTTTGCAATAACAAAGGGTATGCCATTTATCAACTTCGCATTGGGCACTATCGGTGAAGGTTTGGAAGAAGCCGCGTCCTATTACGGTTCGTCAATCGCGAGAATGGCTACATGGGATAAGGGATATGAAATGGACTTCTCCGAAATGTGGGACAATGCTAAAGGCGGTTTGCTCATAGGCGGCATAATGAACGGCCTTTCTATGGGGGCGCATACGCAATCCTACAAATACGCATCGGAGATATACAAGGGCACTGGCGGCAACTATGCGGCTTACCTCGATAGTTTCATGTCTGCTATGCACATGGAGAATATGAACGATGTGCAGCGGCAAGCTCTCATTGACAAGTATAACAGCGGCGAGATCAACGTTTCCCGCGACGCTGCCATTAACGCAGGAGTTGAGATACAGACAAATGCCGAAGTAGTATCTGCTAAGAAACAGGCCGTTGAATCCGCAGAAAACGATGCTGCCGTTAAGGTGGAGAACGCCAACACTAAAGTCACTCAGGCCGAACAGCGGCTTGCCGGTATTGACGATCCCGACCCAGTAAAGAAGGGCAAAAAGATTGCACAGGCATCTCGGGAGCTGACTGCGGCAAAGGCAGCAGCGAGCCAAACGGCGAGTGAGGGGCAGAAGAAGGTAGACACTGCGACGGCGGACTACAAGTCCGAAGCGGCAAAGGCCAAGCGCAAGAATGCCGCCAATCAGCAGCTGGTTGACGAGTATCACGCATCGAAGTATTGTAGCGATATAGAACGTGACACCGTCAACGCCCCCGTAGGCGGTTCAGCCGCCGACCCTACCGCTAATACCAATGCGGACGCAAACACGGCTCAGAACGGTATTGATAGCATTAAAAGCAATGAAGCGCGCACCCATGCAGTTCGCACCGCTGCCGATCTGATTTTGAGCGAAACAGACGATTTGAGAATCACAGAAAAAGAGAGCCGCGCTCGATACAAAGAGCTCAAGAAATTTCTTCGTGAAAAGGGGATCGCCCTGTCAGAACGGCAAAAGAACGAATTGAAAGCTATTGGCATCTCTATGACTGAACTGCGAAAAAAGTTTGCTGGGCAAATTTCTTTCCGCAATGGTGGAGTTTCCACTTATGATCTTGCCGGTGATTTTGCGAAAGACTTTCCTGAAATATTCGGCGTCCAGAGTATGTACGGAGATGGCACTCCAGAAGCATGGGACGGCGTCGGCGCCATAGATGCTATCAATGGTCTGAAAGAAACGTTATTCAGGAATTCTGATCGCTCCGGTGCAGTGGAACAGATAAGCAGCGAAACAGGCCTTTCCTATGGAAAAGTGATAAAAGCTATTCAAGATATATATGACGGCAAAAACACAAAAGGCGCTAAAGCCGTTGAGCCTATTCTTGAAAAGATAGCGCTGTCAGGTTATAGTGATGGTAAAGCAGGCGGCTTCAATGCGCTTATAGAACTGGGCGATTCCGGTCTATACAGCGCTACTGCTGAGCTTAATAAATATAGTAACTACGGAGGTGGCTTTAATGACGGAACAGGAAGAACCATTGACGGAGCAGGAGCTGAAGGATATCGAGGAAGTGGACAGTTGGCTTCAAGCGGTGAACGAGGAAACGGACCGGATGATGGCGGAGCACCCGGATCCGGACGAATACGACGATTGGATGATGAAGGATCCGGACGACGACAGAACCTACTTGGAGAGAATGTGGGACGATCTGATGTGGGAAGCAGCTATGAGAGAACACAGGCCGAGATGGGAGAAGATGCGCGAGCTTGGCTTGTTGCCCACCCGGAAGTAGCAAAAACACTTGGAGCTGCTGACACGGATGCAGGTATAAGCCACGCAGCGGATATCCTCTCAGAGACCATACGCTACGAGCGCGGTATTCGTAATGGGCTTTCCCCGGAAGAGGCTCTTTCTGGGAATAAATATATCACCAACAAAAAATATGCGGACGGCATGAGCAACTATGTCCTTAACTGCATAGGGAAAGCATATCCCAATAGTGCTATTGATGGAGAACTTGGTGATGTTCTTGCGTCGTATGATAATCTTATAAACGGCACCTCCCCCGCCCTCAAAGACCTTGGTGCAAATACGCCTACGCCCGCCGAATTGAAACAGTCGAAGGTGTACACCAACACTTATGACAAGTGGCTTACCGATGCGGAAAAGGCGGCTGACAGCGCAGAAAATTCCTTGTATGCCGTATCTAAGGAATCTGACAGCATCGCCATGGCGAAAGAAAGAGTCCGCGGCTCCATAGACAGAACCGGCGGCATAGACGAGGCTATTCATGAACTTGACCATGGCTCATGGGACGCGCCTGACGTTGATACCGCTATGCTTATAGGCGAGGTGCTACGGGCGGAGGCGGCTGAAACGGGAAACTATACGAAGCTTAATGAATGGAAGCAGGAAATCCAGCGGCACATGACAGAAAGCGGTCAGGCCATACAGGCCCTTGCCAAGTGGACGCGGGATAGTGCTGTCGGTGCGGAAACTGCCCTTGATAAGGCTGTGGCTGACATCAACAAGAAGTACAAGAATCGGATAGACAGCGGCAAGATGTCCGCTATCGAGGTTAACCCGGAGTTGCTGGCAGAACTCAACGGTACTCAGACCCGAGCAGAACGCGATGCCGTCATGAATAAGATTGCTGTTGACATAGGTTCTAAGATGCCGGCTGGTATATTGGATAAAATCAGGGCGTGGCGCTATCTTTCCATGCTGGGCAATCCACGAACAGTTCTCCGCAATCTCATAGGCAATGAGATAATGTCCGATGTTCTTTGGACTTCTAAAGATGCTGTTGGCGCAAGGCTTGAAAAAGTAATGGGTGTTGACCAGTCTCAGAGAACAAAAGCGTTAGCTTTCAGCGACGAGTATAAAGCGAACAAGGCGTATGCCGCAACTACCCTTGACGATGCCCGCGCTGTCCTTGAAGATAGTTCAAGGTACGACACAAAGAGCGGCATTGAACGGGCGATAGATGAGAATCGGCAGATATTCAAATTTAAGCCTGTTGAGAAGTGGCGTGAGGCTACCGATTGGGCATTAAGTAAGGGCGACACCGTATTTCTTGAAAAGCAGTACAAGCGTTCCTTTGCACAGATTATGACAGCACGAGGCTACACCCCTGACACCATGACGGCAAAGCAGCGCTCAGAGTGCATGAGCTACGCCATCAACGAAGCGAAGCGTTCAACCTTCCACGATGCAAATTCTCTTGCTGACGCTATGACGAAGATAGAGAATAAGAACCTTGCCACAAAGATACTTGTAGGCGGCACTGTACCGTTTAAGAAGACCCCCTTAAACGTCCTTGCCCGTGGGGTTGAGTTTTCACCCATCGGCTTGATACAAGGCACCGGACAGATGCTCACCGATGTTAAGGCAGGAAAGATGGACGCTTCGACAGCCATTGATAAAATGTCCTCTGGCCTTGTAGGTTCTTCCCTTATGGCATTGGGCTACTTCCTTGCGAAGTCTGGCGTAATAAGCGGTGGCGATAATGACGAAGATAAGTACTACCAAAGCGATCTTGGCAAACAGGAATATGCTCTTAATTTACCCGGCAGCAGCTCCATGACCATTGACTGGGCGGCTCCCGCGTCAATCCCCCTGTTTATGGGTGTTGCCCTGCAAGAGTTGATAGATGGCAGCGGCAGCAGCGACGAAGCACAGACCGTTGGCGACCACATTGATGCTTTCCTTGGCACTCTCTCATCAATTACAGACCCGCTTGTGGAAATGAGTATGTTGCAGGGCTTACAGGATACGCTTGAAGCCGTGGCCAATGCGAGGAGCGACGGCAACAGCCTCATAGGCGCGGCTCTTGTCACCGCAGGCAGGGGCTATGCAAGCCAGTTTGTTCCTACCATTGGCGGTCAGATTGCGAGGACGATAGACCCGGTGCGCCGCGATACCGTAGGCGACCCCACTTCCGAGCTCGGTAAGGATTTGGATAAAGTAACAAATAAAATGCAGGCGAAGATACCCGGCCTTGCCAGTGACTTGCAGCCCTATATTAACGTGTGGGGCGAACAGGAGATAAACGAGCATAGCTGGCCAGTCCGGCTTCTGGAGCAGGCTATACTGCCAGGCTATCTTGACGGGGTAGATATGACCCCCGTTGACGTGGAGCTGACCCGCCTGTATTCCGTCACGCAGGACCCCTCTGTCGTTCCGTCGAACTATCCATATCGCACTCTGAAGAGCGGAGATGAGCGATACGTCCTTACCGCAGACGAGTACACCGAATTCAAGATCGAAAACGGCAGGGCCATGTATGCGGCCGCAGAGGACGCTATCAACAGCTCGCAGTATTCCCGCATGAGCGATGATGAAAAAGCGTCCTACGTTGCTAAAGCAATTAAGGACGCGCAAGATGACATACTGAAAAGGTACAAGAAAAAGTACCTCGGCAAATAACACGATAGCCCCCTTACCGGGGGCTATTTTTTATTGCCTTGTTATACGCCTTGATTTCCAGCGCTTCTTCTATCACGTCAGAGATTATTCGGCGGCGGTATGAGTAGTACGTTTGCACACGCTCAATGTTCAGTGCTGCCATGACCTCATCTCTCACAACTCCGGCACGCGCTTTGCTCACCGGACGGCCAGTCAGGCCGAAACCAAACTCCATGAAATAGGCCAGGCCTTTGTCCTCGTGCGTATATGCGCACCAGACGTTCTCAATAGCTTTGATCCACAGATCATCTTCCTCATTTATGGCTTTTGCCCTTGCCGTTGCCAGCCTTATGCCGCCAGATTCCGTTTTGCTGGTGCTAACACTGTGCTTGACCGGGGTGTTATCCCCGCTGCCGTATGCGGCGTATACTGCATCGTCCACAATCTCTTGCCTTGTCTTAGCTTCACGCGCCTTGACTTTTTGGTAGTTATACAGATACCATTCCGCCCTTTTGTGCATTTTGCCCATTTGAATCGCCTCCCAGCTTTTCACGTGTAGCTGCCGCTACAAAGTCGGTTCGGCTCAAATAAAGGCCCTCGGTTATCAATCCGTCAATCCGTTCCGCCAACGCTATTGGTATCTTCACCATAGCAGAAGTCGGTTTGCGTTTCTTTTCTGCCGCGTCTATGCCGAAACA
>ULTQ01005718.1_pt1 | contig 9870 bp, 5 predicted proteins | sample 1957731 | NCBI WGS metagenome assembly ULTQ01 (sample SAMEA4835738, study PRJEB28245) | human gut metagenome | biome: gut microbiome; material: fecal sample | place: Denmark | collected 2008 | reverse complement strand
GTCTTCCTCGGCTGTGTCTTCCTTGCTGGTGTGGCCTTTGCCGCCATGACGCGGTTGGGGTGGATTAGCAGTCCTTTTGTCGCAGAGAAGCCGGAGGTGGCGCAGCGCGCTCCCGTCATGGCGGTGCCGCGTGACACTGCCTCCACTGCCGACAGCCTTGCGCCAAAGCAGGAGACGAAAAAGCCGGCGCCCGTTGTCAAGGTCTTCGACAACACCACTTTGTCCGACATCCTCTCTGCTATGGGGCAGTACTACGGATTGAAAGTCGTCTACAGCACCGCAACCGCCAAGGCCATCCGCCTGCACTTTGAGTGGGACCAGGCTAAGTCCGTTGATGCCAACATTGTCATCCTCAACGGCTTTCAGCAGATTACCATTACACGTAATGGTGACACCCTTAACGTAGAATAGCTATGAGAAAGATATACTTATTATTATATATTCTCCTGTTAGGTGCCGTCCAAGTCCGTGCCCAGCGCGTGAGCCGCGACTTCCGCAACGTGACGATGCCTACGGCTCTGCAGCAGCTCGGCGGCATGACCCGTCGTTACACCATCAACTTCATCTACAACGACTTGGAAGACTTTCACGTGACGGCATCAATCAGGGGAGAGACCATTCCCGAGGCCATCCGCCATCTCATCGGCTTCTATCCCATCTCGATGACGATGGTGGGCGACAGCATCATCAACGTGGAGTGCTCGCAGAAGACAGTGTTGAGGTACAAAGGCCGCGTGGTCGACGATAAGGGGGAGCCCGCCGAGTATGCCAACGTGGTGCTGCTCTCTCCCACCGACTCCTCGTTTCTTGCCGGTGGCGTGAGCAACGAGAGTGGCTATTTCGTCATTCCCTGCAATGCCCGGCGTGTCATCGCCAAGGTGACCTACGTGGGCTACAAGTCTAAACTGTGGACCGCTGCCTCGCCCGACCTTGGCACCATCCGTCTGCAGGCCGACCGATATACGCTGAAAGGGGTGACGGTGAAGACACAACGACCACAGTATCGTGCCGCAAAGGGTGGTATGACCATTGACGTAGAGCACTCGGTGCTGAGCAAGATGGGCACCGCCGTCGATGTGCTCGGGCAGCTGCCGCGCGTCACGGCATCGGGCTCCGACATCAAGGTGTTTGCCAAGGGCACACCGCTCATCTATATCAACAACAAGAAGGTGACTGACAACCGCGAACTGACGGAACTGAAGTCAGAGAACATCAAGAACGTGGATGTCATCACCGCCCCCGGCTCGCAGTATGATGCCACGGTAAAAAGCGTAATCCGCATCCGTACCCGTAAGCCAACGGGCGAGGGATGGAGCGTAAGGAATGATGCCAACGCAAAATACAACACGATGTGGGCAGGATATGACCAAGCTACCATCAAATACCGGATCAAAGGGCTGGAGTTGTCGAATACCTCGTTTCTCTATAGCCAAGTGTTCAAAGAGAACATCGACGCGGGCTACACGCTCATGCCCAAGGACAATATCATCAACATCGACCAGCATTTCAACGACGCTTTCCGGCAGAACGTGCTGTCACAGACCTTCCGCCTGAGCTACGACTTCAATGCAGACAATTCCATCGGCGGCAGTTATTCGTTCTACAAGACCTTGTCAAACAACATGGATGCGAACAGTAACCAGACTGTCACGCGCAACAGTGCCTATGAGGGTTCCATCCTGCAGAGCCAGCGCCAGCACAGGGATGTGGGACCACGCAACGAGGCCAACCTCTACTATACGGGCAAGCTCGGCAACTGGAACATCGACTTCAATGCCTCTTACCTCCACATGAAATATATGCTGAGCCAGCAGAGCACGGAGAACAGTACGGAATTAGGCAACCGCGACGTGGCGAGCAACGGTGGACAGCGCAGCGACCTGTGGGCCGGGAAGCTCGTCGTGACCTACCCGGTGGGGAAGGGCACGCTCTCCTTCGGCTCGGAATATACGCATACGAAGAGTGTGGGCTTTTATGTCAACAACGAGAATTATGTGCCTGCCTCCAGCACCAAGCTCTGCGAGGCAAACATTGCGGGCTTCGCAGACTTCTCTCTGCCTTTCGGCCACTATGAGTTCGACGCTGGACTGCGCTACGAGCATGTCACGACCGACTACTACAGCTTCGGCAAACGGGAGCAGGAGCCGAGCCGGCGCTATGGCAACATCTTTCCCAACCTCTCGCTGTCATGGGATAAGAACCTGTGGTCATGGCAGTTGTCTTACACCATGAAGACCTCCCGACCCGGATACAACAACCTGCGCAACTTCATGCAGTATGACAGCCGCTATCTCTATGAAGGCGGCAATCCCTACCTGCGTCCCGAATATACCCACAACGTGGAGTTGTCGTTTGAGCATAAATGGCTGAGTGCCTCGGTCGATTACGACTATGTCCACAAGCCTATGCTACATACCTTTGGCTTGTACGACAACCAGGAGATAGCCTATTTCTCGATTCACAATATGGGGCACTATCAGATGGTGAGTGCCGCCGTGACGGCCTCACCGACATTCAGTTGGTATCAGCCCTCCTGGGAGATAGACTATTCCCAGTTGTTCTTCTGTGAGCCTACAAGTCTCTGCTCCCGCCATCCCTCGTTTACTTTCGTGCTTCGCAACAGCCTCGTCTTTCCTCATGGCTGGATGGCGGGCATCGACTGCTATGGCTACACCGACAGCTATGAACCGATGCGGCGGACAGCAGGTCTTGTGACCGTGGATGCACGGTTGCGCAAGTCGTTCTTCAAAGACCGCCTTGTCTTTCTCCTCCAAGCCTCGGACCTGACCAAGAGTAATCGCGAGCGGTGGACGTATTATGGCACGGATGTCATCAGCCGAAAAGACGCCAACAATTTTACGCGCAGCATCTCGCTCACCATGACCTACAACTTCAACGCCTCGCGCAGCCGATACAAAGGAACGGGTGCAGGAAATGAAGAGAAGAAGCGACTGTGAGGATGTCAAGAGGAGAGATTTGGAGACGGTTTGGAAGCGATGATTTAGGCGGCTGTGTGGCCGCTTTTATATAACCATTCAATTTAGGCCGTCCTGTAATCAAACAAAAAAGACTGAGTTGTTATCGGCATGGGCTTAATTTGATAATCATAACTAAAACTTTGACTCATTTCCTCTTTTTCATAAATCATACTTTATAAATTTACTATATTTGCCGAAGGTTTTAATTACGATTTATGGAAAAGCTGATAGAACGTCCGTATTATATCAATATGGTTACAATGTTGTGATAATATTTTAGCGTCCTCATTTCTCACGGCCAAGATAGTCAAAATATCGACACGCACCAAAAGAAAAAGCAAGTTTTTCAGTCCTACCCCAGGTTAAGATTATACGGTGCCTCCACTTCCCGCTCTTTATTGTAAGGGAGATTGCAGAGCAAACGTGGCAGACCTAAAAAAACAAAATTATTACCTTCACCATGGAGTTTTCTTGTGATAAGGTGGTATCTTTGCACGACATGGAAACAAAACAGCAACTCAGAGACAATTATCATCACGAAGCCGCAAGTCTTCAACAACGTATCAGCAACCTGAAAGCCCGAGGGCGCCAATTCGTAACAGGAGAGATAGCTTCTTTCCTCAGCCTCATAGCGTTCATCGCCACCATCACCCTCAGCGAATCAGAATTGCTGAAAGCAGCAGAAGGTGTACTTGCTGCCGTCATGGCCGTATGCTATATCATCATCCGCAATAAAGACACCAGGAACAGCCGGCGCATCACAGAGCTGGAACAGTTGCGGCTCGCTTATCAGCAGGAAGAGGCTGCGTTAGGCGGTGACTTCTCAGCCTTCGACGACGGAAAGCGCTATGTGGATCCGCAGCATCCTTTCACCTATGACCTCGACATCTTCGGCCAGGAGAGTCTCTACCAGCGCATCAACCGCACGGTGACGACCCTGGGTGCCGGATGCCTGGCGGAGAGCCTCAGCAGGGTGGACAGGCATAAGACAATCCAGGAGATCGACCAATACCACGAGGCCATCAATACACTCGCCGCAGCAGACCTCTCAGACTGGCGCATGCGGTTCATCTCCTGTGGAGTGAAGGGCAAGATCGACACCGATGCCATTCTTCAGTCGTTGCCCCAGCTGCAGGCAATTGCAGTTCCTCATTATCTGAGCAGCCGTGGCATGAAAGTCGTAGCCGGCATTCTGGCTGTTGGTGCCTTCGCAAGTATCATTGCCGCCATCTACCAGTTCGTCAACCCCATGCTGCCCATTCTCTGGGTGTTTGTCAACTTCTTCCTGGTGGCAGGCCTGGCGGGAAGCTATCTGAACCGGATGATCACTGTCGGCAACAAGCTCCGCAACGAGATGCAACCGCTCATGCGCGTGGTCAGACTCATCGACGAGATTGAGCCAGGGCACTCTACCTTAATAAAAGAAGATGTTGACCAGCTGAAAGAAGCCGCCAGCTCTTTCGAGATGCTCACTGACATTGTTGAGACCCTGATCCTCCGTACCAGCGATGCCTACAAGTTCTTTGCCGATGCTTTCTGTCTTCGCGGCTTCTTCCTGGCGAACAAGTTTTGCCGCTGGCGCGCGATGGCCAGCTCCAACCTCACCGTATGGATCGATGCCGTGACAGACCTCGACGCGCTCGTTTCCATGGCGCAGATGCGCTACGATCATCCCGAGGCAGGCTCAGCCACAATTATTGACGAGAGTCAGGAGGGTGATCCTGTCTATTACGAGGCCCAGGGACTGTGGCATCCGTTCCTCGGGGCGAAAGCCGTACGCAACGACTTCTCCATCCGCGACGGCCACTTCTACATCGTCACGGGAGCGAACATGGCGGGTAAGAGCACCTTCCTCCGGGCGCTCGGCGTCAATTATATCCTCGCGATGAACGGCATGCCGGTCTTTGCCGAGCGTCTCACCGTCTCGCGCTTCAAGCTTTTCAGCAGTATGCGTACCTCCGACGACCTCAGCCATGGCATCAGCTATTTCAACGCCGAACTGCGGAGGCTGGAGCAGATGATCCAGTTTATAGGAGCCCCCACCCCATCTTCTTCCCACACCCTTCTCATCCTTGATGAGATTCTCAAAGGCACCAACTCGCTTGACAAGCTCAATGGCTCACGCATGTTCCTCCGCGCTATCAGCGACAAGCCCGTGGCAGGCATCATCGCCACACACGACCTCGAACTGGCAAAGATGGAGCAAGAGAGCCCGCAGTTTCACAACTGGTGCTTCGAAATAGCATTGGGCACAGATGTCACCTACCCCTATAAGATAACGCCGGGCGTAGCAAAAAACCAGAACGCTACGTACCTTCTATCAAGAATTTTGTGTAATTTTGCCACAAGATAAAAGAAAAAACGTTCTAAATGGAAAGACCTACACTCACAAACAAGCAGTATGTACTGCCGTTTATTCTTGTCACCACCCTCTTCTTTCTTTGGGGATTTGCGCGTGCCATCCTCGACGTGTTGAACAAGCACTTTCAGAATGCGCTCGACATCTCCATGTCGCAGTCGGCCCTCATCCAGGTGACGACCTACCTCGGCTATTTCATCATGGCTATCCCTGCAGGCGGGTTCATCAACCGCCACGGCTACCGCACGGGTGTCATCTTCGGTCTGACTCTCTTCGGGGTGGGCGCGCTGCTCTTCATCCCCGGAGCTGAGGCCGGCACGTTCTATGCTTATCTCGGCGCGCTCTTCATCATCGGCTGCGGACTGGTCTTCCTGGAGACCTCCGCCAACCCCTACGTCACAGAGCTCGGCAACCCCGTCACCGCCACGAGCCGACTGAACTTCTCACAGTCGTTCAACGGACTCGGCTCTCTGTCGGCTACATTCCTCGTCGGACAGTTCTTCTTCTCCGGGCCAAAGACCAGCGGCAAAGTGGTAGTGCCCTACGCTATCCTCGGTATCATCGTTCTCATCATCGCCGTGGTTTTCTCCCGCGTCAAGCTCCCGGAGATCAGTCACAAAGAGACCACGGAAGACGAAGAGCGCGGCACACGCATCGTCAAACTCTTCCGTCACCACACGATGTTCGTCTTCGGACTTTTCGCGCTCCTGGCCTACGAGATTGCGGAGATCAGCATCAACAGCTATTTCATCAACTTTGTCACAGCCAAAGGTTGGATGAATGACAACACCGCTTCTATCGTGCTCACCGCAGCCCTCGCCTTCTTCATGCTTGGCCGCTTCGGAGGCAGCTGGATCATGCGCACCGTCAAGGCTGAGCACATGCTGCTCTACTGTGCCGCAGGCAGTGTCATCTGCATGGGACTGGTGCTCTGCAACTTCGGCAAGATATCTATGATTGCCCTCGTGTGCAACTATATCTTCGAAGCCATCATGTTCCCAACAATCTTTTCGCTTGCTCTTCGCGGATTAGGCAACCTGACCAAGAGCGCTTCCTCGCTGCTGATGATGACCCCCATCGGTGGCTGCGGTTTCCTGCTGATGAGCCTCATCGCCGACGCTACAGGTGCCATGTCTTTGCCCTTCGTCATCCCCTTCCTTTGCTATTTCATCGTTCTCCTCTTCGCATCAGAGTTGACAAGAAAAGGCAACGGACCGATCGTGCATCTGTAATAAAGAGCCAATTGCAAAACCAACGTGGCAAAAGCTTTTAAGCGAAGGCACGGTTGCGACAGTGTTAGTTTTTTTTAACGTCCTGCAACATTAAATACATGCTTGTATGAACAGAAAAAGAAATTAAAGTGCTAAATTTGCATGCGGTTGAGGGAGAGCCTCAGCCACATAATATTGTTAGAATCATCTTTATAAACATTTAATAAAATGGTTAACTACAAAGATTTAGGTCTCGTCAACACACGCGAGATGTTCAAGCGCGCCGTAACAGGCGGTTATGCTATTCCGGCATTCAACTTCAACAACCTTGAGCAGCTGCAGGCTATCATCACAGCCAGCTCAACACTGAAGAGCCCTGTCATCCTGCAGGTTTCCAAGGGTGCACGTGCATACGCCAATCCTATCCTGCTCCGTTACATGGCACAGGGTGCTGTGGAGTTTGCAAAGAGCCTCGGCTGCCATCATCCCGAGATCGTGCTGCACCTCGACCACGGAGATACCTTCGAGCTCGTTAAGGACTGCGTAGACTTAGGCTTCTCCAGCGTCATGATCGACGGTTCAAGCAAGCCTTACGAGGAGAACATTGAGCTCACCCGCAAGTGCGTAGAGTATGCTCACAAATATGATGTCACCGTTGAGGCTGAGCTCGGTGTGCTCGCCGGCGTTGAGGACGAGGTTTCTTCCGAGGAGTCTCACTATACAAAGCCTGAGGAGGTGATCGACTTCAGCCAGCGTTCCGGCTGCGACAGCCTCGCTATCTCTATCGGCACAAGCCACGGCGCTTACAAGTTCAAGCCCGAGCAGTGCACACGTGACCCGAAGACTGGTCGCCTGATTCCTCCTCCACTGGCATTCGATGTGCTGCACGAGATCGAGAAGAAGCTCCCCGGCTTCCCAATCGTTCTGCACGGCTCTTCTTCTGTTCCTCAGAAGTATGTCGACATCATCAACCAGTACGGCGGCAAGCTGCCTGACGCTGTGGGTATCCCAGAGGATCAGCTCCGCGAGGCTGCCAAGAGTGCTGTCTGCAAGATTAACATCGACTCCGACTCTCGTCTGGCTTACACAGCTGGTGTACGTGAGACGCTGGCTAATCATCCTGAGTACTTCGATCCTCGCCAGTATGGCAAGGTGGCTCGCAACTACATGATCGAGATGTACGAGGAGAAGATCAAGGACGTTCTCGGTTCTGAGAACAAGCTCGCTAACTGCGACTAATCACGGCTTTGCTTCTCCTACCAGAAGCAGACTCTAATATAGAGGGTCATTCTTTCTTCACAAAAAGGATGACCCTTTTTCTGTATCGTTTTAATATCTAAAGACTATTTCCTCTATGTTGTACAAATTATGGCTTACGGTTTCGCTTACCCTCCTGACAACAATAGCGAAAGCAGGAGACATCAATGTCAGCCAAGGTTACCAAACTACAGGACTGGGCAATAAGAACGCCGTACTCTTGAAAGTGTCCGTCTCAGGAGCATACGCGAAAGCCTGCCCCGATCAGATAAGTATCACCCTAAAAGGTAACACGCTCGCCAATATCGACTCGGTTCATCTCTACAAATCATACTACACCAACTTTCCAGCCGATCCTCAGCCCATCAGGTTGGCAAGCATCAAGCCTCAAAGGAAGACGCTCGATCTGCTCACGGCAACAAACAAGACGCAGCGGGACGAAACGACTGCTCCCAACAAACCCTATTTCCTGTATATCACGGTCGATGTGAAAAGGAAGGCTACAGTCGGCGACTCTCTCGATGCACGAATAGACAACATTCTGTTGAATGGCAAGCAGGCAACGGGCTTCGACAAGGATCCTCAATACGCACAAAAGATCTATTCCGTCCAACGATTCTTAGGAATGCCCGACACCTATGACAGCCATTATTATCGCATCCCCGCAATGGTTGTAGCCAAGGATGGCAGTGTCGTCACCGCCTTTGACAAACGGTTCGACGACTTAGGCGATGCCGGTTCCCATCGCATTGATCTTGTCGTCCGGCGCTCTACCGACAAGGGTATCACATGGAGCGAACCTTTAACCATAGCGCAAGGCAAGGGAAAGGGGTCTTTTGATTTCGGATTTGGTGACCCCGCACTCGTAGTGACTGCCAAAGGCCGAATCATCTGCCTCTCCTGTGCAGGCAACAAGAATTTCTGGAACGGACAGGCTGATGTAGCCATGATGTACAGTGACGACAATGGAAAGACTTGGTCGGCACCTATCGACCTCGTACACCAGCGGCTTGAGAACGCTGTGGACACCATGCGCAATGCCCTGCATCCTTATGGGTTCTTTGTCACATCCGGACGTGGCATCTGCACAACGGACGGAACAGTCATGTTCGCTTGCAACTACAAGAACGCCAAAGGCATCATCCGGGAATATGTACTCTACTCAAAGGACGAAGGCGAACATTGGACACTCGACAATCATATTGCCTATCTCGGAGCTGATGAGTCAAAGCTCCTGCAACGAAATGACGGAAGCATCATGATATCTGTCCGACAGCAAGGAGCGCGCGGATTCAACCGGACCGAGGGCAACACGCTCGAATGGGCGACGCAGTACCAAGACAAACAACTCTCCGGAGCTGCCTGCAACGCAGACATCCTTTATTATTCCAGAAAGACCAATAAGGAAAAGGACATTATGCTCCACACCCTTCCCGTTACCATACCTTCATTGCAGCGCGCTGACCTGCGCCTCTTTGCCAGCTTGGATGAAGGCAGAACCTGGAAAAGCATCTATCAGCTTCAGGCCGGTGCCGCTTCCTACTCGACCATGGAGAAGTTGAAGGATGGCAGTCTGGCAATCTTCTTCGAAGATGAGAGCAACGGCATTAACAACTGGACAATGAACTACATTGTCATCAATAAGAATCAGCTCAAGGAGCTAATCAAGGCAGCCGAATAATCGCAAAGCCCGTCATCAAGAAAGAGGCGTAACATGTGACCTTACACGTGCTACGCCTTTTATATATCTATCAATTCTCATTCGTCTTTATCACTCGTCAAATCCGCCCAGACTTCGTCAATGCGTCACCCATGTTTAATCAGTCGTATTCCTTCCTGACCAAAACCAATAAAACCCTTGCATCTCAGCAAGAAAAACCTTAAAAAGGCTCGCGCAGTGGTGTCTCTTAACCTTTCTCCTATCTTTTAACTCCTAAATCCTAACTTCTAATTCCTAACTTCGTCTTTTTTTTATTGAGACCAAATACTTTCCTTGATAATCAGACTTTCCACGACTTATGCATCAATTTTTGCAGCGGCTCTTCCCGACTCCCCACGGCCTTCC
>ULTQ01037311.1_pt1 | contig 9903 bp, 9 predicted proteins | sample 1957731 | NCBI WGS metagenome assembly ULTQ01 (sample SAMEA4835738, study PRJEB28245) | human gut metagenome | biome: gut microbiome; material: fecal sample | place: Denmark | collected 2008 | reverse complement strand
ACGTCCGACGTCACGAACCACCGCCTTTGCACCCATCGCACCAAACGTCACAATCTGACTCACGGCATCCACGCCGTAAGTGCGCTTGACGTATTCAATAGTACGGTCTCGGTTATGCTGGCAAAAGTCGACGTCAAAGTCAGGCATCGAAACGCGTTCGGGATTCAAAAAGCGTTCGAACAGCAATCCGTAATGCAATGGATCCAGATCGGTAATGCCCAGGGCATAGGCCACCAGAGAACCGGCGCCGGAACCACGGCCCGGCCCCACGGCCACACCGTTTCGCTTGGACCAATTGATAAAGTCTTGAACGATCAGGAAGTACCCGGGGAACTTCATGGACGAAATTGTCTTGAGTTCGTACTCCAATCGTTCGACATACTCGGGGCGGCGCGCATCGCGTTCGGCCTGATTCGGATACAAAAATTCAAGTCGACGCTCCAAGCCTTCGTGTGAAAGCTGCGCCATATATTCGTCAAGCGAAACACCTTCGGGCGTCGGGAAAAGCGGTAACTGCGGCTTTTGAAATACCCCGTCCAGATTGCAGCGCTGAGCAATCACCACGGTGTTATCGATGGCCTGAGGAATGTCGGCAAAGAGAGCCCGCATCTCCTCTTCGGTCTTCAGATACTGCTCTTCGGTATAGGGCTTGGGACGCCGAGGATCCGCGAGAACATAACCGCCGGCAATGCAACAGCGCACTTCGTGAGCGTTGAAGTCCTCCCGATGCAAAAACTGCACCGGGTGCGTCGCCACCATCGGAAGTCCCGTCTCCACGGCTAGTTGCGCAATATTGGCCACAACCGCTTCATCGTTTTTACGACCGGCTCGTTGAACCTCCAAATAAAAACGATCCGGGAAAGCCGTACGCAATTGTTCGACAACTGCGTTGGCTTCAGCCTTATTGTCGTCAAGAAGATGGCGCTCAATTACCCCTTGCGATCCACCCGAAAGACAAATCAATCCTTTGCAGTTGTCCGGTGTCAACCATTCCAGACGCACCTCACCACGCCCCAAATATTGGTTTTCCATCCAACCGCGGGAAAGGAGCTCACAGAGCGACAGGTAACCTTCATGATTCTGGCAATAGAGCGTCAGACGATACGGGTTGTCTCGCTTGCCCTGCGCTGTGTTGGTGATCCACAAATCGCAACCGACGATCGGTTTGATGCCGTCGGCCATCGCGTGCGAATAAAACCGAAGAGCACCAAAAAGATTCATTGAATCCGTAATACCCAGAGCTACCCCGCCCTGCTCCATCACTTCTTCAAGGATGGGATCGAGACGCACAATGCCGTCTTGGATGGAATATTCGGAATGAAAGCGCAGGTGAACGAAATTAGCGGACATAGACAACGCAAAAGAGCAGTCCGGCGCATTTTCTTAGGAAAATACGCCGGTTAACTGAAAAGATCTTAGTGCTTGAGGGGCTTGAAGCGAATGCGGTGCGGACGCGCCGCTTCTTCACCAAGGCGCTTTCTCTTGTCGGCTTCATACTCGTTGTAGTTGCCGTCAAAGAAGACCACCTTACTGTCGCCTTCGAACGCCAAAATGTGCGTCGCAATTCGGTCAAGGAACCAACGATCGTGCGAGGTCACCAGTGCGCAACCGGCAAATTCAAGCAAAGCTTCTTCCAACGCGCGCAGGGTTTCAACGTCCAAGTCGTTCGAAGGTTCGTCGAGCAACAGCACATTGCCGCCCTTAAGAAGCGTCGCAGCCAAATGCAAACGACCTCTCTCACCGCCCGACAGCACGCCTACCGTCTTTTGTTGATCGCCGCCCTTGAAGTTAAAGCGACCAAGATAAGCTCGCGAGCTCATTTCGAACTTGCCGACTTGCAAAATATCGAGTCCACCCGAAATAGCTTCAAAGACGGTCTTGTCGTTGGGAAGCCCCTCACGCGTCTGGTCCACTGCGGCGATCTTGACTGTGTCGCCGATAACAATCGAACCAGAATCCGGCTGTTCCTTGCCCGTGATCATCTTAAAGAGCGTCGACTTACCGGCACCATTGGGACCGATCACACCGACAATGGCGCCGGGCGGAATCGTGAAAGACAAGTCGTCGATCAACAGACGGTCGCCGAAGCCCTTGCTGACATTGTGAAATTCAATGACCTTATTGCCGAGGCGATCTGCCACCGGAATAAAGATTTCATTGGTTTCGTTGCGACTCTGATATTCGTAGCTCGACAGCTCCTCAAAGCGATTCAAGCGGGCCTTGGCCTTTGCCTGACGACCCTTGGGATTCTGGAGCACCCATTCCAACTCGTGCCTGATGGCTTTGGCGCGGGATTCTTGCTGACGTTTTTCCTGCTCAAGACGCTTTTCCTTCTGATCAAGCCAGGATGAGTAGTTGCCCTTCCAGGGAATGCCTTCCCCACGATCCAATTCAAGGATCCACTCGGCAGCATTATCAAGGAAGTAACGATCATGCGTTACGGCAACTACTGTTCCCGGGAAACGGTGCAAGAACTGTTCCAACCACTCGACGCTTTCAGCATCCAAGTGATTGGTCGGTTCGTCAAGCAGAAGCATATCCGGACGAGAAAGCAAAAGTCGGCACAATGCTACACGGCGCTTTTCACCGCCCGACAGATGACCGATCTTGGCGTCCCAAGGCGGCAAACGCAACGCATCAGCGGCAATTTCCATCTGCGTCGAAGCATCCGTACCGGCAGCGGCAATGATGGCTTCCAGGCGAGCCTGTTCAGCAGCCAGAGCATCGAAATCGGCGTCCGGCTCAGCATACGCGGCATAAACAGCATCGAGCTTGGCCTGTGCCTGCATCACTTCGCCCATGCCTTCTTCAACAGCTTGTCGAACCGTTGCTTCAGGATCAAGCTGCGGTTCCTGCGGTAGATAACCTATTTTGAGATCGTTCTGCCACGTGATTTCGCCGTCAATCTCCTTGTCAACACCGGCCATAATCTTCAACAGCGTTGACTTGCCGGCACCGTTGAGTCCCAAAACGCCAATCTTGGCGCCCGGGAAAAACGACAGAGAAATATCTTTGAGAATGAATCGCTTGGGCGGAACCACCTTAGCCACACGATTCATGGTCATGACGTATTGAGCCATTTGTCCTGATCTTTGATTGAAAATGGAAATTAGAACGTAGAATTATGCCCGTGCCGTGCGAAGCACACAAACGGGAACAGATGATTACCTGTCTGCTATTTTGCCCTTTCACTCTGTTCGCGGCTGATTATTTTTTCTTGTCTCGCATTCATGGACTCTCTGCGCAAATCTTTGATCTGTTTTATTGCCGGCATTTGCTTCGTCGGTTCGGTGTTTTGCGCAGAAACACCGGCTGTTGCCGAAGTGCGCCAAGCTGATGATCTTCCAGCTACGGAAGCAGAAGTATCTCCCCCGGTTGACATCTGGGATCGCATCCGACGCGGCTACGCCATGCCTAAGCTCAACAACTCCCGAGTGAAAACTTCGCTTAGGAGCTACAGCCGTAATCCTCGCCACATTGAGCGTGTCTTTGAGCGTGCCGGCAAGTATCTCTACCACATCGTTGACGAAATTGAACAGCGAGGGCTTCCCACCGAACTTGCGCTTTTGCCGTTCGTTGAAAGTGCTTTTCAACCCGAAGCTTTGTCGCACGCCAAAGCATCCGGACTCTGGCAGTTCATGCCTCAGACCGGCAACATTTATTCGCTTCAACAGAACTTCTGGAAAGATGAACGCCGAGACGTACTGCAAAGCACGCGCGCGGCGTTGGATTATCTGGAGAAGCTCTACCAACAATTTGGCGACTGGCATTTAGCTCTTGCAGCCTACAACTGGGGCGAAGGCAGTGTTTCGCGTGCTATCCGAAGAGCGAAAGCGCGCGGTCGCAAAGCCGATTACGCTCATTTGCGCATGCCCCGAGAGACGGCTTACTACGTACCGCGTCTAGAAGCCATCCGAGAAATCGTGGCTACCCCGGAGAAGTTTGGCATTAACTTGCCGGAAATTGAAAACGCTCCATACTTTGTCCGTGTCACAAAAAGCCGTGACATCGACATGAAGACCGCAGCCGAACTTGCCGAAATGGATTCCGATGAGTTTCGACTGCTCAACCCCGGCTTCAATTTACCGGTGATCGTCGCCAGTCACAATTCCGTCATGCTGCTTCCGATGGAAAACTTGGAAGTCTTCATGGACAACCTTGCTAGTTGGGTCAACACCGGCAAACCCCTTTCAAGCTGGGTGCTTTATCACCTTAAAGAGGGAGAAACGCTTGCCGATGTCGCCCTAAAGTCCGGCATGACCGAAGAGGAACTGCGCCGCGTCAACCGTATTCCCAAAGGACGCAAGGTGTTGGCCGGCTCCGCCTTGCTGGTTGACGCCAACGGTCAACTTGCTCCTGAAATTGCTCAGGAGGAACTCAACGCCGGGCTTAAGCTTTCGGCTCCGGAAGTGCGCCGCGTCGTTTATCGCGTCCGCCGAGGCGACTCGATTTATAGCATTGCAAAAAAATACGGTATTACACAACGCTCCATCCGTCGCACAAATAATTTGCGAAGCTCTCGCCTGCGTATCGGACAGCGCCTTGTGCTTGTGATACCGCCGCGCGCTACAACTCAACCGCCCCCTGGGAAAAATGTTCATGTGGTCAGACGCGGCGAGACGCTTTTTTCAATTGCAAAAAAGTACGGCACGAGTGTCTCTAAAATCCGTATCATCAACAATTTGAGAACGACTCGAATCTCCATCGGACAACGTTTGAAGATTCGCTAAAAAACAAAAAATCCTTACCGAGGAATAAATCATGGGATTTCTGCAAGGCAAGAAACTTTTGATCACGGGCGTGTTGTCGAACCGTTCGATCGCCTACGGCATCGCCCGAGCCTGCCATCGCGAAGGTGCTGAGCTCGCCTTTACTTATGTCGGCGAACGCTTCCACGACCGTATCGTTGAGTTTGCCAAAGAATTCGGCAGCGACATCTGCCTTGAAATGGACGTCACCAAAGACGATCAGATCGCCAACGTGATGGGCGAGTTGAAGGAGCGCTGGGGTGGTTTGGACGGTTTCGTGCATTCCATCGGCTTCGCTCCGCGCGAATGCATTGCCGGCGACTACCTTGAAGGTATCGGCCGCGAATCCTTCCGCACCGCCATGGAAATCTCCGCGCTGTCCTATCCGGTTCTCGCCAAGGCCGCTCTTCCATTGATGGAAGGTCGTGCCGCATCGATTCTCGCACTGACCTATATCGGCAGCGAACGCACGGTTCCGAACTACAACACCATGGGCGTTTGCAAAGCAGCTCTTGAAGCTTCCACGCGTTATCTTGCCGGCAGTCTTGGCCCCAAGGGCATACGTGCCAACGCCATCAGCTCAGGCCCGATCAAGACGCTGGCAGCTTCCGGCATTCAGAACTTCTCAAAGATTCTGACCTACATGGAACACTCCGCTCCTTTGCGCCGCACCGTTACGATTGATGAAGTCGGCAATACCGCTGCATTCCTTCTCTCGGATCTGGCTAGCGGCATCACCGGCAATGTGGCCTACGTTGACGCCGGCTTTCACAGCGTTGGCGTGAGCCCTGTGTTGGTGGAAGAGTAAGTCCACGCATCTACAGATATCAGAAACGGACTCAGGTGATTTAGCTTGAGTCCGTTTTTTTGTAGTGTAAGTACTTATTGCGTTTGTCTACTTGCGGCGAGCCTTTTCTTTCTTTCGACAATCTTCGCAGACACCGTACAGCGCCAACGAGTGCCCTTCTAGCTCAAAACCCAGACGCACAGCAATCTGTCTTTGGCGTTTCTCGATTTCCTTATCAACAAACTCTTCAACTCGTCCGCAACGCGTACAAACGATGTGGTCATGATGAGCTCCATCATCCATCTCATAGGTTGCGCGGTCATTGCCGAAATAGTGTCGGACGATAAGCCCCGCCGCCTCAAATTGAGTCAAAACGCGATAAACGGTTGCAAGCCCGACTTCGATATTTTCCGCAACCAACTGCTTGTAGATATCTTCCGCCGTCAGATGACGCACCGCCCCGGATTCCTGCGCCTTTTGAAAGAGTTCCAGAATACGCATGCGAGGCGCAGTCGCTTTGAGTCCGACATTTTTCAGTTCCTGTTCGGGCTCAAGCATCTCATGTTCATTGTTTACGCTCATTGGCTATCCTCAAGAGGCTCATTTCAATCCGATACTCGCTATCATAACGGGAAGTTTTTAATTTACGAATTTCGAGGCGTTTTCTCGACCGTTTTTCACATGTCCTTGCGCACATTTCTTATCACCACCCCCCTTGCCGTCGGTTTGATCGCGCTATCCGGCTGCAACTTCAATAGCTACGTCTACCGTACCGATGTCCACCAGGGCAATCTGGTCACCAAAGAAATGATTGACCAATTGCAGGTCGGTATGGCGCGCCAGCAGGTACTCTTCCTGATGGGCGAGCCGCTCATTGAAAGCCAGTTCCACCGCAATCGCTGGGACTACACGTACTACTTGAATCCGCGCTACGGCGACATTCAGATGCGTCGCGTCACGCTTTACTTCGATGATCAGGACATCCTCACCAAGATTGATGCCGGTCCCGTTCCGACGGAGAAACAAGCTGACGAAATGATCCTGGGCAGAGAAACGGATTTCCCTCCCACTCCGCTTGTACGTCCTGAAGATCAGTAAGGAGCCGAACGTGAAAATAGCCGTTTCCGGTGCAACCGGTCGCATGGGCAAACTCATCATTGAAACCGTACTCAATAGTGACAACCTTGAGCTCGTCGCAGCTGTGACCGCTCCGGGTGTGGCCGAGATCGGAACGGACGCCGGTGCGTCGCTCGGGAAAACCACCGGAATCTTGATCTCTGCCAATGTTGAGGAACTTGCTCAGGCAGACGTGTTGATCGACTTTACGCGTCCTCAAGCGACTCTGGCATACCTTCCTTTCTGCGTTAAACACAATGTGGGCGTTGTGATCGGAACGACCGGTTTCGACGCTCAAGGCAAAGCACAAATTGCCGAAGCCGCAAAAACCGTTCCCGTCGTTTTTGCGCCCAACATGAGTGTGGGTGTTAATTCCGTTCTCAAGCTTCTGGAGATCGCCGGCGCCATGCTCTCTCAGTACGACTGTGAGATTGTGGAAATGCACCACAAGCACAAAGTGGATGCTCCTTCCGGTACCGCACTTGAAATGGGACGACGCGTTGCCCTCGGACGAGGCGTCGATTTTGACTCTGTCGCCCTTCTAAGTCGCGAAGGTCATACCGGCGAGCGTCCTGATGGAGCCATCGGTTTTGCAGCTCTTCGAGGAGGTGACGTCGTGGGAGACCACACCGTCATTTTTGCCGGACCTGGAGAACGCATCGAGATCAGTCACAAATCGGGATCACGGGCCGGATACGCACAAGGTGCCATAACCGCGGCGCGCTTCCTGAAAGACAAGTCCAACGGGCTTTTTTCCATGTCTGACGTGCTCGGTTTCAACTGAATTTGTTTTTCCGCGTAAAAAGCCACGCAGACAACCGTTTTGAGTGGCAAAATTCGCAGGCAATCTTTTCTTACGTGCGCAAATCTGCTTTTTGCGTATGCTCAAACGAGGTAACAAATGAACGACCAGCTTGACAAACTTGAATCCTCCGTCGCCCGCCTTGTGCAGGCCTACAACGAAATGAAGGCTGAAAATGCAGCCCTCAAGGCACAGCTCGCCGACAAAACCGCCGCTGTCGAACTGCTCGAGGAAGAAGCCGCCGCTGTTCGTGGCCGTATTGAGTCGCTGATCGTCTCTTTGACGGCCGACCAGCAGACCGAACAGCCCTCTGCTTAATCGGGTTATTTTCGGGTAGTCAATCGGAGTCATAAAGCATGCCACGCATCAAACTCACCATCTTGGATCGCGAGTATCCCTTTGAGGTTTCCGATGAAGACGTGGAGAATCTTCGCAGTGCTGCGGAAATCCTCAATACACGTGCATCTCAAGTGCGCTCAGCCAACCGTTCGCTCACTCCTGAACGCGTGGCTGTTATGGCGTCGCTGCAGATTGCTTTTGACTCCATTACCGGCCGACTCGGTCAGGTGCCTGTTGATGAAGCAACGGTTTCTCGCGTTGCTGCGCTTCGCATGAAGTGCGACGAAGCTCTGGATCCTGCACTCGAAGGCTGACTCCGTACAGTCTTTGTGTAAAGATTCTCCGAAAGGCCGCTGAAAACAAGTGGCCTTTCTTATAATTGCCTTACCCTGTGATGTTTCACCATACGGCTCCAATGTTCCTAACCTATGCATTCGTGCAAGGCCGTTTAACTCGAGAGCCGATAGAGCAGCGGGCACGCGTTGTCCGCTCCGTTTTCCGCTCCAGCCGCGGCCACCCTGACCTTTCGGTTCAGGTAACGTAGCCGGAAACCACAGGGTCTTCTCTTTTTTTCTCTCCCTTCTCTCCCATCAAGCACCTTTTGCGCAGGTATCATGTAGCCGCAAATCAGCAATTCTGCGGGAAGTGTGTTCATGTCTTGGGAAATTGTTGCAGCCCTGCTATGTTTAGGCGCCTGTACGGGCTTTCTGGCAGGTCTTCTGGGTATCGGTGGTGGCATGGTGCTTACGCCGTTTATGACCATGTTGCTGGTTTACGTGGGCGTGCCCGATACAGCAATTGTTCATACTGCAATTGCTACATCTCTGGCCACCATCATGTTTACGTCGCTTTCTTCCGTGCGGGCTCACCACAAACGCGGAGCCGTGCTCTGGAATGTTGTCGCGACAGTGGCTCCCGGCATTTTGGTCGGCGCCCTCTTAGGTGCAAAAATATCCAGCCTTCTGCCGACTTTCTGGATTTCTCTTGTCTTTGTCTGTTTTGTTGGTTTTTCTGCCATCAAAATGTTCATCAACTCCAAGCCGCAGCCCAAACGAACGCTACCTGGCATGGCAGGAATGTTTGGCGCAGGCACCGGCATCGGCGTCATCTCTGCCTTAGTCGGCGCCGGAGGCGGTTTTATTTCCGTTCCCTTCATGGTTTGGTGCAACGTCAAGATGCATAACGCCGTAGGCACATCGGCTGCACTGGGCTTTCCCATTGCAGCAGCCGGGACACTCGGTTACATCATCACGGGTTGGAGTGAACCGGGCTTACCTCAATTTCCCATGATGCTGGGATACATTCATCTGCCTGCATTGTTGTCCGTTGCGGCGGCAAGCATCTTCACTGCCCCCTTCGGCGCCAAGGTCGCCCATAGCATCGATACAAAACCTCTAAAGCGCATTTTTGCCTGCATGCTTCTGGTTCTTGCTGGCTATATGCTCACTCGTGCCATTAATTCCCTTTGATCTTTTAACCGTTTTTTCCGCTTTATGTCTGAAATTCCTTTGCCTCCTGTCCGTGCTGTTGAGCCCGAAACCATTGCCACGCATCTTTTCCATGTCAAGGAAGTAGCTCCGCTTGTGCACTGCATTACCAACGACGTCGTGCAGGAAATCACCGCTAACGTACTGCTTGCGATGGGGGCCTCGCCCGCCATGGTGGTTGCTTGTGAAGAAGCTGCTCATTTTGCGGCGATCTCTTCTGCCCTGCTCGTCAATGTCGGAACGCCTCGTCCCGAATCTTTGGAAGCCATGCATCTGGCGGCTAAAAGTGCAGTCCGTCACAACGTTCCCTGGGTTCTTGATCCGGTAGCCGCCGGTGTCATTCCCTGGCGCGACAAAATGATCATGGGTCTTTTGGCCCTGCAGCCGACCGTTATTCGTGGAAACGCCTCTGAAATCATGGCTCTTGCAGGTTTAGGTAAGGGTGGAAAAGGTGTCGACAGTACCGACTCAAGCGACGCCGCTCTTGAAGCCGCCGTCAAACTTGCTCGCGAATACAACACCATTGTTTGCGTCACCGGTAAAACCGACTACGCAACCGACGGCAAAGAAATACTTTCCTGCACCGGCGGCTCGATTAAGGCAACGCTTGTGGTCGGCACCGGT
>ULTQ01090801.1_pt1 | contig 9913 bp, 9 predicted proteins | sample 1957731 | NCBI WGS metagenome assembly ULTQ01 (sample SAMEA4835738, study PRJEB28245) | human gut metagenome | biome: gut microbiome; material: fecal sample | place: Denmark | collected 2008 | reverse complement strand
ACGCAGAATTATATCACCGCTACCTATCCGGACGGTCATGTCGAAACGCTGTTCACGCCGCTTGCCCCTTACGAAACGCCGGAAGCATTGGACAGGATCTGCGAGGAATACAACCGCGTAATCGGAAATATGGAACTGGAGCCGTTGATTGCAATTCCGGTTTTCATCCATGACTTTTTGTGCATCCACCCCTTCAATGACGGCAACGGAAGAATGAGTAGATTGCTCACGACGCTGCTTCTGTATCGCAGCGGCTTTTACGTTGGCAAGTACATCTCCCTTGAAGCAAAAATCGCCAAAAACAAGGACCTGTATTACGCTGCACTTGCGCAGGCGCAAATCGGCTGGCACGAAGGAACCGAGGATGTAGTGCCCTTCATTAAGTACCTGCTGGGAACGATTCTTGCCGCTTACAAAGACTTCGAGGATCGCGTGGCGCTTGTAGAAACCAAGCTGCCCGCACTGGAAATGGTGCGCAGAGCAAGCAAGAATAGAATCGGGCGGTTCAAGAAGCAGGACATCCGCGAGCTTTGCCCGACGCTTAGCGACAGCTCCATAGAGGGCGCCTTGCGGAAGCTGGTTGCAGCCGGAGAACTGAAAAAAGAAGGAAAAGGGAAAAATACCTGTTACTTCATACGGAATTAAATTTCCGCCAATTTAGAGGACCGCACCCGCGCATGCGAACAGGTGCAGTCCTTTGGGTTGCTCTGAGGAAGATGACAGGCAGTTCAAATGTTGCGGAAAATAGACAAGGTGATCCGCTTACTGATGTGGATTTTGCAAAACAGCAGTTTGGAATTAAGTTGACCTTTAGCTAAAATTTGATGTAAAATACTAGCCAAGGGTTCCATACAAATCTCTATTGGTATACAATATAGCAGTTAATACCGAATGTCCCATAAAAATAATCAAAACTTTTCATATGTCGCAAAAGCGAACGTAAAATATAGACTTATCATCTTAATGTATTCTACTATGTTTTTATGAATTTGATAAGTTTAGCATGTACAAAGAGAACAAGGAATGTAAACACTATGCAGAACAGAATTTCTATCTTCTCATTCTTTTCAGGAATTGGAATCTTAGATTTGGCATTTGAAAGAAACGGATATAACATAGTGTTCGTTAACGAATACGATAGCTTTTTTTTGGAGTCATATCAATACGCGAGAACGCAAATGAATCAGCGCGATCCACTATATGGGTATCACAATGATAGTGCGGAACGCTATGCAAGACGACGTGGAAAAAGAAATCTCCTTGCCCTTATTGCGCAGGAGCGCGAAAAAGGAAACTTAGTCGGTTTTATTGGTGGACCGCCATGCCCGGATTTTTCAGTTGCTGGAAAAAATGCTGGTGTTGATGGCGAAAATGGCCGATTAACTAAGATTTATTTCGATATTATTTGTCGTTGCCATCCTGATTTTTTCCTGTTTGAAAATGTTAAGGGTTTAGTAAAAACGGAAAAGCATCGTGCTTTCTATAAGGAAATGATGATGAAAGTTCAAGCTAATGACTATGTTATAGCCGAAAACGTTTTGAATGCACTTGCATATGGTGTCCCTCAATTCAGGGAACGTGTATTTATGGTTGGCATTCACAAAAAAATCTATCAAAATGAACCCAATGCCCTAATATTCAAATGGGATAAGCATGCACTCTTCAATACAGAGAATGTACTAACAAGAACATGGCCTAAAGAGAGGGGATTTGTGCCAGATAGTTCATATGCGTTTCCTGCTAACGGAATACTGAAAAAACTGACGGTTGAGTATTGGTTTCATAAAAATGATGTTGAAAATCATCCAAATGGTGATGATATATTTCAGGTGAAAAAGGGGCGAAATAAAATCGCAACTATCGCAGAAGGCGATACGAGTGGCAAGTCATTTAAACGGCTACATCGTTGGAGATTCTCGCCAACCGCCGCATATGGACACAACGAAGTACACCTCCACCCTTATAAAGAAAGGCGTATATCAGTAGCGGAAGCTATGGCGATTCAATCTTTGCCAAGAGAATTTGTTGTATTACCAACACTTCCGTTGTCAAAGAAGTTCAAGATGATAGGCAACGGTGTTCCATACTTAATGGCAGCAGCAATTGCTAAAACATTAAGGGAGACCTTGAATGATATTCGGGAGGATAATCCATGAGAAAAATTGTGATTGATCCACGCGTTATAAAACATTTGGGGAGAGATTTAATAACCTCGCCTGAAGTTGCTGTAATTGAATTAATCAAAAATTCAATTGACGCAAAAGCAAGTCATATAAATCTACGCCTGTATAATAGTATGTCATCTAATGAACTTATCCCGGATTGCGTCGGTGACTCCATTCCAAATGAGTACCTTGCTTCACCAATTCTTGTTGTTGAAGACGATGGGTGTGGTATGACTGATGCCACAATTGATGGCGGCTTTTTGAAAATCGCCACAGATATCAAATCCAACGAGGAAAGCACTCTTGGCGAAAAAGGCATTGGCCGACTGGCAGCTCAGAGACTTGGAACAGCGTTACTTGTAGAAACTTCTTCGGATAAAGAAAATCATACATCGTATATTTTTATTGATTGGAATGCAGTGATCAATGGCGTAGTGGATATACCAAGTTGTGATGGTCCTAATACTTTGCACCATACTCGCTTATTTATTTTTAACGCAAATTTAGAGGACTATATTGATAACGCCACGCAGTTCAAGCAGGTGTCGTTGGATACTACTGCATTCCAAGTTCAGGTCAATCGAGAACTTAAGTCGGCGCTCAATTTTCTGATTACACCTTTTGCAGATGCGCAGGACACACTATTCATACCGCAGATTAAATTCTATTTCGATGAACACGAAGTTGACATCACGTTCCCATATGATACTCTTGCCTTAGCGGAATCTATTCACAATTTCCGATTTGAGCCAACAGAAGACGGAATGTTAAACTATGGTTTGAACATAAAACCATGGTTTATTGAACGCGTCCATCGGGCATTAGTAAAAGCGGAAGCATTTAAGCGCTTAAAAAAGCCACATAGCTTTTACCGTGACATACTGGAACGCAATTCCACAAGAATTGAAAATACGCTTAAAGCTACTGCGACAAAAGATGAATTGGTTTCTTTGTTTTACAATATTCTCTGTGATTTCTATGCTGTTGCGGAAGACGAAGACAAGAAATTAATCTTTGATTCTTTTATCGAAAAAAAAGCACTTTCTGCAATTGAGGAACTTCTGAAAATAGCACCAATCACTGGCTCAATTTATAGTTTTAAACAGGGAGCAGCAATCGGTGATAAGATTATTATCGATGCTGCCTATGATTTAGGCGAGACAAGTAAACGATATTCTTTGAAAGAGCTAAAATACTTTCTGGAAGATTATAATGGAATCAAACTATATCGAGATATATTTCGTATTGGTTTTTTAGGAAATAAGGAAAGTGACTGGATTAAACTTCAACAATTCAGGACGAAAGGGCAACAGTGGTATCGATTTGATCTCGGTAATACTGTTGGATATGTTTCCTTGGCTGATGCGGGACAAAACCATATTCAAGAGATTAGTTCACGCTTAGACATTAGTGGAAATGAAACATCCGAAGCATTCAAGCTTCTTATCAATGTCGTATTTAACTATCTTTTTTACGACCTTAATCGAAAGGCAAACGATCTGGTAAAAACACTTCTTGCAGAGGAAGGCCTGTTAGAAGAGAATCTCTCCAAACGTGTTAAGAAAAACGATACAGCGCTTCGCGAGATGATGCGGCGTAATAAGCGTATGCAAAAAGCACTTGCTGATGTTTCTGAACATTTGAGGCGCGGAACGCAGATTAGTGGGACAGATCAAGTTGCTCTTCCCCAACAAAGTTACGCATTTCTTACAGATACAGTTAGAAAACTTGATGCTGATATCAAAGAGGATTCTTCTGTTCAAGAGTCTACAGCCGTGTTGCTTTCTGAGGCCGATGCACAGTTAAAAGCTATCGAAGTAGAGTCTTACAATAACTATAAACTTATGGCTAATGGCCTCATTACAGAAACAATTACACATGAATTGCACTCATTAAGTAAAACAGGTATTGTACCGGATGCAAGTGAACATTTCGATTTCTTAAAAGACTACTTTGTTCAAAGTAGCGGCGTACGGGTCTATAATCAACATGTTATTCCTATCAAAAACAGCTACGGGAACATTTCGGGGAAATTGGATCAAATCGGAAGTCTCTATTCGTTCCTTGAAACTACTTTTATCAAGAAGGGCACATATGATGAATTCATTCATGAATGTATCGAAAGTGTAATATCGAATATCCGAAAAAATCTTTTATCAACGGTAAAAAAAGAAAGAGTACAGATTGTGTGCAGCACTAAAGATTTGACATGGTTCGTTCCCAAAGGGGTGTTGCTGCATGTCTTTTATAATTTGATCAATAACTCTTTGTATTGGATTGATGTGCGCCGTAAACGGGCGCAAAGCGATAGCACTTACGCTTATCCTGGAACTGATACTATTGCAATTGAAGAATATGGTGTTGATGGTATTGTAGTGTATGATACTGGCACAGGCGTCTCCAAGAGCATGGAAGATATCTTATTTGAGCCATTGCAGTCTGGTAAGCCGTTGTCTGAAGGCCGCGGTATGGGATTATATATTGTTCGGAAATTACTGAACTCTTTTGGAGGCGAAATCGAATTGCTCGACGAGCGTAATGAATACGGAAACAGATATAAATTTTTGCTTGTATCCAATACCTCGGAGGAATTGTAATGAGCTATAAAGAACTTTTTTCGGCTATTGAGTGCAATCGCATTGTAATCATCGAAGACGATTTCAAGCAGGGCGAATACAAAAAAGAGCGAGCTCTGTATGATATTACCCGAATGGCGGTCGATGACCGTTGTCGGTATCTTGCAGAGATTGAATCTATTTCACAGCCACTACATGAGGTTCTGTCAAAGTTTCTTTCTTTATTTGACGAATGCTTTGATAAAATTGGAGTGTGGGATGATAGCATTCCCTACGGGGATATCAGTTGTGCATTTGGGCTTGTTGAACGCATAAACCCCGAATTGAGAGTACTACTTGAAGAACAGTATTCTCGTTTTGAGGGCGAGGCTGTTCAGAAAATATATGAGCTTGGCGCTAAATACGGAATCGGAGTTAATCACCCTGCTTATTTTGATGATCTCTACAATGACTATATTTTAAACGAAAATAGAGCCCAGTCTCTTCGCATTTATACAGATTTTTCTGCTGATACACAGGCCCTATTCTCTGGTGATATTGGACAGGCTGCTCCGGAGCATGCCGTTGTATGTATTATAGATAACTATTTATCTGGCTCTAATAGGGCAAAAGAAGTTATTCAGGTGATCTCTGATGGAAATACTGGTATGCGTCGAAATATTATCGGCAGTATTTTCTCATCCAAAGAAATGTATGAAGAGATCACTGATGCTTTGTACTTTGAATATGTGCCTAAAGAGCATCCTGAACAGTTAAAATCTTGTATTGCGAAAAGCGCGTACAATTATTTTATCTCCGAACTCAAATCTGAAACGCTATTAGGTATGGGCGATGCCTTTGACAAAGCTATTAAGAATAAAGGAATCGCATTTTTCCTTGCACAGAAAGCGCGGACTGAGGGAGCGTCAGAATATGAAATTATCAATGATTGGATCAGACTATTATCAACTGCGCCCCGGAAAGACGCCGATACAATAAAAAGAATGATTCGGCTATCGAGGGTTATTAATAGTTTAGAAGATGATGAGGATTTACCTGATGCAGATCTCCAACTGTTAAACACATTAGAGGCGTTTGATTACACCGTCAATGATTACTTCCTACCTGTGACAGCCGGTGATATTTTTACCAACAGTAAAGATGAATGGTTTGTCCTAATCGGGCAAGATTGTGACATGGCCAGGAGTACAACGCGTACACCTAAAAATGCATTAGCAGAGTTACTACCTGCAAAAGTTCGGCCTCAGACCGATTTTGAAAAATGGACTAATGACTTGAGGAGTGCCTCAATTTATAGTTTTAGAAAAAGTCTTGATGATGGATGTGGAGTGCTTCAAGTTGAGTATCAAAAGCGTCAATACATAGCAAATGAAATTTTAAATTTGTGCTCATTCAATTCAACCGGAGAATGTAAGATTTCTCTTTCGGATTCCATTGGTCAGGATCAACTGATGCTGATGCCAGATTATATGGTAGCGTACTACTCCAAGTTACAACGTTTTTTCTTGGCTACTAAAACACTGCGGATGCAGGCAGAAGATGCGTTTGAAATTGTACTTTCAAAAGAACATTCTCCACGGTTACTTTCTTTCAAAGATTTTGATAAAACCTCGGACATGGTGTCCTTTAATTTGAAACGCGTATGTCGACTGACGCATGATTATGTTTTCTACTTGTACAAGTTGTACTTGGAGTATCGTGGAAGACAGCCATTCCAAACAATTAATTTGATTAGACAAGAAGATACCGCTCTCCCCGTTATGTATAATAAAAAGGAAACCGGGCAGTATTTGTCGTTTCGAAGCGTACCGATTCCGGATAAAAGTAACCGCAAAAATTGGTGCTGGGTTATAGACGTAGCAGAGTTAAACCGAGTGCTCGTGTTGTTGGAATTACCCATCCTACGAAGCAGGAACGGCGACATAGTTCTCAAGAATGAGTGTATCGAACTACCGCTCGAACAAAACAAACAGATTCGAATAGTAAAAGCAAAAGAAAAGGTGAATTTCGAATCTGCCTAGGTGCAATTTCAATATATTTCTATTCCAGGAATGCACAGTAACATTATCGAGTGTCCCTAGACTTCAAATAAAACGCATCGGTTAATGCGTGGCGTTTTAAGCATACTGTTTGCCTTCAACCAGAGTTTGGTAGCGTGTGAGGTGCGAAATCCATGCAATTTCGATGGAATGGCGTCTCTGAGCGAGACATGGATTTGCTCTTTTTAGAGGAATTTGCCCTAAACGAAGATTTCCTAAATCTTTTCCTCCAAAAGACCGGAAACGCAGAACTATTCAGCTATAAGATCATCTCGGAAGAAGTGTCTCTCACAGATGCAGCTTTGGGCGAATCCGATTTGACGATTGTTCTTGAAAAGGATGGTCGTAAGGCTGCATTGTTAATTGAAGACAAGATTCATGCAATCGCGCAGCCCCAGCAATATGAGCGATATGTAGAACGTGGTGAAAAAGGCGTTCGTGAAGAACATTACAGTGCGTTCTATGTGTTCCTGATTGCTCCGGCTGAATACATGAAAAACAATAGCAGTGCGGCAAAGTATCCTCTGAAGGTAACATACGAGGAATGCCGGGAATTGTTTATTGCGCCAACCACCGTCCGCAACCAACTGAAGTATCAGCAACTCTCCGCGGCAATCGAGCAAGCCCACAGATCGTACACCAAAATAGTCGATGCGGCATCAACGGCATTCTGGGGCAAATATGTCTGCTATCTGCATACCCATTATCCGGATATTGCACTTAAGTCCAAAGTAAAAGAGAAAAGCAAAAACGGAGACTGGCCGACTTATAAGACAAGTCTTGATTTGAAGCCGGTGTATATTCACCATAAGATGAAAATGCGCGGTGTTGAATACAGCTATATTGACCTGACATTCAATGGTCTTGCAGCACATCGAGAAGAATTAAAAGCGCTGCTGAAAGATATGCTGGGAGAACAATACGTTTCACAGTTCGGGATACATAAGGCAGGAAACTCGGCTGTTCTGCGGCTTGTTGCGCCGAAATATCTGGATTGGCAGATTCCATTTGAAGAACAGATTGACGTAGTCGAAGATCATCTGCGCTTGGTTGCGCTATTATGCGAGACGGCAAAACAAATTGACAGAGAACGGCTGATCGCTTTTTATGCGGTAGCAGCCCCAGAAAAACTCAAATGAGCAACATTTGTGAGGACAAACTATGCAGCTTCGAAAATACACGTCTTCCGACTGTGCGCAGCTGGCGGAATTATTTTACCAAACCGTTCACAGCGTAAACGCGAAGGACTATACGCAAGAACAGCTGGATGCGTGGGCAACCGGCGAAGTGGATTTGCAGGCGTGGGATGCATCTTTCCGGACGCACAGAACGATTATTGCCACAGAAAACGGCGAGATTGTCGGCTTTGGGGACATGAATGGAAACGGCTATCTGGACAGGCTGTATGTCCACAAGGACTATCAAAGGTGGGGCGCTGCATCTACGATCTGTGACGAATTGGAGCGCTTTGCGGTCGGAAAGACATTCACGACGCACGCTTCCATTACGGCAAAGCCGTTTTTTCAGCATCGCGGATACTGCGTCGTACGCAAGCAGGAAGTGATCCGGCGCGGCGTTGCGCTCACAAACTCCGTAATGGAAAAACAGCCAGAAGGACAAAATGATGATGAATATTCCGGACCCGAATGCGGCCTTTCCGAATGAATACAAGACCTCCTGTTTCATCAAGAACGTCGTCACCGCGCCGAATATCTCGGTCGGCGACTACACCTATTACGACGACACGGTCGACCCGACGGGATTTGAGCGGAACAATGTGCTGTTCAACTACCCGGAGTTCGGCGATCATCTTGGGATCGGCAAGTTCTGTCAAATCGCATCTGGAACGAAATTCATCATGGGCCCGGCGAATCACCGCATCAGCAGCGCCACGACGTATCCATTCAACGTCTTCGGCGGCGCGTGGACGGAAAATACCCCGCCGCACATGGCGCAGCTTCCGCGCAAGGCGACACGATCATCGGCAGCGACGTGTGGATCGGGCGCGAGAGCATCATCATGCCCGGTGTGAAGATCGGCGACGGCGCGATCATCGCCGCCTATTCTGTGGTGGTGAAGGACGTCCCGGCGTACACCGTTTACGGCGGAAATCCGGCAAGGTTCATCAAGGAGCGATTTGACGCGGAACTGAAAGACCTGCTGCTGCGCTATCAGTGGTGGAATCTGGAGCCGGAAAAGCTGGTGGAAATTCTGCCGGTGCTGTGCGACCCGGACTTGGAAAAGCTCAGACGCTTTCTGCGGGAGCAACTTACAGATTGACAAAACGGAGGACGGCTGACCGTCCTCCGTCAATTTCTCTGCGCCTGCCGTGTCCAGAGCATCTGGATATCCGCTTCGTTTGTGTCCTCGTCAATGCCTTCCGACTGCACGATGAATTGCTCACGCCGGTAAAACGCAAGCGCCCGCTCGTTTTTCTGATAGACGCTCAGCGTTAAGCGCGGTTTGCGCGACTTTGCATACTCCAACAGCGCTCTTCCAATGCCCTTGGAACGCGCGGATTTTGCAACGAAAATCCCCTCGATGTGGTTCTCCGTCAGACCGATGAAGCCGTCGATTTGCCGGGGGGCTTCGTTCTCGTGGACATAGAGCTCCGCCTGCGGGAGCATATCGCGCACCGTCTCAAAATGGTCTGTCCAAAAGCTCGCCGGAATAAATGGATGGGCGTCCAGATTGCCGTTCAGCCAGATCTGCATGACCGCGTCCAACTCCCGGCTTTCAAATTTTCGTATCATCTGATTCCTTCCTGCTTGCCGTTTTCCTGCGAGGCTTCGGCTTGGTCAGCTCATAACTCACGTCCAGCAAAAGCTCGATTGTTTCCGTCGACACGCTGCCGTCCAGCGCGGCTGTGATCCAACTGGCTTTGTTCATGTGGTACGCCGGAAAAATCCCGTTCTCGCCGCGCAGGGATGCAATCAGAATCGGATCGCACTTGAAATTGACGATATCGAGCTTCTCCGTTCCTGCAAGCCCCAGCTTGTCCTGCGGCACTTCCATGACCAGTGCGAACCACTTCCGGTTGCCCGCATGACGGAATACGGCGGCGCGCGGCGTGTCTGCCCACGGATAATCCGGTAGGGTAGCGTAGTGATTCTGGATGTACGCTTCTAATTCC
>ULTQ01055295.1_pt1 | contig 9948 bp, 10 predicted proteins | sample 1957731 | NCBI WGS metagenome assembly ULTQ01 (sample SAMEA4835738, study PRJEB28245) | human gut metagenome | biome: gut microbiome; material: fecal sample | place: Denmark | collected 2008 | reverse complement strand
TTTTTGAGAAATATCCCCGCTTGTTAGGGGCTATAATGATATGGGTCTGTTCGTCAGCGTTACATTGAGAATGTAATAGTTATAGGGGACTTCAACGGTGTAGGTATAGGTATGGGTGTTGCCCTCCGCGTCCGTGTAGCTGCCTGTGCGCCGTTCCGTGCGGTAGCGCACCTCGGTTTCTTCCGTGACGGTCAGCTTGTATTGCAGATTGAAAATGCGGTCAAGCTCTGCCTGTGCGCTTTGCGGGGTGTAGCTCTGCAACAGGGCGGTCAGGTAGGACGCTAATTCATGGGGGTTATGCCCGATGTACGCAAGGTCGTAGCGGTATTCGTCATAGCCCGGATAATCGCGCTCGATATTGTCTATCCTGCTTTGCAGATCGTTTTCCTTTGCCGCATAATTGTTTTCCACCGCCACAAGGTCACTGTCCTCCGATGTGTAAGAGGTTCCGATTACGCCGTTGACAAGCCCCGAAAAAAGAGCAGAGCCGGAGGAAATTGCGGACATCAGCATGATAAGCAGGAGCAGCGCACACCCGGCAATCAGAAAGGCTTTCCAATGCCGCCCTACAAAGGCGGCGGTCTTTTTCGTCGCTTCGGCGGTTTTCTTCGCTGCCTTGCGGGTGTTTTCTGCGGCTTTCCTTGCGGATTTTGCACCGCCCGTTCGTACCGCCTTTGCATACTGCCGCTTGATCTGCTGCTTCTGCCAAAACCGGGAAACGGGGTTAGACGCGGCAAGCTGCGGGTTGTCGTGCAGCGCCTTTTGATACTGAAAATCGGCGTTTGCCTTGAACGCGGCTTTTTCCGCTTTTGCCGCCGCCCGGTAGGGTTTCAGCTTGCGGCGGCGGCTCTTTCGCATCTGCCGCGCCCCCGCCCGGATGCCGCGCTCGGCTAATTCCTCGCTCTTGTGCGCTCCCTCCACGCCGGAGTTGTCCTTTTCAACGGAATGTATCTTATTGTGGACGAAAACGCCGACCTCCTGCATAGGGCGGGAGAGGGGGTTATGCTGCTGCCTGCCGCCCGGTATGGGTTTTTCCTTTTCCTCAAAGCGCAGGCGGGTCTTGCCCTTGCCTGCGGCTTCGTCAAAGGTGCGCTCTTTTGTCAAGACTTTCTTTTTCGGAATAGCCGCCCGCGCTTCGTCCAAGCGGTCGGCGGCTCTTTCCGATTTGCGGATCGCCTTTTGAAGCTCCGGCGTCGCCCGTTCTTCCTCGGTGAATTGCAGGCGTGAGGTCTTTGTTTTTGCCACCGCTTCCCGCTGCGCCCGCTTTATCGTCTTTTTGGATGCTGCGCGGGTATGGGCGGCGTCGATATGCTCCAAAACACGCTCGGCTGCGGCGTCGTCCCGCTTCGGGGAAAGCTCCGGGGTATGGGGGCGAGCTGCCGCGCCGCCGGATGGGTGCGGAAGCTGCTGCGCGGCTTCCTGCGCCGCCTGTTCGGGCTTCTTGGAAAAATCCGCGTCCTGCTCGCGCCCGCTGACCAGCTCGGCGGTGCCTGCGGTTTCGTTGACCTCGATAAGCCCGTCCCGGCTCATTTTCTGCGTAATTTTATCGCGGGGTTTCAGCTTTTTGCTCAATTCGTTTCACCTCCGATCCGCGCCCTTGCAAGGGTGCAATAGTCATAGTTCAGTTCAATGCCGATGTAATGGCGGTCAAGGCTTTTTGCCGCAAGCCCCGTCGTGCCGCTGCCGAAAAACGGGTCAAGGACAATGCCGCCCTTGGGACAGCCCGCCAGTATGCACGTTTCGGCTAACTTCGGCGGGAACGCGGCAAAATGCCCGCCCTTGTAGGGTACGGTGTTGATATGCCATACATCCCGCTTATTCCGCGTGGTCGGCATGAGGGCTTCATCGTAGTAGCCGCCCGTCCGCGCCCGGTTGATGCCCTGCACCTTGCCCTGTCCGGGTACCTCGCCGTCGTATTTGTGTCCCGCGCTGCGCCCGCCCCGGTATCGCGCCGCCGTGGTGGGGGCGATGGGTTCCGCAATGGCGGCGGCGTCATAGTAATAGCTCTTGGACTTGGTAAGTAAAAAGACGTTCTCATAGCAGCGGCTCGGTCTGTCCCGCACACTTTCGGGCATGGGGTTGTCCTTCTGCCAAATAATCGCGCTGCGCAGATACCACCCGTCAGAGCGCAGGGCAAAGGCTAAAAGCCACGGAATACCGATTAAATCCTTTTGCTTGCAGCCTGCCGCCCGTCTTGCAAGGGACAGGCTCTGCCCGTTTCTGCCTTTCGGGTTTTTCGGGTCAGTGTAGCTGCCCTTGCTGCCTGTGCCGCAGTAGGTATCGGCAATGTTCAGCCAAAACGTACCGTCCGGGCGCAGCACTCGTTTCAGCTCACGGAAAACCTCGACAAGCCTTGCGATGTACTGCTCCGGCGTGTCCTCCCGCCCGATCTGCGCGTCCATGCCGTAATCCCGCAGGGCGTAATAGGGCGGGCTTGTGACGCAGCAATGGACGCTCTCGGCGGGCAGCTCCCGCAGGGCGCACAGCGCATCGCGGTTGATGATGGTGTCTAATCTCATGTGCCGCCCACTTCCTCCGGGCGGGTCGTCATTACCCGGTATAGCTCGGTATTTTGCGGAAAACGGTCAAGGAAAGGCAGGACCACGTTTCCGTAGAAGATCAGCCCCTCGCCCGCTTCGGTATGGGTAACGTATTTCATCTGCTGCGGGGAGATATTGAGCTGCCTTGCAAGGATTTCCCGGTCGCCCTGCGCCTGATTGAGCATGAGGACAAAATCGCTGTTCTCAAAGATATTCTCAACTTCGCGGCTGCTCAAAAGGTCTTTGACATTCTGCGTGATGGCGGTTGGGATCCCGCCCCATTTACGAAAACGCTTCCAAATCTCCACGGAATAGGCGGCGGTTTGTTCCTCTTTGAGAAGCAAATGAAACTCGTCCATGTAGTAGCGGGTGGATTTCTTTTCAGCCCGGTTTATGGTTACTCTGTTCCACACCTGATCCTGCACAATGAGCATCCCAAGCTTTTTAAGCTGCTTCCCAAGCTGCTTGATGTCAAAGCAGACAAGGCGGTTTGAAAGCTCCACATTGGTACGGTGGTTAAAGACATTCAGACTGCCCGAAACGTAAAGCTCCAATGCCGCCGCCACCCGCGCCGCTTCCGGCTCCGGCTGTCTTAAAAGCTCGTCGTAAAGGTCGCCGAGGATTGGCATTTTCGCCGGGTCGGGGGCGGCTAAAAACGGGCGGTACACGTTTCTTACGCTGCGGTCAATGACGGTCTTTTCCACGGGCATCAGCCCCTCCTTGCCGCCGATGACAAGCTCACAGAGGGAAAGGAGAAAGTCACTTTTCAGCGCAAGGGGGTTGTCGTCCTCGCTGTAATTGAGGTTAATATCCATAGGGTTGACATACTGGGTGCTTGTGGGGGAAATGCGGATCACCTGTCCGTGCAGGCGGCGCACAAGGGGATAATACTCCGCTTCCGGGTCGCAGATGATGATGTCGTCGTCGGTAATGAGAAAAGTGTTTGTGATTTCCCGCTTCGCCGCAAAGCTCTTGCCGCTTCCGGGGGTGCCAAGGATCAGCCCGTTGGGGTTTTTCAGCCGCTTGCGGTCACAGAGGATCATGTTGTTTGAAAGGGCGTTTAAGCCGTAATACAAAGCTGCACCCGTTTGGAAAAGCTCCTGCGTGATAAAGGGAATGAAAATCGCGGTGCTTGATGTGGTAAGCCCCCGCTGGATGGGGATTAGGTTCTCGCCCAGCGGAACAGAGGACATCAGCCCCGCCTCCTGCTGGTAGTCAAGGCGGGTGAGAGCGCAGTTGTATTTCTGCGCAATGCCTGCCGCTGCGAATATGTCATTTTCCAGCTTTCGCTTCGTGTCCGCCATATTTACCACAAGGAAAGTCAGGAGAAACATTCGCTCGTTGCGGCTCTGTAAGTCCTGCAAGAGATTTTTCGCTTCACCGCCGAACATGGCAAGGTCAGAGGGGATGATGTCCATATCGTAGCCGCTGCGTACCGCTTTCTTTTGTTCCTCGATTTTCATTTTGTCAAGGTCGGTAATTTTGCGCTTGATGGTCTTGATGGCTTCGGTCTGGTCGATGCTCTTGATGTGGAGATTGACGACGATCCCCGTTTCAAGGTCGAGAATGTCCGCAAGCATACGGTCGTTCAGCTCCGGCGCAAGGATTTCAAGGAAGCTGACCGCGCCGATTTTGCGTCCCATGCGGAAATATCTGCCCTCGCCGAAACGGAACGAGGACGGGGCGATAAAGTCCTTTGTGGTAAGCCCCGACGGGGTGAGCCAGTCCCAAGAGAAGCGGAACGGTTCTCCCTCCGGGTGGAATACGCTGTGCAGGGCTTCCAGCCGTTCATAGCCCATCATGGGGCGGGCGGCTGCGCCCAGCACCTTAAAATTATTCAGTATGTCGGTTTCAATACGGGCAAGCCGCGCCTTTGCCGCGTTCAGATTGTCCGCTTCCACGGAAAATGTAATGTACTTTGACTTTACAAAGCCGTTGTTGCCCTTTGCAAGCTGATGTTTCAGCATATCCGCGTATTCGGTGCGGATGGAATTGAAAGCTTCGTTTTGCGCGGGGATCGCAACGACCTCCTTCGCGCCGCCGCTGCGCGTTCCCCGGTTGATAAAGGAAAGCTGCACACTAACGGTCGCGTCAAAATAGTTGAGAAAGTCGCACCAGTTTTCAAAAATGGCGGTCTTATCGTCTGCCTGCGCAAGCTGGTAGTTGATGTCGTCGTAGGCGATGCTCTTGGAGTATTTCTTTTCCGTAACCTTGCAGATACCGTCCGGGTACATGGCAAGATACGGTATGGTCTGCTGCGCAGTGTGCGCCTTTCCGTCACCCTTTGCCGCTCGGATCAGGGCGGCGATTTCCTTTTTCTCGGCGCGGGTGAGCTTACGCCTGTTTTCTGCGTGTTTTGCGTTTGCCGTTGACAATAGCCGATACCTCCTTTTCAAGTTGTCTTTGCCGTTCGAGGACGGCATAGAAATTTTCCGTCTGATAGGGTCTTTCTTTCGGACGGATAAATTTTGTCTGTATGATGTTCTTAATCAGCGTTTCAAGGGGCTGCCCGTGCTTTTCGTACATGGCAAACAGAAAGCAGGGCAGCATAACGAGGATCATCACGAACGCCGCAAGGCTTGTGCCTGTGCTGCCTTTGAGCAAAAAGAAAAGCGGCAGTCCAACAAGGAGCGCCGCCGCAAAGAAGATAAGCTGTCGCTTCGTGAGATTGAAAGCGACCTTTGTTTTGATGCGGGACAGGTCTTTGGGAACGGGTACATACGCCATAGAAAAATCTCCTTTCGTTACATTTCAATACTGTTTGGGAGTTCGTTGCCCCATATATCCCACCCCGGCGTTTTCTGTCGGGCAAACAGCTCAATCCGGGGCAAATCCCCCATAAGGGCAACGATTTTTTCCCGCGCTGCATCCGGCTTTTTGCTGTGCTGCTCTATGGGGCTGATAAGAAACTGATGTACGCCCGCCGACTGCCGCTTGGGTTTGCCCTTGGTCGCCAGCAGACAGATTTCCGCGTTGCTGCGCGTCCAATAGCCCATCCCGTAAAACCAGGACGGGCTTTTGCGGTTACGTTTGAGCCAAACGAACGCCACCGTCCGATACCGAAAGCCCCATGCGCGGATCAGCCGCAGAGCTTCGGGAAGCTGCGGAAAGGTCGCCCACAAAAACAGGGCGCAGTCCTTCGCCGCCAGCTCCGGCACAGGCAGGGCGCACAGCTCGTCAATGCCCATGGTGGGATAGTGCTTTTCCGCTGCGCCCTGCACCTTACTCCGTTCATACCGCCACGGGGGATCTGCGTAAATAACGCTGTATTTCTTGGTGATGGAAAACCTCCTTTTAATGTGCATGGAATAATGATTTTGCCAGTGCGCCGGATTTCAAAAGGTTAAAGCAAAGCAGCACCGTATAGGCTGCGATGGAGAATATCGCGGTGTGCAGATTGTCCGCTATAACCATGTTGTTTACCAAAACCGCGTAAATGCCGACGCATATCATAATGAGGAAGCCTTGAAAGCCGAGGGCAAACAGGCCTTTTAAGTAGTTGTTTCCGATTTGCCCCCATTCCCGGTTTGTCATGGTGGCGAATGGGATAGGCGATACGGAGCAGTACAGGTAAATCTCAATCATACGCCCGTACAAAACAACCGTTATCAGCACCGACATGATTTTCATGCAAAGGCTGACAAGGCTTGTTTCGAGCATAAGCAAGAGCAGTTCGGGGATTTCCATTGCGTCAAGTCCGGCTTGCATGGACGAGAGTGCGGCGGCAACATCAATGCTGGTGCTGCCGCCGATCACGCCCGCCGCGCCGGAAACAATGTGCTGCGCCATGTCGAATACCGCCATAGTGATGTCAAAGGTATGCGTGACGATAAACACCGCAACGAACGCTTTGAAAAACCACTTAAAGAACATGAACGTGTCAATGTCGTGCATATTGTTCTTTTCCGTTACCATGCTGATTAGCTCCACGCATAGAACGTAGGTAATAACAAGCCCCGCAATGGGGACGATCACATTTTCCGATAGCGTCTGTATCATGGAAAATATGCTTGCGTTCCACCCCTGCGGGGTCTTGCCTACCTCGGCGGCAATCGTACCGACCTTTTCGTTTACGTCCCCGAACATAGTTGACAGATTTCCGTTGATCGCTCCGATCAGGATTTCCTTGATCCATTCGTTAATCGCGTCAAGTATGCTCTGCATAGGACATTACCGCCGCTTAACCGAACAGCCCTTTGAGCAGGGGAACGAGAACGCCGCCAATCAAGGCAACGCCGCCGCCCGCCATAAGCTGCTTCATGCCCTGCGATTTTGCCCCCGGATTGTCATTGCCATAGCCCTCCAAGAGGTTGATAACGCCCCAGATGCCAAGACCTGCGCCCAGTGCAATCACAAGGGTCTGCAACACGTCTACTGCCGAATTGAAAAATGTCATAGATTGACCTCACTTTCTGCCGCTTTGCGGCTCTTGAATTTTTGTGTTTGTATTTTTGTGCATGAAAAAAGCCGCCCTCATCAAAAAAGGCGGCTGCACGGGCAATGCCCGCAAGGGAATAGGAAGTGCAAAGGTAGGAGCGCGTACCATGTAGCCGATGCTTACGGTCTTGATGGCGGTATCACCTCCCAAGTGGCGGTGCGGACAATTTCGCCGCCCGCTTTAATGAGATCGAGAGCTTGCGCCCGCTGGCGTTCGCCGCCGCTTTGAAAGCTCTCCAAAAGCTGCACGGTACCCCATACCGCAAGCCCTGCGGCAAGAGCGGTGATAAGCGTCTGCATGACTGCTCCCGGCGTTTTGCAGGCGTTCGTCACGGCGTCCTCCTTTCCGCGCCGCCCTGCTTGGCAAGGTAGGCGCTGTATGCGGTCAGAAAGCGGTCGATGGCTTCCTGCCGCTTTTGCTGCCGCTTCTCCGCAAGGGCGACCAGCTCCCGGATCGCCCGCGCAAGCTGCTGCTTTTCCCGCTTCTTTCGGATGCGTCTGTTCATTCCGTAACCTCCTGTAAATCCGCTGCGTCAATTTCGTAATAGTCAAAGACGGTATCCGGCTTGATGATTACCGGGCGTCGCTGCCGCTTCAAAAACTTCTCGATGTCAAAGGTGTTTTTCTTGTCGTAGTCCGAAAGGTATTTGTATTTCGGGTGCTTCGTGATGTCGTATTTGTCGGAGAAGAACGGGCGAACGCCCCGTAACTGCAAGATACATTTCCCGCCGTCCATCACGGCAATTTCGTCCTGGCTCATAAGCTCCTTTCCGAGCTTTTGATAGTTCAGCCCATGAGAAACGTCCCGTCCCCGGTTTTCGGAAGTGTTGAAGCTGTCAATCGTTTCTTTCCCCAAAACCTCGGAGATTTCTTTCAGCGTCGTTTTCTCCTTGCCGCCGAGGAAAAGGGTTGTGTCGCAATTCCCTATGATGGTGTCGGCGTGTTCCTTGTAGATGGCTTTTAGCTGGCTCTGCGCCTGCACCACAAGGCAAGCGGAGATTTCCCGGCTTCGCAGGACGCTGATTAGCCGTTCCAAATTGGGGATCGTGATGTTGGCTACCTCGTCCAGCAGACAGCGAACGTGGATAGGAAGTCTGCCGCCGTATTCGTCGTCGGCTTTGGTGCAGAGCAGGTTGAAAAGCTGCGATACGATCATCGCCGTTACAAAGTCAAAGGTGGGGTCGGTGTCGCTTGTGATGATGAACAGCGCGGTCTTTCTGTCGCCCAGCGTGTCAAGCTCCAATTCGTCGCTTTCCATCAGCTCCCGCAGCTCCCGAATGTCAAAAGGGGCTAACCTTGCACCGCAGGAAATGAGGATCGAGGAACGGGTCTTGCCCGCAGACAGCAGAAACTTTTTGTACTGCTTGACCGCAAAATGCTCCGGGTCTTTTTCCTCCAAGCGTTCAAACATGAGGTCAACGGGGCTTTGAAACTCGCTGTCATCCTCGCGGGCTTCGCTTGCGTTGATCATTTCAAGCAGCGTCGTAAAGTTTCGTTCTGCGTCCGGGGCTTCGTAGTGAATGTAGCCGATTAACGCACAGTACAGCAGCCGCTCGGCTTTCACCCAAAAATCCTCGCCGGACTTTTCGCCGCTGCCCTTGGTATTGGCAATCAGCGTGTTTACCAGCTTCAAAATATCCTTTTCGTCGCGTAGATAGGCGAAAGGATTGTATTTCATGCTCTTTTTGAAGTTAATGGTATTCAGCACCTTAATACGGTACGGCTCATAGACGAGCTTTCCGTTTTTTCTAACGGGCTTTCCGTCCTCGCCCAGCTTCGGACTGCCGCGCTCCAAGAGCTTGCCGCACTCAAGCAGGAGAGTACCTTTCGGGTCAGACACAAGATAGCTGCTGTGCATTTGCATCAGATTGGGTTTGACGAAAAAGCGGGTTTTGCCGCTTCCGCTGCCGCCCACCACCAGCACGTTTTTGTTCCGTGCATACTTCGGCTGCTTCGGGCGGCTGTTCATCATCAGCCGTTCCGTCTGTGTGAGCAGCACATTGTTTTCAAACACCGGGTCGATGTACGGGCGTATATCGTCGGCGCTGCCCCATCTCGCGCTACCAAACTCTTTTCCCCGGCGATATTTCTTCGCGTTTTTTCCTTTGGCATAGACAACAAGCCGGATCAGTGCCGCGCCCAAAACGCCCACAAGTAAATCTGCGGGGTGCAGGCTCGGCGCGAATGAGGAAAAGGCGGCGGCAAAGCCGTCACCAATGGAAAGCAGTTTGCCGGAGAGGTCAGCTCCCGGCGCAAGTCGCGCCGCCTGTGCCGCCTTGTCAAAGAGAAAGACAAAGAGCAGATAAGGGAGATTCGGAAGTATCAGCCTTTTCAGATTTATGCTTTTCATCGCTCAATGCCCCCTCTTGTCTGATTTTTCACCTTTTGGCGGTCAGCGTTAAGCTGCTTTGCGGCTTCCTTAAACGCCGATAGAGCCTTTCGGATTGAGGGTTTTTGTTCCTGCGTCAGCTTCCTTGCGGAAAACTCCTGAAAGGCTGCGGTCAAAACGTCCGCGTCGCGCCCCTTGAAAAACACAAGGTAGCGGGGCGGGCTTTCCGTCGCGTCCTTTTTCAGTGCAAAGTCAACGCCGTATTTCTTTGCCGTACTCTCAAAGGCTTTGATATTGCTGTCAGTGATTTCGATGCTGCTTACGCCTGCGTTCTGCTTCATAAGCTGTTTTAGGGTCTGCTTGCCGTGGTGCTGCACCGGCTTATCCAACTGCTTTTTGATTTGTGAAAGCATGAAGCGAATGGATTTTTGCAGCATTTCGGCGGTGAGCTTGGTCGTCCTTATGGATAAGGCAATGACTTTTTCGTTGATTTCATCTTGCATTTACCGTCCTCCTTTCGCGGTGATATGTGCTGCGCCGCTTTTGGGCGCAAAAAATGGGCGTCCGCTGCCTGCGCCGCCCCGCTTAAATCCGCACCAGTAAGCCGTTCAAGTCCTCGGCGCGGACACCCGCAAGATACCA
>ULTQ01036299.1_pt1 | contig 9993 bp, 9 predicted proteins | sample 1957731 | NCBI WGS metagenome assembly ULTQ01 (sample SAMEA4835738, study PRJEB28245) | human gut metagenome | biome: gut microbiome; material: fecal sample | place: Denmark | collected 2008 | reverse complement strand
CGGGCAGATACAGCTGTTCGTGGTGGAAGGAGAAGAAATCATCAGTCGCGTCTAGCTATCGATTAGGTGGCATGCATAAAAGTGGCAGGCGCATGCACAGAAGGCTGTGCTGTGGAGATATTTATATATTGTAAAATCTTGGGCGAGTGTTCCGCTTCCTTCGCTCTATTTTCCTGTAAGGGCTATATGTGGGGGGGAGTTACAATTTTATCCTACAGCAGCTATTTTGTTGGAGATAGGGAAAATATTCCAGATTACGGGAGGGCAAGATGTTCAGCCGGAAACAAGCTGGATCCTCAGCCGGAAACAAGCTGGATCCTAAGCTGGAAACAGGCAAGGTTTCGAGTCACGGACAGGTGAGGAAAATTTCTTGACGGTATAGATGAAGAAATAATAATAAAAGTACAGATATTCTCTGCGGTATTTGATATAATTACACTGCTGGAAAAGACCGGTGAACCGGGTGGCATTTGATATATAGAAAGGATTTCTGTTAGATGGATAAATACAAGGTTATCCTTGTCGATGACGAGGAAGAGGTTATAGATGTTATAGAGAGAAAGATCCACTGGGATATGCTTGGGTTTGATGTTGTGGGAAGTGCCAACAATGGTGTGAAGGCTCTTGAACTGGTGGAGAAGCAGCAGCCGGATGTGGTCATAACGGACATTAAGATGCCGTATATGGACGGTCTTGAGCTGTCCAGGCGGCTCAACAATGATTATCAGAATATACACATCATCATATTCACAGGATTTGATGAGTTTGAGTATGCCAAGGAGGCGGTGCACCTTGAGATAGAGGAGTACATGCTCAAGCCTATAAATGCCTTAGAACTCTCGGACTGTCTGAAGAGGGTCAAGAACTCTCTGGACAAGGAGAGGGAGGAAAAACTGAATGTAGAAAAGCTTGCAAATTATTTCAATGCATCTCTGCCTGTTCTTCAGACAAATCTGTTTGTATCCCTGATAGAGGGCAGAGTGAGCGAGTCGGATTATGAGAAATTTCTTGCAGCATACCAGATTGATATGAAGGGACCGCTTTATTGCTGCGCGGTTTTTCATACATCGGAGCATCACGTTTCAGATGGAATGAATCCGCTTCTGTTGTCAATGTCGGTGGAACAGCAGATCAAGGACAGAATTGCTGATACATGGAAATGCAAGGTATTTACATATCTGGGCAACTCAGTGCTCATCATCGAAATAGCCTCAGAGGATGCCATGGCAGAGCTGACGGATGCCTGCGACAGATTCTGCAGATGGGCTTACCGAGTCATGGGCGCAGTGGTTACTGCCGGTATTGGCAGAGTGTGTGACAGTCTCCTGAATATCAATAATTCATATGAGGGTGCCAGGGAAGCGGTATCATACAGGGTCTTATACGGAACCCAGAGGGCTATAAATATTGCTGAGATCGCACCGAAGGAGCAGAAGGCCGCAGTACAGTATGAAGATGCAAATATGCATGAACTTATCAAGTCAATATATCTTGGCAAAAGAGATGCCATTGAGGGAGCGGTACATGATGAGATAGAGAAGCTGCACAGATCTGCACAGACCATGAACAGGTACAAGCTGACGCTCATGGAGATGGTAGGAACGTTCTACAGATTCTGCGCAAATAATTTTATAGATTTTGATAATTTTTCAGGTGGGATCAGCAACCCATACGAGAAGGTTCCTGAGATGGATGAAGTTACCCTCACAGCATGGCTCATAGACACATCGATGGCGATCGGCGAGGAATTGAAAAATGCCAGAAATAACACGTCCAGAAGAATGGTAACGGATGCCCAGAATATGGTAGTTGACAGGTATATGGAGCCCGATCTGTCGCTGGATACGGTGTGCTCAGAGCTTGGTGTGTCCAATTCGTATTTTTCATCAGTGTTCAAGAAGGAGACAGGCAAGTCATTTATCTCGTATCTGACGGATTACAGGATGGATCACGCAGCCAATCTCATACTTGAGACAAATGAGAAGAGCTATAAGATAGCAGAGCAGGTGGGATATCAGGATGCAAATTATTTCAGCTATGTGTTCAAGAAGAGATTTGGAATGTCGCCATCAAAGTACAGAACTGAACATACGGGGAATAAGTAGAGCAGAGAAAGTATAAGGGGAGTAGAATTGTTTTGAAGATTAGAGAGAAAAAGGATGCTCAGGGCAAAATGCAGAAAAATAAATATTCTCTGCGCACGAGGCTGCGAGGCTGGTTTCATCATGGCAGATTTATAGGATTTGACATACAGTCAATAATAATGGCGGTGCTCACAGGACTGACGATAACCACAACTGTTGTTATGGGATTTCTTATTTACAATAGATTCAAGCTTGCGATAAAGCAGACTGCAGTGTCAAATGCAGAAAGCATGATAGAGAGTACTGTGGATAAAGTGGATACAGACCTGGCAGGCATTAGACAGATATCTAATGGAGTGAATTATAACATTATCCAGGAATATGACATCTCCAGTCAGGAGTTCAGCAGACAGTTCAGCCTTTTATATGAGGTGAATGTTGACAAAGTGCAGAGTATGGCGTTGTACGACAATTCCGGTAAGCTTGTTGCTGCGGAGCCGGTTGCAGTGCAGAAGGATAAGGTTAATGTCGAGGAACAGGAATGGTACAAGAATGCATCTGAAGATATAGAGAATATGCACTTTTCTACACCTCATATACAAGATCTGTTTCAAGATGGCGCCAACAGGTATTATTGGGTCATATCCCTCAGCCGTTCTGTTGATATCAATGATGGAGATAAGCCGGTAAACGGTGTGCTTCTGATAGATATGAAGTATTCCGTGATCGAGGAGGCTCTTTCAAGGATCAATGATTCTTCAAGTGAGACTTATTATTATCTGTGCAACCGTGACGGAGATATCATATATCATCCGCGAAGAGCAGAGATAGACAGAGGCTTTTTCACAGAGGAAAGTGCAGAGGCAGCGGTATACGATGACGGTACATATGAGATCAAGATGACGGGTGGCAAAGAAAATGTTGTTGTCAGCAGTATAGCCTACACTGGATGGAAGATCATAGGAGTTGTCCCGGAAAGTGTTCAGACTGCCAGCATCAATCAGTACAGATATTACATCATAACTACGGTTGTGATATTGCTTATGATGCTCTTGTGGGTGAACAGGATCATAACAAAGAAAATCTCAAAGCCTATACTTAAGCTGAATGAATCAGTAAAGTCATATGAGACAGGTGGAACCACGGATATATATATTGGAGGATCTTCCGAGATAAGACATCTGGGATATTCGGTCAAGAAATCCTATGAGCAGATAGAGATTCTGATGCAGGAGATAATCAGACAGCAGAATGAGCGGAGAAAGAGTGAGATGGATGCGCTCCAGAGTCAGATCAATCCGCATTTCCTGTATAATACACTGGAGTCCATAACATGGATGGTGGAGGCGAACAGAAATACAGATGCAGTATTTATGATATCTGAGCTTGCAAAGCTGCTGAGGATAAGTCTGTCAAAGGGCAGAACTGTCATAAGGATAGCGGACGAGATCCAGCACAGCACGAGTTACATGAACATACAGAAGGTAAGATATAAAGAAAGATTTGCTACAGAATTTATCATAGACGAAGAGATAAATGACTATTGTACAGTTAAACTTATCGTGCAGCCGATCCTGGAAAATGCAATATACTACGGTGTGGGCAACATGGATGAGGACGATGGCGGCAAGATAACTGTCCGCGGTGAGAAGAAGGGCAATGACATCTACATTTCAGTTGAGGATAATGGCATGGGTATGTCGGAGGATGTTGTCCGGAACATCCTTGTGGACAACAATAAGGTGCCAAAGCATGGCTCCGGAGTGGGTGTTATCAATGTTCACTCCAGGATAAAGCTGATGTTTGGCAGCGAATATGGATTAAAGGTTTACAGTGAGCCGGACGAGGGAACAAAGGTTGTCATTCACATTCCAGCCATTCCTTACACGGAGGAGAACAGAGAGAGACTTGAGAGGCAGGATTTTGGAAGGGGGATGGTGACAGATGAAGAAGAGTAAGATAACCTTTCTGATCGCGGAGCTGTTTCTGGTGGTTATAGCCGGATTCTTTATACACCAGATATTCCGGGAAAATGTGCCTCAGAAAAGAGTAGCGGTCATACTTTCAAATTCCGGTGATAAGAGGTGGGATGGACTTATAAATGGACTAAAACAATCAGCAAATGTCAATGATGTCCATCTTATCATATGCAACACCGATGATATCGAGTCAGCCCAGGATGAGAAGGAGCTAATAGATGAACAGCTTGAAAATGATGTAGATGCATTCATAATTTGTCCTGCACCGGGCGAGGATACATCGGATATGCTGGGACAGCTTGGCGATGTACCATTTGTACTTATAACCCAGGATGCATACAGTGAAGATGGCGCCTCGGGGTTTGTCACAATAAAACCTGATAACTACAAGATAGGATATACCCTTGGAGAACAGATCAGGGCAAATGATGCGGACGGACTCCGTGGAAAAAGCATAGGCATTATAACCGGATATTCCCAGACAGAGGGAAGTGTGAGCGGAAAAGCAGGACTTATGGATGCGATAGAAGGAACCGGATGCGAGGTGAGCTGGGTGTACAGCCGATGTGGCAATCAGAACATATGTGACATTGTGGATATTCTGGGAAAGGTGGACTACATGGTTGTGATGGACACATATGCGATCGATGAGATAGGAGAGAATGCGGATAACGGTATGTACAATGGCGCCCAGATATATGGAATGGGGACCAGCGTAAAATCTGTGGCGCTGCTTGATGCGGGCAAGATAAAGTGCCTTGTTATTCCGGATGGATACGGTGTTGGCTATGCCAGTGTGACAGAGGTAGTAAAGGGTCTGAACAGCAGATTGTATACGATGAAGAGTCGGGAGGAGGGCATAAAGATAATATACAGTGACGATTTGTTCTCCGATGATGTAGAGAGGTTTTTATATTCATATGAGTAGACAGAAACGAAGAAAAATATATGTGCTTTTGCTGGCAGCTGCGATGATAGTCTCGCTTATGGGCTGCGGCAGCAGCAATAAAAAATCAAACAAAACCATGAGAGTCGGGGTGGTCACTTATACAGCAGATGATCCATTCATAAATGCCATGATTGAAAAGGTGAAATCTCAGCTTAAGACTATGGAGACCATAAACATGAATGTGATAGTATCGGTGAGAAGTGGTGATAATGATCAGCGTGAGCAGGATGAGATAGTTGATGAGATGATAGATGCAGGCTGCGATGTGCTGTGTGTAAATCTTGTAGACAGAACCGCACCGGCAAATATTATCAAGTCAGCAAGGCAGAGTAATATACCAGTGATCTTTTTCAACAGAGAGCCGGTGCGTGATGACCTGATGCAGTGGGAAAAGCTCTACTATGTTGGCTGTGACGCAAAAGAATCCGGTGATATGCAGGGGGAGATTGCGGCAAATTATATAAAGAAGCACAGCGAAGTGGATCGCAACGGTGATGGCAAGATACAGTATGTTCTTCTGGAGGGGGAGGCCGGACATCAGGATGCCATAAGCAGAACCGACTGTTCGGTGAAGACCATCATGGATAAGGGAGTGGATCTTGAGAAGCTCAGTTATCAGTTTGCAGACTGGAACAGAGGTCAGGCGGAGAACAGAATGACTCAGCTTATAAGTCAGTATGGCAGTCAGATAGAGCTTGTCATATCCAACAATGATGAGATGGCACTGGGCGCAGTTGAGGCGTACGATAACTCAAGTATAAGCCGGGACAAATGGCCTGTGATCTTTGGAATAGACGGACTTGATGATGCTCTCCAGGCGATAAAGCAGGGAAACATGCAGGGAACAGTTTACAATGACAAGGAGGCCCAGGCGGGAGAGATAGCGCGGTTGGCAGTTGATCTCTTCAAGGGAAACAGCCTTGATGGTCATAATCTTGACGAGGGCAAATATTACGTGTCGCCTTACTGGAAGGTCGATGTTGACAGCGTGGATGATTTCCTGCACAGATAAAGGTAACTGACTGATACGTGAATAAAAAATTGTGAATTAAATATTCGGGAAGGATGCATATGGAAAATAGCTGGATAGAAGAATTTTACGGAGAGACGGATGCAGATAAGAGACTTGAACTGCTGGAAAATAACAGCACGGATATGGATGGTGACAGCGCCGGTTCGTCTACTGTCTTCCGTCAGAGATTGTGGACGGCGAGATATGGCAAGAGAAAGCCGAAGAATGATGCATTTGTGGGCTGCCTTATGGAGCTCAAATACATATCGGAGGGTGGTTCTGTTGACATCGGAGGTCAGAAAAAGAAACAGGCTGTGGAGATTATAAGCAAGCTCTGCCTGTTCGACGCAGACAGGAGAAGTGCCGAGGAACAGGAGATACTGCTATATGAACTCAAGAATGCGTTCCTCAAGTTCATCGAGGTGAGCAGAGGCGGCAGAGGCTTCACATCCATAGCATTTGGTATGGGGCAGCTCTCGGATGAGGGCGTGGCGAAGAAGATCGCAGATCAGATAAGCTCCATCGCATTTGACGCGCCGCACATGCTGCACATGGACAAGGAATTTGCCATACTTCAGAGTGCCGCACTGGCGGCATTCAGGCAGGAGTATCCTAACAGGGAGCATTTCTTAAGAAAATGATAGCATAGACGGAATGGCTATGTGTGAACAAATCAAAAGACCATCATGTATTTAGTGTTAAAATGCATGATGGTCTTATCTATTGTGCCTGTTTTGGCGTTATCTCATGAATGTATGGATTCGAAGATAGAATAAGTATCATCAGAATCCTTGGTGTTCATAAATATCACTTCATCCCTTGTCTTTATCATAATGATGGGATAACTGTCTGCGTATACATACAGCTCACATTTGCCGTAGGTGCTGCTCTTGAAATGGCCGATCAGGTATTCATCGGTGGCACCTCCGTTTGTGCGAATAAAATCATCGTCTGGCAGTTCATCCAGAAGCTGAACCTCCTCGATGTCATCAAAATATATCTCCGATGAGTATATGGCAGCAGACACTGTGAGTTTGTTGGAGTCAAGATGAGTGTCGATATGCACGTTTATGAATGGCACAAGCACGCCTATCGTCCAGACAATGCAGGCGGTGATAAGGATATATGTAAGTCCTGTAAAAATCTTTGCGCTCCTGGTGGCATAGTTAAATGTATAATTTCCACTTTGCAATCTGTTCTGAACCAGCACATGCGGGTCGGAAGGATTGTAGTAATATCCGGTTTTCCAGTATTCGTCGTCATCCACGTAGAGAGGCTGGGTGTCGGCGGCCAAGAGTTCACGTTTTCTGCTTTGAGCCATGAGGAGAGGCGTAAACAATCCGATGGCTGCTAGAGTCTGGATAAATATATAGACATAGAGTGCGGAGCTGCACAGCGAGACATCTACAAGCGCACCCTTGAAATTCAGGATATCAGAAAGCGAAATTTGCCGGGACTTACTGGCTGATGATATGCAATGAATCAGGGTGTCAATAGCGATATATACCCATGCGACAGCATTTGTTGCCGAAAGAATCAGCATTGCTAGTCCCTTGTATATCTTCATGGTTCTGTTGACGGTCTGGTTGAGCTGGGTATCCGAGCTGTACACAGTTCGCTCGTGCCGGTTTACATATATGTGGAATATCATGGATGTAAGTGACATCAGGACGGAGCAGAGTCCCATTATTATCATTGTGGTTGATATGACCGCACTTTTCCCTATCACAAATGGCAGCAGGCAAATGAGCTCTACAAGGATTATTATTCCATGATAATTGAAACTGATCTCACTTTTGCCGATCTGGGTTGACACATTTGTATCAATGTAACGTTTTCTTCTTTGATCAGGGACCACCCAATCATTTTTCATCTTTAGGGCATACATTTTCCTGTGCGCGGAGTTGTTTGCATATGTTATAAGGAAACAGAATGCGATCATCCAGACAGTGTATGCCAGTATGAATATAATGATCTCCCAGAATACGACAAAGCACAGGGCTGTTCCAAGGATGAGATTTATCCAGATAATCCGGTTCATCTTACGTCTGGCAGCAGCAACAATATTCAGGACGGTTTCGTCTTCAATGTGTTCCTTTGGAATGTGGACACCCAGGAGCATTCCTTCGGTATACGAATAATTACTTGTATATACGAACTTCATTATGAGCAGTATGAAGAAGTTCATAAACAGGAAGATGATAAATAATGCTATGCTCATATGTTGCTCCTTTCTGTTATTTTAGTGGATATTTGTTGTATAAAGATTCTTTCTCCCGGTGATGATAATGATTATTCATAATTGGTATTATTTTCATGCAAATTGGTTACACCATATCGCCTAATGGTTCAGTGTATTATATTTGGATTGGAGAAGACTTCATTTTGGAATATACTTCATCGCACAACTTGAGAAAATCATCCCGGTTCATTCCGGTTATGCTTGCCTCGGCGGATAGAAGTTCCAACTCTGACTCCAGCTTGTCACGGAACTCGGCGTCCATATTGATATTTTCTGATACAAATGCTCCAAGCCTTCTGTCAGTTCTGATATATCCCTCGTTTTTGAGTATCTGGTATGTCTTATTCACAGTCATTGTGTTCACGCCGGCATCCGCCGCAAGCTGTCTTACAGTGGGAAGCTTTTCGCCTGGCTGTATCTCGCCTTTGCCGATTCCCTTTACTATCTGATTGCGCAGCTGTACGTATATGGGTGTGTCACTACTCATGTCAAGCTCTATGATCATGTGGTGGCCCTCCTTCTTGTATTACCTGTATTATAATATATAATACAGATTCCGCGATAAGTCAACTATGAGAAATCGCCGTATAAATAAAAATCATCCGTGAGCAAGTTGATTACCCACAGATGATCCTTATATCTTGTGAAATTTTATTTTTGTGTAGCTGATTTTTGCAGTTCCAATAATCGTTCATTTGAAATGATTTTTTCGGAAAAAGACTTTCTGATCAATTCAAAATCTGCTCCATTTGAAAAAAGACTGAGTATATTTTTCTCATCTTCCAGTCTTTTGAGTTTTTGAGATGGGGTTTCTTCCACTGTACCACCCATGATACTCACCATCCTTTCCTCATATTCATTGCCATCCGCAATATGTTTAATGATCCTGTTTATATAATTCATTATATCCAAAAGTTCTTCCGGTGACAATTCATTATTCTGGTAAAGTTTTGTAAGTTCGGTTCTAAAATATAACAGATCAGATAATGCAGAATCGATATTGCCCTTATTGCAGATTTCATTCTCATATCTCGTTATGTAAAATGGAATATAAGGAAACAGTCTATCAGAAATCATGTCTTCCTTGGAAATGTCCTTTAGCAAGATATTTTTACAATCATAATTTACGGATTCCCCATTTGGAAATTTCAATGAGATCTCTGTATATAAAGGAGTATGTTCACTGCTCTTAATATATACAACTACATATGCAGGCATATTTAGAATAACCCTTCCGTTTTCCCAAACGGCATTATTCCGAGCAGACAGAAAAGCATATTCGGCAATTCTGATCGCCATGGTGCCATCTTCATAGCTCTGGCATTCAATCAGGTAGGTATCACCACAAATACTCATCAATAGATCGGATTCACGTTCCTCGATTTTGTCAGTATCTGGGTTTTCGATATAACTGTCAGTAGGTAAGATTGTTGGAACAATATTCAATGGATATGATTTGTTAAATGCTTTGTTGATCAGTGATATAAACAGACGCTTGTGATTGTATTTTAGAGTCTTGAAAATATCATCGTAGTCATTGTTATTTTTAGGCATATACTTCCTCCTGTGTAAGATTGTTCCGGCCGGTAGGCACACTTTATAGCAATAAAAACAGGAAGTCAATAGATTTAGGCAAATGCGCTTATAAAGCGCAAAAATGACGCTCAGAGTGGAATTATCGAGGAAAAATGGGGGTGATTTTACATTTGGTAAAATGGTTTTTGAAA
>ULTQ01059040.1_pt1 | contig 10037 bp, 7 predicted proteins | sample 1957731 | NCBI WGS metagenome assembly ULTQ01 (sample SAMEA4835738, study PRJEB28245) | human gut metagenome | biome: gut microbiome; material: fecal sample | place: Denmark | collected 2008 | reverse complement strand
CTCTTTGAGCTCCAGGGCCTTGGCGTTCATGGCCAGGGTAAGCGAAGGCTTGATGGATTTGATTCTGTCAGAAATCTGCATTGCTGCTCTCCTCTCTTTACATCATACCGATTTTTTTTTGCTACCACCTGCAAACGGCCTTGTAAATGCAACACGACATCCTTCTCCCTTTCTCCGATGGCTGCCTCACCGGCCGCTTCCTCGAACGGCGCAGGCGCTTCAGCGTGGCCCTCAGCACAGATCAGGGACATATCTGGATCCACAGCAACAACACGGGCTCCATGCTCGGCCTCACCCGCCCCGGCGCCCTCGTTCTCGCCTCGAAGTCCCCCAACCCCAGACGGAAGCTTCCCTATACCCAGGAGGCCGTGCGCTGCGGCGCCCCTCCCGGCGGAGGACCCGGCTTCTGGGCCGGAGTAAATACCTCCGTTCCCAACCGGATGATTGAGGCGGCTTTCCTCGCCCGCAGACTCGGCTTCGCCAAAGGCTATACCGCCATCCGGCGCGAAGTCCGCCGGGGTGAAAGCCGGCTCGACGCCCTCCTCACCGGCCCTGGCCTCCCGCCCCTGTGGGTCGAGTGCAAGAACGTCACGCTCGTGGAAGACGGCATGGCCTGCTTCCCCGACGCGGCCACGGTCCGTGGACAGAAGCATCTCCGGGAACTCATGGACATCGTCTCCTCCGGAGAACGCGGCGCCATGTTCTACCTCGTACAGCGCCCCGACGGCCGCTGCTTCGGCCCCGCCGCCTTCATCGACCCCGACTACGCCGCCCTCTTCTGGCAGGCCCTGCGTGCGGGCGTGGAAGTCTACCCTTATGAGGCCTTCCTCTCAGAAGCCGGCATCGGGCTCGGCGGCCTGCTCCCCCTTGCAAAGCCTGACTGCCCGGACGTGACGGCTGATATTCAAGATATCACGGAGGGGCGGCGGATTTGACGAGTTAACGCACACCGCTCAGAAAAGCAGAATTCATGGAAGGGCACGACAGGGGGACCTCACATGAAGGCTGAAGCCGTGGAGGGGCACGGCCTGGAGGACCTTACATGCAGACGAGAGCCCCGCTCCCGGCACCGGCTCAGGATAAGGCCGCTTCTTGTCAGGTCCGCTTTTTTGGACTACCCCTATTCTTTGTTGATCCCGCCATCTGGCGCACACTTTAAAGCATGGAGGACGGCACAGCCCCGGGTCAGCCGGGAGTGGCCGGATTTTTGTATGACACGCCGCTTTATTCCTTCTTACACTGACGAAGAGCTCTTCAAAATCCAGACTGAAGGCCTGCGCTGGACCATGCATCAGGCTGAAAAATCTCCCCAGTACAGAGAAATCTTCAGGAAGGCCGGCGTCTGCGCCGACGATATCCGTTCGCTCGACGATCTGCCGAAGCTTCCGACCATCGACGCCGACGATCTGCGCAAAGGCTATCCCCTTCCTCTTCTCTGCGTGCCCGATAAGGACGTGGTGCGTATCCACGCCTCCAGCGGCACTACCGGCAAAAGGAAGATCCTGGCCTATACCGCCAAAGACGTCAGCATGTTCTACGATCAGATGGCCCGCTGCTTCGAAATGGCCGGCCTGACACCCCAGGACAGAGTCCAGATGGCCGTGGGCTACGGTCTGTGGACCGCCGGCGCAGGATTCCAGGGCGGCTGCGAAAAGTTCGGGGCCATGACTATCCCTGTCGGTCCCGGCAACCTGCAGATCCATCTGCAGCTCCTCCAGGACATGGGCGCCACCTGCTTCTGTGCCACCGCTTCCATGGCTCTCCTTATGGCCGAGGAAGTGGACCGCGCCGGCATCCGGGACAAAATCAAATTGCGCAAGGTCATCTGCGGCTCCGAAGCCCGCAGCGAAAAAATGCGTCTCGCCATTGAATCCAAGCTCGGGCTGGAAGCCAGCTACGATATCGGCGGCATGACCGAAATGTACGGCCCCGGCACCGCCATCGACTGCGAATGCCATAACGGCCTGCATTACTGGGCCGACCGCTTCATTATCGAAGTCTGTGATCCCAAAACCCTGAAACGCCTCCCTGACGGCGAGGTCGGCGAAATGGTCGTCACCACCCTCTGCAAGGAAGCTGTCCCGCTCGTCCGCTACCGGACCCACGACCTCGCCAGCATCGTCCCCGGAAAATGCGACTGCGGCCTGAATTTCCCCCGCCACAGCACCATCCTCGGCCGCTCCGATGACATGATTATCTTCAGGGGCGTCAATATCTACCCCGGCCAGATCATGGACGTCATCAGCCACTACGAGGAACTCGGCGGCGAATACCAGATCCAGCTCACCCGCGACGAAGAGTCCAAGGATCACATGCTCCTTACCGTTGAACGCGAGAAAGGCTACACGAACGGCATCGACGACGGCCTTAAGGCCAGACTCGCCGATGAACTCCATAAGGCCCTCTTCGCCAGAGTCGACGTCGCTGTCACGGATCCCGGCAAGCTGCCCAGAACCTTCAGCAAGTCCAAGCGCGTGGTGGATCAGCGCTGATGGCCCGTCAGGATCACCCTTCTCCCCTTACGCCCGCGCGCCGCGCCTTCCGGGAAACACCCTCCCCGGCCCGCGCTGCCAGTCCGGCCAAGAAGGAAAGGAAGAAGCCCGTCCTCCGCGGCCTCGGCCACGGACGCCGGAACCGGGGCTTCATGCCCGATGATCCCGCTCAGGGCTCCTGGATCCTCGATCCCGCGGCTCTGCCCCAGGATGGCTTCACAGTGCAGGTAGCCCCCCGCGGCTTCCTCACGCCCCTCCTCGAAGAGCTCGGAGACAGAACCATCACTGTCATGGGGCGGCTCGTGCTCACGCGCGGCCAGGAAAAAGCTCACTGGGCTCAGACTGCCTGGCTCGCCCCCCGCTGGATCCCGGTCACGTCTATCCGCGACGCCGCCCGCAAGCTGCGCGATATCCAGCGCAACTGGCGGGCCCACACCCATGATCAGGACGGATGCAACCGCAGGATGGCCCTCATCGAAGAGGAACTCCCCCATGTATCCTGCCGGCCGCTGACCTTCGGAGCCCCCGCTCCCACTGCGCCACTCGGCGCTTTTACGCTCTGGACCAAGGATCTGCTCCTGGCCTCGCCCGTCACGACCTCCCCCTTCCCCGACGGCGAGGTGCCGTTCGTCGAAGATAAGATAGGCCCGCCCGGGCGCGCCTATCTCAAGCTGTGGGAGAGCTTTACCATCCTCGGGCAGAAACCGCGTCCGGGGGATCTGTGCCTGGATCTCGGCGCTGCCCCTGGTAGCTGGTCCTGGGTTCTCGGAGGCATGGGCTGCCGCGTGTTCAGCATCGACAAGGCCCCGCTCGCCAATACTGTTGCTGCAATGCCGACCGTCAATCACTGCCTGGGGAGCGGTTTCGGCCTGGATCCGTCTGTTGCCGGCTCCGTCGACTGGCTTTTTTCCGATATGATCTGCTACCCGTCCCGCCTGCTGACGCTCGTCAGGCAGTGGATCGACAAAAAGGCCATGACCCACGCCCTGTGCACGCTCAAGTTCCAGGCGAAGACAGATCACGAGACGGCAAGAGCCTTCGCTGCCATCCCCGGTTCGTGGCTCGGTCATCTCTCCTGCAACAAACACGAGCTCACGTGGTTCTGGACAGCACCAGAAAAGTGATCTTGAGTCGTTGACATTCTTCCCGAATAGGGTAATCTAATCAGACATAGCGCGGGGTGGAGCAGCTCGGTAGCTCGTCGGGCTCATAACCCGAAGGTCATAGGTTCAAATCCTTTCCCCGCAACCAGAAAAAAATTAATCCCCTGTGAAGGAAACCTTCACAGGGGATTTTTCGTGTATGGGAGAAAGTCTGTACTCGCTCCTCACGGATTTGACGCACACCCCACGTGCGTAGGGAAGACTGACGCCACCAGCTGTACGTGCGCCAAGCCTCAGAAACACCCCACATGCGTGGGGAAGACGTCATCTACATAAGTAGAAATTTCAATGAGCCAGAAACACCCCCACGCACGTGGGGAAGACTTCGGCGGCACGTGGGAGAGCGTGCGAGGTGTAGAAACACCCCCACGCACGTGGGGAAGACTTCGGCGGCACGTGGGAGAGCGTGCGAGGTGTAGAAACACCCCCACGCACGTGGGGAAGACTTCGGCGGCACGTGGGAGAGCGTGCGAGGTGTAGAAACACCCCCACGCACGTGGGGAAGACCTACAGCGAGACCAACGCGACAAACGTAATCGAGGAAACACCCCCACGCACGTGGGGAAGACTAGGCGAGGCCCTGCGGCGTGTTTGGCTCGAGAGAAACACCCCCACGCACGTGGGGAAGACCAGGTAAAACTCTTCCATGATAGAAGAGACAGAGAAACACCCCCACGCACGTGGGGAAGACTCAGCAAATTTAATTACTGAAAAAGCTTTTTTAGAAACACCCCCACGCACGTGGGGAAGACGCACTGGTTAAAGTATAACAATGCACGAAACTGGAAACACCCCCACGCACGTGGGGAAGACTGCCGATAGCGGACGTGCTCTCCCGGATGATAAGAAACACCCCCACGCACGTGGGGAAGACTGTTTGTATAACGCCTTGCCCCGCCGTATGTCAGAAACACCCCCACGCACGTGGGGAAGACACGCTTTCCCCGATGCTCTTCTCCTCGGGGTCGGAAACACCCCCACGCACGTGGGGAAGACTCTATGAAGGCCGGATACCGTACCGGCGCCCAGGAAACACCCCCACGCACGTGGGGAAGACCCGGGGTGGACGTTGAGGGACAGGGATGTGGAGGAAACACCCCCACGCACGTGGGGAAGACTGTCCGAGAACCGTTTTTTCCTGCTCGGCTGGGGAAACACCCCCACGCACGTGGGGAAGACTATGCCATCAGTACGTAGTAATGTGCCATCTCAGAAACACCCCCACGCACGTGGGGAAGACGGGGGGACCGGAACGGTCGACTACCTCGTGAACGAAACACCCCCACGCACGTGGGGAAGACAGCTGTTGATGGGAAGGATGACACCGCCATGCGGAAACACCCCCACGCACGTGGGGAAGACCCCGGGTGCAAAACCGGTAACGCCGGCACAAAAGAAACACCCCCACGCACGTGGGGAAGACCCCGACATGTATCAAAGGGCTTACCCTTTCAGAGAAACACCCCCACGCACGTGGGGAAGACAAATGACTAATTCTGAAAATCGTGATGCGTTCGGAAACACCCCCACGCACGTGGGGAAGACGATTCTACACCACAAAGCGCGTTGGCTCGATGAGAAACACCCCCACGCACGTGGGGAAGACCCCGGGACGCAAAACAAAATGTCGCCACTATCGGAAACACCCCCACGCACGTGGGGAAGACCTCTGCCACGGCAGGGTGCGTAAAGGTGCAGGGGAAACACCCCCACGCACGTGGGGAAGACGTGGCCCTCAAGACTCTTGCCGATGACTTCGGGGAAACACCCCCACGCACGTGGGGAAGACAGACTTTCGAGCGCTGGGACGGTGCAGCATGGGGAAACACCCCCACGCACGTGGGGAAGACGGCCTGGGGTTCTTCCCCGGTCTTAGGGTTTTCGAAACACCCCCACGCACGTGGGGAAGACCGGACGTGAGCCGGAGCGCACAATCATCATACGGAAACACCCCCACGCACGTGGGGAAGACTGAGTGTTGATGCGCGTCGGAGGATCATTATCATCAGCGACGCAAAAGCAGTCAGAGCTATTTCGCAGTGCTAATGAACGCAGTTGATCAATTTTTTTATTCATACAATAAAATGTATAACGAATTTTTTCGTCACTCTCATCTTTTTGGCAATAAGTATCTTCTATGATGTCTCTAATTTGGTTTGGTAAACAAATATTCTTTAATTTTTCCCAGACAAGAAGAGTCCGATAAAGAATATAGGGCTCATAGACTTTTCCGGAAAGCCCAAAAGCATTTTCAGGATCTTCAACAACACATTGCATATCTGGATGAAGAAGCCACACCTCTCTCTTCGCTTTTGTGGGGCGTGGTGTATCATCATGCCTCCAGAGACGGCCTATGCGCTGAAGGAGCATGTCAGAAGGGCAAAAACGGCTAATCAAAAAATCAGCGTCAATATCGAGAGACTGCTCTACGACCTGAGTTCCAATGAGAATAGCTCCCTGACGTCCTCTCGTTTCTGCATGATGAGAATATCTAGCCGTCCATATCGACTCATTATTTTGTCTATCTACCTGCGTAAAACAGGAATGCAAAAGCCCTACCTGAATATTCTCCATCGCGGAAGCCCTAGCTGACAGCAGTTCATAAATATTTTGTGACTGAGCAACCGTATTTTCGACCCAAAGAACTTTTTCACCTCTTTCAGATCGTAAAAGAGCTTCTTCAACTGCTTCCTGATCTGTCGAATGCATAATGCAAACAGAATACGGTTTTCCTACACTGCAGGAAGAAAACTCTTTTTTACCAGAAACTGGAGCGGAACTTATAAGTGGATAGGAAGTCTCATTATCTTCTGAATTAAGAATTTTTTCCCTTCTTTTTCCTGTCAATGTAGCACTTAAAATAATTACTGTGCATTTACAATTGACAAGTTGTCTTACTAATTCATCAAGCAATGTCCCTGTATAAGCATCATAACTATGGACTTCATCCAATATGACAGTTTTTCCCGCTAAACCAAAGGTACGCAGGGCTCCGAAGCGTACATGCATGACGGACATCAGAGCCTGATCTACTGTACCAACAGCATATGGCGCTAATATTCCCTTCTTACCCTGATTAAACCACGATCCTTCAGGTCCACCTTCGCGGCCGAATTCGGGATTTTCATATCGCTGCAGCCAAGAAGTGGAATGCAAAAGAGAAACCTTTGGTCCGCTATTATCTCCAGATATTTGTGATAAAAAATAACTTACACGTTCATAAATTTTATTAGCAGTCAATCTCGTTGGAAGAGCAAAATACAAACCGTAACTTTTACGCTCGGTAATCATGCGATAAGCCGCATATAACGCAGCCTCTGTTTTCCCCACACCCATAGGAGCCTCAAGAATGTACACACCGGGCCCTTTTACAGCATTATACAGAGTTTCTTGTGCAGGCCGGGGCTCAAAGCCAAAAATTTCCTTAAAACTCAATCCAGGCTTTACTTCCGGCCAAAAGAATCCAGCAGTCTTCACTGCTTCTTCGACAAGCGGGTTCCAGTCTTTTCCCGGGTCGTCAAATAAAGGACCAGAGGCAATCCAGTCTGCCACAACTGTAAGCCCTGCAACTATTCTTTCCTGATAACCGGAGGCAAAATCTGACCATTTTTTACCGTCCATTAGCAGATGAACGAGTTTTACTCTTTCCTCCTGCCAAGCATGCCCGCCAAATTGTAAACACTCTGACGGCATTACTTTACTAGGTTGACCGTGATGGCTCCCCGTAATCCGCACGAGGCTTTCCGGAGCTCCCATTCCTTTCAAAGCCGAACCGCTTACGGCAGCGTGGCCATGCCACGAAGTTTCCACTTCTGGGTCGACGCCCGCTAATTCAGGTATTTCTTTTTTTACATCGATATTATCGATAGCATTACGTAATTTTTTCTGAAACGTTGGACAAACTTTACCAATATCATGTAGTAAGGCAGGAATGAAAGCTTCATTTGGCAAAAAATTAAGGACTAATTGATTAAATCTGGATATTAAAATTTCAGCAACATTGCCAGCAATTCTACAATGAGATTCAACTGTACGCCCACATACTGTGCGCCCATTATTCCAGGTTTTAGCCAAGCATTCTCCAAACGGTAATGATGGCCTTACTTTAATATTTGTAATAAGATTTTTTGGAATTCTCATAATATATTTCCCAATTATTATAAATCAATATAAAAATTATTCGATAAAACTTTACCATACCAGATGGTAAACGAGTAAAAAATTTTCAATGTGATATTTTTATCGCCATAAATTTTTCTTATCAACCCCTTCAGCAAAAAATCTTCGTTTTTCTCTTGACGCATCAGCCTAGTGTCGGTAAATAGAAATTGAAATTCAATTTCATTTTTGGAGGACAAAAAAATGGCCAAGATTCTCGAAGTGTACGGTTCCACCACAGGCAATACTGAATCCATCGCTCACGCTATCGAAGCCAAGCTCCAGGCAGCCGGCAACGATGTCACCGTTGTGAACGCCGCCGATGCCCAGGCAGACGCCCTCGCCGACGGATATGACGCTGTCCTTTTCGGCGCCTCCTGCTGGGGGGACGAGGACATTGAGATGCAGGAAGATTTCGCTGCTCTTTTTGAAAACGCCGATAAAATGAATCTCAAAGGCAAGAAAATCGCCGCCTTCGCCTCTGGAGACCGCAGTTACCCCCACTTCTGCGGAGCCGTCGACGTCGTTGAAGAGACCGGCAAAAAACTGGGCGCGGAGATCATCACGGATGGCCTGCGCATCGAAGGCGATGGCTCAGACTGCGAGGACGACATCGCTTCCTGGGCTGACGATATCGCCAAGGCTGTATAACCCACTACGCGCGCCATCCTCAGGAGGTCGCCATGCCACATAATCGCAAAGGAGATATCAGCCTCCACTTCAGTAATAACAATCTTCATATACGGTGCGACTCGTTTGAACCTTCGCAGGCCCACTCGATACTTGCGCTGGTCGGATCATACCGGGACGTCTGCCCGCACATTTTCGTCGATGTCCAGGGTGTCAAAGAGATGGATGCTGCCGTCGCGGCTCACTTCAAATCATCACAGATGAAGACCCAGCTCCGTCCCAGACAGCTCATATTCATGGGCAAACGCGGATTTGAGCTGGCAGTGGACGGCAACCTGGTCCTTATCCCCAAAAAGCCGGATCATGCCAAAAAGCACCACTGCTGCGGCAAATGCGCACACTGCCGCTGCGGCAGGCACACAGAACCCTAAACTTCTCCTTAACTGCCCCAAGGCAACGCTGAGAAGGCCCCGGTAACGGGGCCTTCTCCGTCTCTGACGCAGTGTAGAAAAATGTAAATTCAGTCCGTTTCCTTGACGGAGATCATCCGGCAGACTACAAAATGAGCATGTATACGCATCTGGCCGGACTTCCGTTTATTGCATCCGTAGAACACGCACACTTCTCCGTGTGTTCTCTCAGCGTGTCCGGTCTCAGCTTCACCTGACCGCCCGGCAGGTGGGGCTGGATGTCTCACGTCATCTGTCGTCTGCAGCCGCAGATCTGACCGTGATGACAGGAGATCCTCCACCTGCAGTCAGGACAACATCCCAATCAGGAGGATCTCTATGAAAAAGCTTCTCGCCGTAATCTCCGGGCTGGCCCTTCTGGCCAGCACCTGCCCTGCCTGGTCTGCTCCCGTTGACGCATTCAAAGACCTTAAAGGCTCCCTCGACATCGCCGGCGGCACAGCCCACATCCCGGTCATGAAGGCCGCTGCCAAGGCCATCATGGAAACCAACCCGAATATTCACATTACTGTGGCCGGCGGCGGCTCGGGCGTTGGCGTTCAGAAGGTGGGCGAAGGACTCGTGCAGATCGGGAATACCGGCCGTGCTCTCAAGGACACGGAAATAGCCAAATACGGCCTCAAGTCCTTCCCCTTCGCCATTGACGGCGTCGCTGTTGCCGTCAATCCGGAAAACGTCGTCAAATCTCTCAGCAAGGCCCAGCTTAAGGACATCTTCGCCGGCAAAATCACCAACTGGAAGGAAGTTGGCGGAAAGGACGCTGCCATTGCCGTGTATGTCCGTGAAGACGGCAGCGGAACCAGAGAGACCTTTGACGGCCGCGCCATCGACAAGACCCCTTACCTTCCCGGCGCCAACACCGTCTCATCCAACGGCGCCATGAAGACAGCCATCGCCCAAAATCCCGACGCCATCGGCTACGTAGGCATCGGACACCTCGACAAGACGGTGCAGGGCGTCACCATCGACGGCATGGTTCCGACCCAGGAAAACGCCGCTTCAGGCACGTATAAGATCACGCGCCTGCTGTACATGAACACCAAGGGCGAGCCCACAGGCCTGACCAAGGCCTTCATCGATTATATCTTCAGCCCCGACGGCACCGGTTTCGTGAAGAAGGCCGG
>ULTQ01073882.1_pt1 | contig 10081 bp, 6 predicted proteins | sample 1957731 | NCBI WGS metagenome assembly ULTQ01 (sample SAMEA4835738, study PRJEB28245) | human gut metagenome | biome: gut microbiome; material: fecal sample | place: Denmark | collected 2008 | reverse complement strand
GTTACAAAGGTAACTCAGGGAGAGTTAATTTCCAAATAGGAACGGTGGAGTTTGCATAATTGCATAGGAATATTTATTTTTGACGAGTTATAATAATAAGGAAGATAGAGATGAAAAGAATGGTAAATGTGCTTTTTGCTGGTGTACTGGCTATGACTGTACTGTCCTGTGGCGAAGAGAAAAAAGGATATACTCTGAATGGAGAAATATCGGATGTTAAAGATGGAATGGTGTATCTGAAAAAATATCAGGATAAATCGTTCATAGCTGTGGATTCGGCTGTGATTACTGACGGTACTTTCAAATTTGAAGGTGTTTGTACTGAGCCATTGGCTTATGGGCTGACTACGTTCAGGGATAGCAAACGTCCGTTGGTATTCTTTTTAGATAACGAAAAGATGCAGTTGAAGATGAATGAATCAGAAAAGATACTGACTGTGACAGGTTCTGCCATTAATGATCTGTATGCACAAAATGCTCCTTTGACTCGTCAGGATGGATATAGCATAGATAGTCTGGTTGCTGTTCACCCGGCATCTGCTGTTACCCCTTATTTCATAGTGAAGGATTTCGCTTATAAGTTGAATTTGGAAGAAATGAAGGCATTGCGTGCCAAACTGGATGCTTCATTGGATGAAACCATGTATGTCAGTCAAATAGATGGCTTTATCAAGCGGATGGAAGATATTCAGGTCGGTGCTGTGGCTCCGGATTTTACATTGCCCGATGTAGACGGTAATCCTGTCACATTATCCGGTTTGAGAGGAAAATATGTACTGATTGATTTTTGGGCTTCCTGGTGTCCTGATTGTCGCAAGGAAAATCCGAATATTGTTGCTGCCTGGAATAAATACAAGGATAAGAATTTTACTATTTTAGGAGTTTCTTTGGATCGTAAGAAAGAACCTTGGTTGGCCGCTATTGAGAAAGATCAATTGGCATGGACTCATGTTTCAGACTTGAAGGACTGGAAATCGGATGCAGCCGTGCAGTATGCTATTCGTTGGATTCCTATGAATTTCTTGTTGGACCCCAATGGGGTGATCTTGGCTGTAGGATTGGAAGGGGAGGCTTTGCAACAAAAGCTGGATGAGGTTTTGAAATAACAAGTTTGCTGTAAGATTATGAAAATAAATGTACCAAAAGCCAGGGGTTACTGTTGGTTCTCCATTGGCTTTTGATACATTTTGTTGTCTTTGTTCACATCATTGTTCTTTCTCTTTAGTCATTATCACGTCCGAAGGAACAGAAAATCCTATCAGTTCTGTATATTCATCCGGTTCTTCAAGGGCTAATCCTAATTTTTCATCCAGATGCCAACGAATTTTATCGGAAGAAAGCAGAAGTATTTTTCCGCCTAATATCCCTTTTCCGCCGAAGTGCTTCTTCCGTTGGTCGTAAAATAAAACTCCGACTCGATTAGGATCAATGTAGTCCAAACTGGTAGCATTGTTTGAAGCCCAGATAGAAAAATCTTGAGTTCCCTTTTTTTTGTCCAAGTGCCAAATAGTATCTCTGATACTAAAATAGTTTTCTACAATTATTCCCTTCACTGATAGAAAATATCCTCCCATAAGACCATTTATAATCATGTGTTGATCCTCTGCATATCCTTTTTTAAGAACTATTTTAAAAATCGTATCATTTGACTGATACATCCAAGTCCCGATATAAGCATCCAAGTTTTTTGTTGGAGCAATTTCCTTTTGGGCAAAACTAACTGTGCTGATAAAAAACAAACACAAAACAAATTCTATTCTTTTCATGACTTTTCTTTTTATTGGTTACATTCCATATTTACAGATTTCCCATTAGAAGCTAGTTCCTGAGCATTCCAAGTCGGATTGCTTTCATCAATATTCGAACTAAACATCACTGACAGACCGGAGTTATTGCGATCTAAAAATTTAAGCAACTGACCTATACATTCATCAACTCCCCCTCCGCTTGCACCAACTATATAAGCGTTCCAACTTTCGGAAAGTTCACCATTTCGAACTTTGGTAGCGAAAGTATTAAAATCTGTGGGAGAAGTTATCATAATACTCATACATCCGAACTCTGAAACTACTCCATAAGTAAAATTCTCTGATTTCACATATCCCTGTTGGTATCGTATAGCTAAAGCCTTTAAATCTGCCCATGAAGTAATCATAGAGCCTGTGGGGTGGGAATGGTACCATTCCATGATTTCTTTTCCTGCTATTTGATCATTTGTGAATTTGGCACTTCCTGATTCTTGTACATTGGGGAAAATAGTTTGCCCGTCTGAAGTCTGTATAAAGCCTTGCTCCACAGTATTGCCTGAGGAAAATGTTTTTCTATACACATCTTTTATACGCGATTTAAATGCTGCGTCCTGCGACAATGTTTTAGCACGTTTACAAGGAGTAGGAGGTGTTTCAGGAGGATTTGAAGGTGGATTATATCCACCACCTCCGCCACCCATTTCGTCATCATCCAATGAAACGCAAACTTCATGATACTCAGGATGTAAATACTTGTCGCAAATTACATCGATGCCGGGCAGCCCCAGTTCATGATCCCAAACGATATCATTATGACAATTCCGCTTTTTCATCCAGTCTATTTCCGTATTACATACGGATTGTACTCTTCCTCTTTGCAAACTCATACGGTATCCTTCCTCTGTTCCCGGAGAAATGGAGGCTGTTATTTTCCCTGATTCATATTTCCAACCATTTACCAATCCATAATTGAAATTGTAGAATAAAACTTTTCCATCAAAATCAGCTTCACGATGTAAATAAGAATTGTTTTCAAAAGAGGTGGTATGCATCAAATAATCATAAGTACCTATGAATACCATGATGAAGTTGTAAATCTCACCTGTTTCTAGATTCTTCAATATTACCATGCGTGCTACATTATATATTTTATCCAAATCATCTTGTAGTTCATATTTTTCTTTTGTCTCGTTATCCATAAAAAATGTACTACCGCTTGTCATTAGAGTCGTTTCGACTACCTCTAAATCTCCTTTTCTACTTTCTTTAGCCTTGTTCCAATTAGGCTTTGCTGGAATTCGCCCGTCAGCACTTAAGGATCTAACTGTAGTAGCTGAGGAATTGGTGGCATTATACCATTGTTCTGCTTTAGCAATGGTCAATTCTTTATTGCTGTCAAAAATAACTTCATCAGTTACATTGGAGGACCATTCATCTTGCCAACATGAATAAACTATCATACTGACAAAAACCAAAATGCCAACAATAGAAATTTTTCTTTTAAGTGTTTTTCGTTTCATAGTATCTATTTTTGATTTGTGGTTAGTATGGGTTGAGAATATTTGCAATAATATCAAAAAAAGTAACTTTACAAAACCCTTAAGTAAAAAGATAGTTATTAGAGAGCCTTTATTTAAAAGCCTTCGGCTTCGAAGCTATCTTTTTTCGAAAGTATCTGTAATAAGCGTTAGTGCCCCATCTCCGGTAATATTACAAGCTGTTCCGAAACTGTCCTGTAATGCAAAAATCGTAAGTAGTAATGCCGTTCCGGCTTCATTAAAGTGAAGAACAGAGATGATTAGCCCTAAAGAGGCAAGTACTGTTCCCCCCGGTACTCCCGGTGCACCGATGGCGAATAATCCTAATAACAGGATGAATAAAGTAATTTGTAATATACTGGGCATACTTCCATAAAGCATTTGGGATACAGTGAGTACAAATACGGTTTCTGTCAGGATAGAGCCGCATAGGTGTATATTGGCGAATAAAGGTATCGTCACATCACTGATTTCTTTTCGAAGGATAGGGCTTTTGCGGGCACATTCCAACGCCACTCCCAGCGTAGCTGCTGAAGACATTGTACCTAATGCTGTGAGGTAAAGCAGGACCATAGTATTTCAATACCTGCCAACTATTTTTTCTTGAGTAAACAGCTGCAATGAAATAAAGCAATGACAGCCAGATGAAATGACAAACAATAACAACTATCAATACGGAGAGGAATACCGGTAACTGCTTCGTAACAGCTCCCTGATAGCTAAGAATGCAGAAGTTAGCGGCAATAAATACGGGAAGTACGGGAAGCAGTACTCTTTTCACCAATTCAAGTACCATCTTTTGAAAAGTATCCAGTAGTTTTGATATTTCATCCGATTTAACCCAAGCAGTAGCAAGTCCTATCAAAGCTGCCAGTACAAGGGCCGTCATAACATTCATGACCGGTGGAATATCTATTTTTAGTAAATTTTCCGGCAATGCTTTCAGTGTATTGGCATCATCGGCTATATGCAGAAAAGGAATCACATTGTAACCTACGGCTGCTCCGAAAAAAGAGGCTCCGATAGATGATAGGTAGGCTATGCTGAAAGCGAATAAAAGCATCTTTGATGCATTGCTGCGCAAATGGGCAATAGAGGGGGCTATGAATCCCAGAATAATAAGGGGAACCAGGAAAAATATAATCTGTCCCGTGATGTGCTTTATACAGATAACGACTTCCAGCACTGCGTCATTAACAACAAAGCCTGCCAACAGTCCGATAATTACGGCAATAAGCAGTTGTACGATAGTATTACTTAGAAACTTTTTCATATATTTTTTTCAGTTAAACGATGAATATCCGGAAAAAGTTTGCTGTATAGGTATGTTATTTCATAGCTTGAACAAAGATAGAAAAATAAAATAGAATGCCGTATGAAAAACAGAAAAAGACGGGAAACATCACGCTCCCCGTCTTATGAAATCTTTTTGCCTTATGCTAATACCTTGATTAAGTGAAATATTTAAAAATCTCTCTTATAAATAATAGTTGTTACTGAAATATGAATTAAAAGTTGTTTTTACCTGTGTCCCACCATAGCCGTGTACCGCCATTGTCTGCACCACCAAGAGCCGTACACAGATTTTTATACTGCTCAGGATCTTTTTTGGCATCATCTTGTGAGAAGGGGAGGCGGCGAATCATGATGTCTGTATCAATTGTACCATTGCTGTTGTTGGTTTGTACTTTGAATAATTTCGGATATCCGGTACGGCGCTGTTCTGCCCATGCTTCCATGCCTTCTGGCCAGCAAGCAATCCATTTTTGAGTGATAATTTTTTCAAGTTGTTCTTCTTGATTAACTGCATCGTCAAAATTGGGAGTGGTGGTTATTAATGCTTTCATGTCTTTTCCGGGGCCTGCTGCGTAATTAATGTAATCTGTCGGTTTACCTTTACTTGTCAGATATAGGCTTGCATCTCCGGCACCCCATTGGCTGAATGAAGTTTGGACACCGGTTTCATAACATTGCTTTGCGCTTTCGTTTTTCGGATTGATACCTCGTAAAGATGCTTCGGCACGTAAGAACCAAGTTTCTGCTGCTGTCAGAAGAACGGCGGGTGTGGATGCTGTGATTGTTTGGGTGTTGATAAAGGAATAGCTTTGGTAATAATTGGGGTCACCGTCCTTGGCATATACTCCTTGAGGTACTCCTAGATATTCCTCTGTATGCTCTGCCAATGTCGCCGGATTATAATATATACTGATGCGTGGATCTTCATAACCGTTTAGGACAGAAGCTATTGTTGCTCCCATATAGGTTTCTCCCCAACCGGCAACACCTGCTAACGGGTTTTGATACCCCTTACCGGAGATTTGTATGTTTTCATCAGAAGATTCTATGACACCATAAGAGTTTTCTAATGCTTTTCGGGCTTCACTGGTAGCAAGTGTCTTATTTACATTAGATACGCGCATAGCTAGACGAAGACGTAATGAATTGGCAAATTTTATCCATCTGCTGGCTGTAGGACAATTGCACATATTAATGCTTTTCACGCCATCTTCTTTGCCGCCTTCTTTCAAATAAGTATCCAATGCGTCTACAGCTTTATCCAGATCATCAAAGAATGCTTTATAAGCTTCTTCTTGGGTATCAACAGAGTTTGTTTCGTTTTTTCCGAATTTAGAATAGACAATAGGGCCATAAGTATCAGTTATACGGTGCATGGCTTCTACTTTTAAAATAAGGGTTGCACCATAAAAATGTTTGTATTTGGCTTCATCTTGTGTAATTAATGTTGATTTATGGGCTACTGGAAATATATAATTATAAGTATAATTCCACGCACTGGCTGTCCATCCGGCCTCTAATGCATATACTGTATTTTTATCGCTGAATTTGGAGGCAAAATCATGAAAATATCCTGAGAACATATCATGATTCAAGTTTTGGAATGTCTGCCAAGGCCAAGTGGTGCCTTCTCCCCAGTCGTAGTTAAAATAAATACCTTTTTGAATTGTCTCAAAGTTAGTAGTGTATTTTTGGAAATCATATTCTTTTACAGTATCATCAAAACTACCGTTGATTTTATTGTCAGATTCGAATCCGTCTGTGCATGAGGCTAAACTCAGAAGGCTTCCCACGCATAAAATTGAAATATATTTTGAACTTTTCATAATGTCTTTGTTTTAAAATTAGAATGTAAATTTAACGTTGAAACCAATATTACGTGTAGTCGGCATGCCGAAAACATCAACGCCCTGCAGAGTATTACCTACTGATAAAGTTGCATCCGGGTCAAATGGAGCATCTTTGTACAAAAAGAATAAGTTACGTGCAATCAATGTGAGATCTAATCCTTTGATGAATTTGGTTTTGGCAAGGAGGGTTTCCGGGAATGAATAGCCTAGTGTCAATTCTCGTAAGCGTACATTCGTTGCATCATACATATAGTATTCTGAGATGCCGTTACGTCCTCCGACTGTACCATAGAAGTTAGGAACATCTTTGAATTGGATGCCTTCATATTCCACATAACCGCGATCACGGGATTCTCCGGATTCTTTGCTGACTCCCATTGCGTCAAGATGTGCTTGTGTCAATGACATGACATCTCCTCCGATACGTGCATCAATCAAGAAATACAAAGTAAATCCTTTGTAAGTAAAGGTATTGCTCCATCCTAATAAAGCATCAGGATTAGCATTGCCTAGTAAAGTATTGTTACCTGTAACTTTGATTGGATTTCCTGTCTCGTTTAATTTAATCTTACCATTTTCATCTCTTTCGAATCCGTTTCCATAAATATCTCCCAGTTTTCCACCTTCTTTTACCCACATGTCATAAGCCATGGAGAATCCTTCAGAACCGTAGCGGAATGATTTATAGTCCTTGTGTAAGGAAACAACTTTGTTTCTGTTCATGGACATGTTTACAGCGGTTTTCCAACGGAAATTTTCATTCATCAAAGGAGTACCCTCTAGTGTCAATTCGATACCAGTGTTACGAATTTTACCTGCATTGATATAACGGAACGCATAAAGTGAACCAGCCGGATTGGCTACTCTTAACAGTTGGTTTTTTGTATCTGTACGATACCATGTAAAGTCAATTCCGAAGCGATTATTGAAAAACTTCCATTCTGTACCGAATTCAATGGAAGTACTGATTTCCGGTTTCAAATCACCACGTTGTTCTATATCGTTTGTTTGGATACTTCCACCACATTGAATGATATCAGCTAAATTGGTGATGCCGATGGGAAGGTCATTGCCGACCTGTGCAAATGAACCACGGAATTTTGAAAAATTGATCCATTCCGGTAGTTTGATGCTGTTGCTCATAATCCAAGTCAAACCTACTGACGGATAGAAAAATCCATTTTTCATACTTTCTGTGTTTGCCAGGGTGGAAGACCAGTCATTACGCGCTGTAATATCTAAATAAATAGCATCTTTCCAACCCACTTGTGCTGTACCAAATAAAGATTGTATAGTACGTTTCGCATCAATTGTTTGGTTGATATATCCCTTTGAAGAGAATATGATATTGGAAACGGTAAATACATTAGGACGATATAAAGATGCTGTTTTGGAGTCGATCATTAAAGAATTGGCTTTGCTGACGTTAATGCTGGTTCCTAATGCGGCATTGATGGAAAAATCACCAAAGGTTTTGTTGAACATGGCCATGAAATCACCATATACTTGGAAGTTTTGTTCATCCGACCATACATAGCGTCCGTTAGGTAACCCTGTTTCATCATTTTTTCCGGCAATGTTTGCTGCTGTTGATGCATACATCTTGTTGTCAAACTTATCACTTACATAGTCTACATTCCCGCGTGCCTGGATACTTAACCAGTCAGTTGCTTTTATATTTGCACTGATAGAAGCTAATGCACGGTAACGTTTACTCTTGTTGGTCACACGATTTTTTATCCAGTACGGATTCTGATCCCATTCGCTGAATGAGCCGTCTTCATTTTTTGTATACCAATTCTGTAAGTTCATATTGCGGTCAGTATCGAAAACTTCAAAGTTTTCAGCGTAGGGAGCCAGATCGGCACCACGGGGAAAAGAATACAAGCCAACCAGCGGATTCAGATAATAACCACCTCCGGCAGGAGTATTACGGATAGTTTGTGTCATCAAACTGGCATTTCCGTCCAATTTTAAACGATCATTAAAGAAACTGGCTGTTTCACGGAAAGTAATATTGTGCTTTTGAAGCTTATTTGAGTCCACGATACCTGTCCCCCGGGTATTGGCATAAGAAAAGTAAGTTTGCATTTTGTCATTACCTGTTTGGAAGGTTAAAGAGTTGATGGCTGTAATACCATTGCCAAACCAATTACCTACGTTATCATAGTCTGTCAGATTTCCTTTGTCGCCCCAACTGCTGGTACCATCGGCAGTTTGTCCATAATTGTTTTGAAATTCCGGCAGGCTGACAGCATGGTCTACTGTCAGGTTAGAGGAGAATGTAACTCTTGACATACCGGCTTTCCCTGATTTTGTAGTAATTAAAATAACACCGTTGGCAGCTTGGGAGCCATAGAGAGCAGCGGCAGATGCACCTTTTAATATACTCATACTTTCAATATCATCAGGGTTCAAGTTGGAAACACCGTCACCAGAGTCATGGTTGACCCCGTCATTTTCACCTCCCATAACGGTGGCTGTTGATTCTGTTGTGATATTCAGCATAGGAACGCCATCTATGACATATAACGGTTGGTTGTTACCACTGGCGAATGCTGAACGTGCACCACGGATAGATACTTTTGCCGAACCTCCCAGACCGGATGAACTCTTTGTTATTTGCACACCGGCAGATTTACCGGCTAATGAATTGATCATATTAGCGTCCTTTACTTTATTCAGTTCGTCACCATTCAGTTGCTGAGTGGAATAAGTTAAAGAGGCTTCTTTCTTTTTAATACCCATAGCGGTTACTACAACAGTTTCCAGTTTCAATGCATCATCTTCCATTTTAATGGTAAAATTAGTCTTTCCGTTTACTGGAATTATGACTTTTTTATAACCGATATAAGATATAACCAGTTGTGCATCAGCCGGAACTTCTAACGTAAAGTTACCGTCAATATCGGTAATTGTACCGTTAGTAGTACCTTGTTGAATAATGTTTGCACCGATAATTGCTTCACCTTGCATATCAGTTATAGCACCTTTAACAGTAATTGTATTTTGCTGTTTTACTTCCTCACGGGCTATATTGCTTTCTTTTGTCAAAACAATGTTTTTACCTTCCATAACATAAGTGATACCAGTTCCGGAAAAAACTTCATCTAGAATTTCGGATACGGCTTTATTTTTTGCGTTGATTTTTACCTTGCGGCTTAGATCTACATTTTTCTTACTATAGACAAACAGGTAATTAGTTTGTGATTCGATGGCAGAAATCAATTGGGCTACCTTCATGATGTTGGTATCCAGACTGACTTTGGCGTTCTGAGAGTGTACATCCATACTGAATGCGCTGAATGCTGTGGTTAACAGAAGAATTAAGGTGATCTTCATAGTTCGTAATATTTGTTTAAAAGCTAAACTTTTTGGGCATAAGTACCCTTCCAAAGAAATTTTTCTCATATCTTTGTAATGTGTTAAGTTAATAAATTTGATTAAGGTCAATTGTTAGCTGTCGAATCGGGGAGTATGGGGGTACTTTCCGATTCTTTTTTCAAAGGTTTTTATGTAATCATAACAGTTCATTTTTTAAGGTTAAACTTCTATTGTGATTTTATTCTATGGTTATCTTGTTATGTTCGTTATCAATATTGTATTTAAACGGATGGTCTTTTTGTATAACTTTTAGTATATGCTCTAT
>ULTQ01062712.1_pt1 | contig 10133 bp, 5 predicted proteins | sample 1957731 | NCBI WGS metagenome assembly ULTQ01 (sample SAMEA4835738, study PRJEB28245) | human gut metagenome | biome: gut microbiome; material: fecal sample | place: Denmark | collected 2008 | reverse complement strand
GCCCACTACCGCCACTTTTTTGCCGTTGCGTTGATACTGCCGCGGCACCACATATCCTTCGCGGAATGCTGTCTCGGCAATTGCGCCCTCGTCTTCGCGGATGGTGACAGGAGCGTCGACGGCAAGTTTAAGCACACAGCTCTTCTCGCACAGGGCTGGGCATATGCGTCCGGTGAATTCCGGAAAATCGTTGGTCAGCGACAGTATTTCATAAGCCTCGTGCCAGTTGCCTCTGTAGATGGCGTCTTGAAATTCCGGAGGGCGGTTGCCAAGCGGACATGCCCAGTGGCAGAACGGCACGCCGCAGTCCATGCAGCGGGATGCCTGCAGGCGGCGTTCGGATGTGTTGAGGGTTTGTTCCACTTCTCCGAAGTCACGGATACGGTCGTGGATGGGGCGATAGCCCGCCTCCTGGCGTGGTACGGTAAGAAAAGCCTTAGGATTACCCATATATGTTGTTTCGTTTTATCGGTTGGGAAAATAAGTTAATAGTCACGCTGCACCTCGGCGATTTTCTGTTGTAGTTTGAGCATCTGTTCCTCGGCAAGCACCCGCTTGTATTCGATAGGTGTCACCTGTATGAAGTCGTCGACATACCGGTTCCATTCATCAAGCATCTGGCGTGCCAGCGCCGAGCCGGTGTAGCGGTAGTGCTGACGAATGAGCTCGTGCAGCTCCTTGCGTGCCGTGGAGTCTTCGATGAGCGAGAGTTCAACCATCTCCATGTTGCAGAAGTAGTCAAACTTGCGGTCGGGATCCCAAACGTATGCCACGCCGCCGCTCATGCCGGCTGCGAAATTGCGTCCGGTTGCTCCGAGCACCACAACGCGTCCGCCGGTCATATATTCGCAACAGTGGTCGCCGACACCTTCAACAACGGCAATGGCACCTGAATTGCGCACGGCAAAACGTTCGCCGACACGGCCGTTGATATAAACCTCGCCGCTTGTGGCCCCATAAAGGAGCGTGTTGCCGGCAATGGTGTTTTTCTCTGCCGCGAAATGGCTTCTGACTGGGGGGGCCACGGCGATGCGTCCGCCGCTGAGTCCTTTGCCGAGATAGTCGTTGGCCTCGCCCTCAAGCTTGAAGCTTATGCCATGGGCGAGAAACGCTCCGAAGCTTTGTCCGGCAGAGCCTTTGAATCTGACGGAAATGCTCTCGTCGGGCAGACCCTCGTTGCCGAATTTGTCGGCAATCAATCCAGACAGCATCGCGCCTACAGCGCGGTCGGTGTTGGCGATTGCATATTCGAGCGACACTTCTTTGCCGTTGCTGATAGCCGGATCGGATGCTGTTATGATTGTGCGGTCGAGCACGCTGTCGATGTCGTGCATCTGCGCTTCTGTGTGGCGTATGCTTGCGTCTCCGCTTTCTTTATGCAGCAGGCGGGAGAAGTCGAGCAGCTCTGACTTCTGGCTGACTGCTTTGTCTATCTCAATCAAATCGGTGCGGCCTATGATGTCGTTGAATTTCCGGAATCCCATCTCTGCAAGATATTCACGCACCTCTTCGGCGAGAAAACGGAAATAGTTGACCACGTGGTCGGCATGTCCGCGGAAGTGTGCCCTCAGTTCAGGATTCTGTGTGGCAACGCCCATAGGACATGTGTTTGAGTGGCATTTGCGCATCATCACGCATCCCAATACGATAAGCACTGTCGTGCCGAATCCAAATTCCTCGGCGCCGAGCAACGCCATGCTCACGATGTCGTGTCCGGTTTTCATTTGGCCGTCGGTCTGAAGGCGCACTTTGCCGCGCAGCCCGTTGCGCACGAGCGTCTGCTGCGTCTCGCTCAGACCAATCTCAGGCGAGATTCCGGCATACCGCATCGATGAAGCCGGCGACGCTCCTGTGCCTCCCTCGGCTCCTGAGATTACAATCAGGTCGGCCTTTGCCTTTGCCACACCCGCCGCGATGGTGCCGACTCCGCTTTCCGCCACGAGTTTCACGCTGATGGCTGCGCGCGGATTGACATTCTTAAGGTCGAAAATCAGTTGCGCGAGGTCTTCGATTGAGTAAATGTCGTGGTGCGGTGGCGGAGAGATGAGTGAGATGCCTGGAATGGAGTGGCGTGTGCGGGCAATCACCTCATTGACTTTGAATCCGGGCAATTGTCCTCCCTCGCCGGGTTTCGCTCCCTGTGCCACCTTTATTTGAATCTCCTCGGCGTTGACCAGATATTCCGTTGTGACGCCGAAGCGGCCGGAGGCAATCTGCTTTGTCTTGCTCGACAGCGACACTCCGTCGACCGCCTCGTGGAAGCGGCTGCTGTCCTCGCCGCCTTCGCCCGTATTGCTGCGTGCGCCGAGTCGGTTCATTGCCAGGGCAAGCGCCTCGTGGGCTTCCTTGCTGATGGCTCCAAACGACATTGCTCCAGTTACGAAATGCATTACAATTTCTTCTACCGGCTCCACTTCGTCAATCGGAATCGGATTCTTCTTGAACGTGAAGAAGTCGCGCAGAAATATCGGTTCTTCTTTGTGGTCGGCGGCTGTGAATTCTTTGAATTTATTGTAGTTGCCTTGACGGGTGGCAAGCTGTAGCAGTGCAATCGTTTCAGGATTCCAGGCGTGGCGCTCGCCGTCTTTGCGATATGAGAACTGCCCGATGTTTGGCAGAATCTCGTCTTCGTCTTTAATGGAGAAGCCATCATCGTGGAAATGCGTGTAGCTGTCGGCGATTTCCTTCAGGCGGATACCTCCGATGGACGATGTCTGTGTCCCGAAATAGTTGCGCAGCAGCTCCTCGCTGACTCCTACAGCCTCGAAAATCTTTGCTCCGCGGTAGGAACGGATGGTGCTGATGCCCATCTTGCTCATTATTTTGTAGAGACCCTTGCAAAGAGCCTTGATGTAGTTGCTTTCAGCCGTTTCGTAGTTCATCTGCACATCGCCGCGCTTCACCAGGTCGTCGAGCACGGCGAATGCCATATAAGGGTTGATGGCGCTTGCTCCATAGCCAAGCAGCAGTGCGGCATGCATCACCTCCCTGATTTCTCCGCTCTTGACGATAAGAGCGGTCTGCACACGTTTCTGCACCGAAATCAGATGATGGTGCACAGCACTCACCGCCAGCAACGACGGAATTGCCACATGGTCGCGGTCGACGCCCTCGTCGGTCAGTATTATGTAGTTCACACCGTCGTCGACCGATGCCTCGGCGCGGCGGCACAGCTCATAGATGGCTTCCTGCAGCCCGGCGGTGCCTTTTGCCGCATCAAACAGCATTGGCAGCTTCACGGTGTTGAATCCCTTGTATCGGATATTGCAGAGAATGTCGAGCTGGGTGTTGGTCAGCACGGGGTGGGGCAGACGCACCATCTTGCAGTGCGACTCGCTTGGCAAAAGGATGTTCATGCCCACAGCGCCGATATATTCTGTCAGCGACATCACCAGCTGTTCGCGGATTGGGTCTATGGCGGGGTTGGTCACCTGTGAAAACTGCTGTCGGAAGTAGTTGAACAGCAGTTGCGGACGGCTGCTCAACACGGCAAGCGGCGTGTCGTTGCCCATAGAGGCAGTAGGCTCCGACCCATTCACGCACATAGGCTTTATGGTGCGTTCCACGTCTTCGCGCGTGAATCCGAAAGCACGCAGCTTTCTGCCGAAGAGACTGACGGCATTGTCCACTTTGCGTCCGCTGCGTAGCGTGTGCAGCTCGATGCGGTTTGTCGACAGCCATTGTCGGTATGGGCGTGCGGCGGCAAGCTGCGCTTTCAGCTCGCCGTCATAGTATATCTTGCCTTCCTGTGTGTCGACAAGCAGAATTTTGCCAGGTTGCAGACGTCCTTTTTCTTCGATGTCGGCAGGTTCGATGTTGATTACTCCAGCCTCGCTCGCAACCACCATCATACCGCCTTTCGTAATCAGATAGCGCGCCGGACGCAGACCGTTGCGGTCGAGCATTCCGCCGGCATAACGCCCATCGCTGAAAAGAAGTGCCGCCGGTCCGTCCCACGGTTCCATAAGGATGGAGTGGTATTCATAAAACGCTTTCAAATCCTCGCTGATAGGATCCTTGTCGTTGAACGACTCCGGCACGAGCATTGCCATGGCGTGCGGCAGGCTTAGTCCCGACATTACGAAGAATTCCAGCACATTGTCGAGCGAGGCGGAGTCGCTCATGCCTGGTTGGATGATTGGACGTATGTCCTTGACGTTGCCCAACGCCGGCGTCGACAGCACGCTTTCTCTTGCCTCCATCCAGGCGCGGTTGCCGCGGATGGTGTTGATCTCGCCGTTATGCGCCAGCAGACGGAACGGCTGTGCCAAACTCCAGGTTGGAAACGTGTTGGTGCTGAAGCGGGAGTGCACCAACGCCAGCCCGCTTGTGAAATATGGTTGTGTGAGGTCTTTGAAATACTCGCGCACTTGGGTTGACGAGAGCATACCCTTATAAATGATGTTCTTGCTTGACAGCGACACTATATAGAAGTCCTTGTCGTCGATGCGGCGCTCGATGCGTTTGCGCACAAGATATAACGTGCGCTCAAAAGTGTCGGTGTCGGTAACTCCGGTAATGAAAATCTGCTTTATGTCGGGTTCTGTGTCGCGGGCGTCTTTGCCGAGAATCTCTGAGCGTACAGGCACATTGCGCATGTGCATCAACTGCAGTCCCTCACGCTCCACTTCTTCAATCACGATTCCCATAATTGCGGCTTGGCGTTTCTCGTCTTTCGGCAGAAACACCAGTCCGGTGCCGTATTTGCCTTTCTCCGGCACTGGAATGCCTTGAAGAAGAATGAATTCGTGTGGAATCTGAATCATAATCCCGGCGCCGTCGCCTGTCTTGTTGTCGGCACCCTCTGCGCCGCGGTGCTTCATGTTTTCAAGCACTGTCAGGGCTGCATCAACCAGTTCGTGGGATTTGTCACCATTTATGTTGACGAGCATGCCCACACCGCATGCATCGTGTTCGTAGGAAGAGTCATACAGCCCCAAGGGCTGGTGACTTGGATAGCCTTTTTGGTCTATCTTCTTGGAAAAAAGATTGTTTTTGTTCAAATTTTCTTTCATAATCCCGCTTTTTTCTCTTCTTTACTTACATTTTGATTGCAAAGATATGGAAAAGCATCAAGCCTGCAAACTAAATGCGACAAAAATAGCCGTTGTTGTGGAAAAAAAGTTTTGCAAATACGTTGAAAATAGCAAAAAGAAAGCGAATATGACTGAAATGTGGCATAACAGTCAGAACTGCTGCGTGCGGATGATTGTTTTATTGAAAAATAGGCAGCGGTTCGGAATCGCAAAATCAAATAAATTTGTTTTGCGCTTCACTCACCTTGCACTACTTTCAATAAAATAGGCTGCGGTTTGGCAAAACATTTTCAAACAAGTTTGAATGTTTTTCACTCACCTTGCACTACTTTCAATAAGATAGGCAGCGGTTCGGAATCGCAAAATCAAATAAATTTGTTTTGCGCTTCACTCACCTTGCACTATCTTTGCAGTTGATAAAACAACAACCGGATGAAACCAAATTTTTTGAAGGGGCTTCTTAGGCGAGTGCTTGTGTTGCTCCGTTACATTTGGCGCGGCTGCGTCAAAATGTGGAATTGGTATCGGCGCACTTACAAGCAGGCGCGTTGGTATGGAAAAGTGGGTATTGTGTGTGCCACGGTGGTGGTGTCGTTTGTCCTTTATTTGATATTGGTCGACATCAATTTCTTGTGGCTTTTCGGAAAATCGCCGAGCTTATATGACATAGCCCATCCCAAACAAGATGAAGCGTCGATTGTCTACAGTGCCGACGGCAAGGTGCTCGGACGTTACTATCGCGAGAACCGTATCCCTGTTGAATATGACGAGATTTCGCCAATGCTCATCAATGCGTTGGTGTCGACGGAGGATGAGCGTTTCTATTCCCACCACGGCATAGATTTTCAGGGTGTGGCGGCTGCGATGAAGGATATGGCTGTGCACCACGAGGCGCGTGGAGCGAGCACGATTACTCAGCAGCTGGTCAAGAATATGTTCCGCACACGCACGGAGTATTCCACCGGACTCACTGGATTTATACCTGGCGTGCGTCTGTTGGTGATGAAGACGAAGGAATGGGTGACGGCTGTCAAACTGGAGATGTTCTATACAAAAAAGGAGATTCTGACGATGTATCTCAACACGGTGGATTTCGGCAGCAATGCTTTCGGCATCCGCACGGCGGCGAAGACTTATTTCAACACGACGCCGATGCAGCTGAAGACGGAGGAGTCGGCTGTGCTTGTCGGTATGCTGAAGGCCACTACGACCTACAATCCGCGTCTTAATCCGAAGAATTCAAAAAGCCGCCGCAATGTGGTGTTGAGCAACTTGTTGCGCAAGAAGTTTCTTACGCACGAGGAGTATGACTCGCTGAGCGAGCTGCCGATAGAACTGAAATATACGCCTGTGAAGCCTACCGACGGCAAGGCACCGTATTTCCGTGACGTGCTTGCCGATGAGCTGCAGAATGGATGGTGTAAGGACAATGACAAGGATCTCTATGGCGACGGACTGCGCATCTACACGACCATCGACTCGCGTATGCAGAAGTATGCCGAGGAGGCTGTGATGAAGCACATGCAGCAGGTGCAGCGCAATTTCAAGTCCGACTGGGGCAATGAGAATCCGTGGCGCGACGAGAACCGTGAGGAGAAGAAGGGATTTATTGAGGACATCGCCAAAAGAACTGACTACTACAAGCAGTTGTCGGCACGTTATCCCGACGACCCTGATTCGGTGAATTATTATATGAATCTGCCTCACCGCGTGAAGTTGTTTGACTACAATGCTCCCGACCAGGTGCGCACGGAGATGATGAGTGCGATGGACTCCATCAGGTATATGGTGAAGTTCCTGCATTGCGCATTTGTGGCGATGGAGCCTGAAACTGGCGCTGTCAAGGCCTGGGTCGGCGATATTGACTATAATCATTGGCAATATGACAAGGTGACCGCTGAGCGTCAGCCGGGATCTACATTCAAACTGTGTGTCTACACAGCCGCGATGGAGGCTGGACTCGGCCCGTGCGACGACCGTGTGGACGAGTGGAAGCAGTATGACGCTTTCGACAAAGACGGCAAGCCGACGAAGTGGACTCCGCGCAATGCCAACGGATACTATACCGGCGGAGCGATGTCGCTGAAGCACGCGTTCTCAAATTCGATCAACTCGGTGGCTGTCTCGGTGGCGCATGAGGTGGGCTTGAACCGCGTTGCCGACGTGGCTCATAAACTGGGCATCACCTCTCCGATAAAAGAAACTCCGGCAATGCCGCTCGGCACGGAGGATGTCACTCTGCTCGAACTGGTCGACGCCTACTGCACGGTGATGAACAAGGGCAGGCACAACGTGCCGGAATTTGTCACCCGCATCGAGGACAAAGACGGCAAGGTGCTTTATGTGGCTGAACCGAAAAACGAGCAGGCAATCAGCGAGGAGTCGGCTTTCTTGATGCAGCAGATGCTGCTGGCTGGTATGACGGAGCCGGGAGGCACGTCGCAAGCCTTGTGGAGCTACGACATCCATCATTTCGACACCAATTTCGGAGGCAAGACAGGCACTACGTCAAACAACAGTGACGGCTGGTATGTGGGCGTGACGAAAAACCTTGTTGCCGGATGTTGGTGTGGAGGAGAATACCGCAGCGTGCATTTCCGCAGCGGACGGATGGGGCAGGGTAGCCACACGGCGCTGCCTGCGTTTGGCTATTTTATGGAGAAAGTGTTGCGCGACCCGCAATTGGCTGCGAAATATCGTGGAAAGATTTCCGACAAGCCGTGGCCCGGTCTGAGGGTCGACGACCGCCCTTACAACTGTCAGGGCTATGTGGCGCCTTCCGACACTACAGATATTGACAGCACCGATGTTGAAGACATTGATATGCCCGAGGAAGAAATCGAGCTTGACAACAACGGCAATGAAATTCCGTCGGAACCGGCACAGGGCAATATTTGACGGAACAGTATAAAAACAATAACCGCGGAGGGCATAGGCTTTCCGCGGTTGTTGTTTGTGAGTGTTGCTGATTAGTATTGTTCCTTCTCGTTGGGGAAATCAGAGGTCTTCACGTCCTCGATGTATTTTGCCACAGCGTCGGTGATGATTGTGCCCACATCAGCGTAGCGGCGCAGGAAGCGAGGCGAGAATCCCTTGTTGATGCCGAGCATGTCGTGCATCACGAGCACCTGTCCGTCGACACCGCCTCCGGCACCGATGCCGATGATAGGAATTTCAAGCATTTCTGCCACTTTTTTTGCCAATGTGGCGGGGATTTTCTCAAGCACGATTGCAAAGCATCCAATCTCCTGCAGCAGTTTGGCGTCTTCGATAAGTTTGTTTGCCTCAGCCTCTTCTCGGGCACGCACGGTGTATGACCCGAATTTGTTGATTGACTGTGGTGTCAGTCCGAGGTGACCCATCACTGGAATGCCGGCGCACAGGATGCGCTCAATTGACTCGCGCACTTCGGCGCCGCCCTCGAGCTTCACGCAGTCGGCATGTGTTTCCTTCATGATGCGGACGGCCGAAGCCAAAGCCTCTTTAGAGTTGCCCTGGTATGTTCCGAAAGGCATGTCTACAACCACGAGCGCGCGGTTCACGCCACGCATCACCGACTTGCCGTGATAAATCATCTGGTCGAGCGTCATCGGCAGAGTGGTCACGTTTCCAGCCATCACGTTGCTGGCGGAGTCGCCCACGAGAATCACGTCCATTCCAGCCTCGTCGATGAGTTTCGCCATCGAGAAATCGTAGGCTGTAAGCATAGATATTTTTTCTCCGCGCTGCTTCATTTCGAGCAGGCGGCGAGTAGTCACTTTCCGTTTGTCTTCTGTGTAAGTTGACATAATCAATTAGTTTTTAATTTAATTCGGCTGCAAAGTTACGTCTTTTAAATGACAAAAGGAAAAAAAGGTGCTGCCCACATCTGAAAATCGCTGAAATGTGCTAAATTTGCAAATAAAACATAAAAATCTGTGATATTATGATTGTACACGAACAGCTTTCTTTTCAGGATGCATTGTCGCTTGCCACAAAGCGAATTTTTGAAACAAAGGGACGCTCCCGCCGGTCTGAGTTTTGGTGGGCTATGCTGGTTGCCTATTTCATATCAAATTTCCTTCCTCCGTTTTGGCTTGTGACCATACCTATATCAATCAGACGGTTGCACGACACGGGACGCAGCGGATGGTGGATGTTTTTCCCAGTAGTGGCCACAATCATTATTGTCTCAATGTGTGTCTCGGATGTTCTTAGCTTTATGACGATGGATGATTTTGAGGACACCATTACTCCGTTTGTGGTATTTGGCAAGTATATATTTTTCTGTGGCATAGTTTCTGTATATCAGATTGTGATGATAATATTCTTTTGCCAGGACAGTGCGGAGGGCGAAAATCGCTACGGAGCGTCGCCGAAATATGAGGAAGAGCCTCCATGTGTCCCTCCGGAAGAAAGAAAAGAATAATGCTTTATGGACATTGAGCAAGTCAGGGAATACGCTTTGTCTTTGTTTGGTGTGACTGAGGATCAGCCGTTTGGCGATGACGTTGTCACCTTTCGTGTTGAGGGCAAGATTTTTCTGTGCCTTTGGCTGGGTGGAAGTCGGCTTGGCATGAATGGTGAGAATCCGCGGTTTGCATGTAAACTGACTCCGGAGAGAAACGAGGCGTTGCGCGAGCAATATGCGGCGGTGACCCCAGCATTTCATTGGAACAAGAAGCATTGGAGCGACGTGTATTATGGGCAACTTGCCGCAGAAACTGTAACGGAGTGGATAAAAGAGTCGTATGAGCTTATAGTCAGCAAGCTGCCAAAGGCGGTGAGAGCAAAATATCAGTAACATTATATTCAGAATGAAAGCATATACATACATAGAGAAGGGCAAGTTTGCCTTGATTGACAAGCCTAAACCAGAGCTGCAGGAAGCGACAGACGCCATTGTCCGTGTGACTCTCGGCAGCATCTGTTCAAGCGACCTGCATATAAAGCACGGGAGTGTGCCGAGAGCGGTGCTGGGCATCACTGTCGGCCATGAGATGGTCGGCGTGGTGGAAGCAGTAGGCGCCGACGTGAAAGGCGTGAAGGTAGGCGACCGTGTGACCGTCAACGTGGAAACCTTCTGCGGTGAGTGCTTCTACTGCAGGCACGGCTATG
>ULTQ01080792.1_pt1 | contig 10230 bp, 7 predicted proteins | sample 1957731 | NCBI WGS metagenome assembly ULTQ01 (sample SAMEA4835738, study PRJEB28245) | human gut metagenome | biome: gut microbiome; material: fecal sample | place: Denmark | collected 2008 | reverse complement strand
ATTTTTCAGGTGTGCAATTTCATTATACAATGAGCCGAAAATACTTTAAACGCATTAAACGGCAAATATATTGACCCTTGTCCCAGCGGTGCGCCTACAAGCGGCGGCGCTGATTTGCTGCCTACGGGACGCAATTTTTACAGTATCGACCCACGCTGCCTGCCGACGAAGCCTGCCTGGGAAATCGGTAAGCAGATGGCAGAGGATGTTATCGGCAGATTTATCGAAGAAGAAGGACGTTATCCGGAAAGCGTCGGTATAATTTTGTGGGCTACGAGTAATTTGCGTAATCACGGACAATGCGTTGCCGAATTCTTATATCTGATGGGCTTACGTCCTGTGTGGCAGCCTGGAAGCCAACGCGTTGTTGACTTAGAGGTGATTCCTTTGGAGGAGCTGCAGCGTCCGCGTGTAGACGTAACAGGACGCATCAGTGGTCTCTTTAGGGACAGTATGCCCGGAAGTGTTATCTGGCTAGATGATGCTGCGCAGAGAATAGCATCTCTGGATGAGCCGACTGAGCTGAACTTTGTGCGTAAGCATGTACTGGAGGAAGCAGGCGAGCTGGAAAAATCAGGCTTGGATAAGCAGGCGGCCTGGAGACAGGCTTCGTATCGCGTGTTCGGTGATCCTCCGGGAGCACATGGCGCCGGTACAGGTGCTGTTTTAGAAGCGAAAAATTGGGAAACGATTGATGATATTGCTGCAGTATATACCAGATGGGGCGCACATGCTTATGGTAAGGGCAGTGAAGGCACCTATATGCCGGAGGTCTTTAAAAAGCGTATGGCGCAGATAGATATCACAGTGCAAAATGTTGACCACAGGGAATCTTCTATGCTCAGCGGTGATGATTATAATAATTATCGCGGCGGTATGATTGCAGCAGTACGCAGTTACAAGGGCAGTATGCCGCGTAATTATGTCAGCGATAGTTCGGACAGAAGCAAGGTGCAGCTGCGCAGCCTTACGGAAGAGCTGAAGCGTTGGTTCCGTGGCGAAGCAATGAATCCCAAATATATTGAAGGCATGAAAAAGCATGGCTATAAAGGCGCCGGCGATTTGGCGACATATGTTGCGGTAAGCTATCAGTGGGATGCAACCAGCGATATTATGGAAAACTGGATGTATGAAAAATATGCTGCCAAGTATGTCTTGGATAAGGATATGCAGAAATGGATGCAGGAGGTAAATCCGTGGGCGTTGCACCGTATTACAGAAGTTTTGCTGGAGGCGGAGCAACGTGGTATGTGGCAGGCTAAGCCGGAAACAAAGCAGGCATTGCAAGAGTTGTTTCTGTCGATGGAGGGGGAATTGGAGGAACGAGGAGAATAAATTTTCCCTTGACTGTATGAACGGTATATAGTTTATACTCGTATATGTTATTTGCAAATAGAATATTTTAACCTAAAGAATTACCTGCAAATAAAGTATGAGTAAAGGATGTGCAAACTAATGAAAGTAGTTAAAGGTTTGAGCAGCGCGGTGCTTTTGACGCTGCTTTTGGGTAGTGCATCAGCTGTTTATGCTGAAGAAACACCGGAATATTTACTGGGAGAATTGGTTGTAACTGCGACTAGAACCCCTGTAGAGGAGTTCAAGGCTAATGCAAATATTAGCGTAGTTACCAGAGATACTATTGAAAAGAATCATTATTCTAATGTTCAGGATGCTTTAAGAGATATTCCTGGTGTTACTATTGCTGGCTATGGCAATACCGGTGAAGTATATAGTTCCAACAGTTTAATCTTAAATGGCAGTGATAAGGTTGTAGTTTTGATTGATGGTGTACGTGCAAATATCAATGGTAGTTCTAGCACCTATGGCAAAATGGCTACATCTGAATTGTCTAATATGGATTCTATTGAGCGCATTGAGGTTTTAAAAAGCTCTGCTTCTACTTTGTATGGCGCTGATGCAGCTGGCGGTGTTATTAATATTATTACAAGAAAAGCTACTGAAAATGGCGTATCTACCAAATTGGCAGCAGCAACCGGCAGTTATGGTAAGGAACGCTACAACTTGACTCATAGAGGCAATGTTGATGGCTTCTATTGGGATTTGGCATTACAAAAGAAGATTTCCGGAAACTTTAAAGATGGTTGGAACAGAGAAATTCCTGAGCATTTGAATTCCGAAAACAATATGCTCAAGATTGGTAAGAAATTTGATGATAATGCCGATATTAACGTAACCTATCAGACTTATAAGGCTGATTATCTACGTCCTACTGGTGGCTGGAATGTTGTTGCTTCAAATAAGGCGAATAATCAGTTCGATATAGGTAGTAAAGATAACAGCAAGCTGAATATCGTATATACTCAAAAAATGAGCGACAAGGTTACTAATCAGCTGGCATTATACAGAAATAAACATGTTTCTGATGAATTTACTTGGAAGAATCCTGGTAAAACTAATGCAACAACTCAACCTTATATTTATCACTATAGTTCTATGGGTTTCAGTGATCAAGTTACTGTGAAGGCTGATGATAAACATACTCTTGTTGGTGGTTTTGAATGGTATAAAGACAAGGTTGACAATTACATGACTAGTGCTTCCAGTAAATACAGCGATAAGAGCACAACCAATAAAGCAATCTATATTAATGACGAGTTTGCTTTAACTGATACATGGAGTTTGTCCTATGGTGTGCGTTATAATGACGATTCTAATTATGGCTCTAAATGGTTGCCAAGCATTGTTTTAGGTAATACTCCGAATGATAAGCTGAATTATTATTTGGGCTTTAAAAAATTCTTTGTAGCTCCTTATCCGTCTCAGTTGTATGGTCAATATGGTACACCTGATTTGAATCCGGAAACTGGTTCTGCATTTGAGGGTGGTGTAAATTATCGCTTTGATCCGACCTTTGTAAGCAGTGTCCATGTTTTCAGACGCAATATGAAGGATACCATTAACTATGATTCAGGCACTAAGAAATATTTGAACTCTGGTGAGGAAGTTGCTACTGGTTTTGATGTTCAGGTACGCAAGGCCTTTGACAGTCATCTGTCTACGAATGTTGGTTATACCTATACTTATATTAAACCGACTGCTCCTAATAAAAACCCGAACAGCGATGGCAGAGTTCCGCGTAGTGCGTGGAACATTGGCGTAAGCTATGATCTGGAAAAATTTAGTGCTAATCTGGCTGCTCGTGGTACCATTGCAAAGCAAGGTGGTTTTGCCAAAACTTATGGTGATAATACCTCTGCAGAAGCAAGCTCCTATCATACTTATTGGGTATTTGATTTAGGCATGAACTATAAACCGTCTAAGGTTATCAATATTTATGCAAAATGCAATAACGTCTTTGACAGACTTTATACTGAGCAAAGAGCCTGCTTGCTGCCTGAAACCGGCACTTCTTGGTATTCTGCACCGGGCAGAAACTTTGAGGTTGGCGTAGAATACACCTTCTAATCAGCCCCTAACCTTATTCATATACACTTAACTCCTTTGAGAAAGGCGGAGCAGAGTAAAATCTGTTCTGCCTTTTTCATATGCCAAACTGCTATAACTTGCTTATGTCGAAAGCTGATGTTCGTGCTATAATAGCTATACTGAAGGAAAATAAAGGATGAAGAAAATATGCCGAAACAAAAATATCAAAAGATAATAACAGCACTGCTGCTGTGTTTGAGTATACTATTAATAGTTGCAGGCTGTAGCAGTGATAGTGCGCAAAAATCGAAAAGTACTGCAGCCTATACTGTTACGGATTCGCAGGGGCATAAGCTGTATTTTAAAGAAAAACCCCAACGCATTATATCTATGTCTATAAGCACTGATGAAATCCTCATTGACCTTGTACCAAGCAGTCGCATTGCTGCCTTCTCACGTCTGGTGGACGACCCGGGGATATCCAATATTGTAGAGCGGGCGCAGAGTGTGGGCAGCAGAGTAGATGGCCAAAGCTCGGAGGCAATTATGGCGCTGCACCCTGATTTGATATTGATACCGGATTTTGTTAAGCCGGAGGTTATTCAGTCGCTGCGTGACATGAATCTGCAGGTTTATGTTTATAAAATTCCCAAGAGTATGGATGATGTGCGTCAGTGCATACGCTTTCTGGGCGAGGCCGTTGGCGAAAAGGAACGCGGCGAAATGATGGTTACCGCTATGGACGAGCATCTGAAGAAGGTGCAGGATAAAATAGGCAAAATCCCTAAGGAAAAACAGAAGCGCATTGTTTTTATGCGCAGTAACGGTGCCTACTACAGTCCGGAGGCTTCGTTTAACGATGTCTGCAGATATGCGCAGGTGCGCAATGCCTTGGAGGAGCTGCATTATGATAAGCCTGGCATAGTAAATCAGGAGGCAGTGGTTCAGCTTAATCCGGAGGTGTTTTTACTCGCAGGCTGGAATTATGATGGTCAGCATGATCCGAAGCAGATGGAGGAGGAACTGCTGAACAATTCCGGCTACCAGACTACGGACGCAGTGAAAAACAGAAAGGTCTATACAGTGCCGGCGAAGCATGTGCTGTGCGTGTCGCAGTACATTGTCAACGCTGTAGAGGATTTGGCGGACGCTGTATATAGTGAATAAAATTATCAATGACGTCGGTGAGCGGTGCAATGCTGCTTGCCGACTTTTTTTGTTAATGTTGTCAAAATAGTTGGCAAAACAATTGACTAGTTGCCAAAAAGTTGCTAAACTGTAAGAGCAATAGCAATTAAAAGGAGGGCGTACTATGCAAACTGAAGCTTTGCGCAATTTGGTTGCTAAAATAAAACATCTGCAATGTGAAATGCAAACAGTAGAGCTGAAGGCTACCAACAAGGGCTGTCCTACACGTTTATACGATACATTGTCGAGCTTTGCCAATCAGGACGAGGGCGGCGTTATCGTGTTCGGCATAGATGAAAGAAAAGGCTTTGATGTTGTCGGCGTTTATGATGCGCAGGATTTGCAGAAAAAGGTAACAGAACAGTGTAATCAGATGTCGCCGTGTGTGAGTGCTTTATTTACTGTTTGCGAAATAGATGACAAGGTTGTAGTTTCGGCAGAGATTCCGGGGCTTGATGTCGCAGAAAGACCGTGTTTTTATCGTGGTACAGGCAGATTGAAAGGCGCTTATATACGTGTGGGCGATGCTGATGAACCGATGAGTGAATATGAAATTTACAGCTATGATGCCTTCCGCAAGCGTATCCGAGACGATATTCGCGAAGCAACTGGTGCACGCAGAAGCTTTTTTGATGAAGAAAAGCTGGCTTGCTTTTTGCAGGCAGTAAAAAAAGACCGCAAAAATTTGGCTAAGCATGTCAGTGATGAAGAAATTTTAGAGCTGATGGGTGTTACGGTAAACGGACAGCCGACGCTGGCAGGCGAGCTGTGTTTTTCTAAATATCCGCAGGGAGCTTTTCCACAGCTTTGCATTACGGCTGTTGCTTTGCCCGGCAATGTAATGGGCGAGCCGGGATTACAGGGAGAGCGCTTTATTGATAATGAGCGTATTACCGGCACGATAGATGAAATGGTAGACGAGGCGGTTGATTTTGTGAACCGCAACAGCCGCCACAGTACGATTATAGATGATAAGGGCAAGCGTGCGGACAGGGATGAATATCCGCTGAAGGCAGTGCGTGAGGCGATTCTTAATGCATTGGTACATCGCGATTACAGTATTCACTCGGAAAACGTGCCTGTGCGTTTGGAAATATATCGTAATCGTCTGGAGATTATTTCCAGCGGTGGCTTATATGGCAAGCTGACGATTGATTCATTAGGCAAAGTGCGTCCGGATACACGTAACAGTGCTTTGGCAAATATTTTGGAGCTGATGCAGGTTACGGAAAACCGTTACAGCGGCATTCCGACTATTTATCACGAGCTGCAGAAGGCGCAGCTGCCACCGCCGGCTTTTTGTATCCGCCATGGCGAATTTGTAGTTACCTTCAAGAGCAAAATTTCTCAGGTTTATGATGCACCTTATGCAACTGTCAGCAGTGTGCAGGAGGAGCAGGAGCAATACAATGGACAGCGGGCATATAGCATAGAAGAACGCTTGATAGAGTTTTGCACAGTGCCGCGCTCCAGACAGGAGATTATTGAATTCCTGGGCTTTTCGCGCTATTATTCCATGTCAAAAATTGTGCAGCCGTTGATTGATGACGGCAAAATTGCTTTGACGCTGCCGGACAAGCCTAAAAGCTCCAAGCAAAGATATGTGAGAAAATAATAATGTAGTATGCAATGCCAGGCAGGACGGATTTATTCTGTCCTGCTTTTTAATATAAAAGCGGAATGGCTCTCAAAAAGAAAAATAATAAAATAAAAATACTTGACTATATGATTGCTATATCGTTTATGATAACTCATGGTTCAATAGATAGCGCAGGACTATGAAAGACTAGCTGTGTTTGTACGTGAACAAAAACTAAACCGATGATTATGAAAGGATTGAAAATCAACAATGAACAAAGTCAAGGTATTGAGTAACGCGGTATTGATGTCTGCACTTATGAGTACAAGTGTAGTATGGGGTACAACAGCGTTTGCTGCTGAAAACACTCCGGAATATTTTTTGGATACGATGGTTGTTACGGCAACAAGAACAGAGAAGAAATTAGTTGATACACCGGCTAATGCTATGGTAATTACTAAGGAGCAAATTAAAGATCAAGGATATAGTAGTGCTTTTGAACTCGTTACAAGTATGACGTAGGCTGGTGCTATGGGTTGGCAGGATGATGGTACCGATTATAGCGGCATGTTATCCAGAATTCGCTTGCGTGGTATGGATAATGGTACATTGGTTTTAGTTAACGGACATCCTGCAAACTTTTTAAATGCTTCTGCCTTGAATCAAATTCCGCTTGATCAAATTGAAAAGATAGAGGTTGTAAAAGGTGCTGGTTCCGTTTTGTATGGACCACAAGCTATGGCTGGCGTTATTAACGTTATTACCAAGAAACCATCTAAAGGCCAGCAAACATCCGGTAAAGTTTTTGGCAGTATGGGCAATAGATACAATGATTACGGATTAAATGTTGACTCTGAAATAATCAGCATAGGCGGGCAAAAATCTTTCTACAAGGATTTCCCTGATATAAGAAGACCTGCACAGGGTGGTGGCGGAGCTTTAGAAGTAGCAGATAAAAATTTAGAGCAGCTTTTCGGTACTGTTCGTATTACAGATGACCTGACCGCTTCTTTAAGCCACAAAAAATCTCACAATAGATGGTTGAGCGGTACATTTAAAAACGGTGTGAAGTCTATAACTAAGGATTGCGACTCAGATGCGACTTATAATACATACTCCTTGAATTATGATAATGCTGATAATGGCTGGAGCGCAGGCTTGTCCTATATGGATATCTCTATGATTCAAACATATCGTTATGGTGCTGCAAACAGCTTATACAAAGGCCATAACTGGGACTTGGATGTACACAAGAAAATTAATTTCAATAATGGTAATGATACTTTAGTTCTTGGCGGTCAGGCAACTAAAGAGTATTGGAAGTCCGTTTTGGTATCCAGTAATACAGATACCGATTCTGAACGTAAGAGCTATTCTTTATATCAATCATATGACCATAAGTTTAGTGATGCCTATAATATGATTTTTGGAATTAGAGAATATTGGATGGGTTCTTCTAAGTTTTTGGGCAGCGAAAGAAAAATTCTTCCTCAAGTACAAGGCCTGTATAAGATTAATGATACTTCAAGTGTATACTTTAATGTTGGTAAGTCTTTTGAAATGCCACAGCTTTCTTCTAATTTCTATACTGGTCCTAAGTATGCAGTTAACCCTGATATTAAACCGCAATCTAGCTGGTCTTATGAAACAGGTTATAAATACGATAACAATAAGACTTTCTTCTCTGCAAGCATTTTCTATGTTGATGCTACTGATAAAATCATCTGGGGAAAGACAACAGACAATAAGAGCATCCAGATTAATGCCGACAAATGGAAAAACTATGGCTTGGAGCTTAATTTGAAACAAAAAATTAATGACAAGCAGGATGTTTATATGGGTGCTACTTTCCAAAATCCTAAATCTAAGTCAGATTATGGTGATTGGAAGACCAAACCAGGAGAATGGTCTCAGGATGAATCAAAGGTCCTGTTTAATTTAGGCACTACCTATCATCAATCAAAGTTAGTATTTGATACACGTATTACTGCAACCTTAAAACGCGAGCCTTCATCTTATTTGTATAACGGCGATTCAGCTAGTGCAAAGAATGGAAAGGAGCCTGACCATAATTTAAAGAACAGAATCGATTGGTCTGCATCACTTTCTTATAATCCGACTGATAAAGATACTTTGCGTTTAGTTGGACGCAATTTGCTCAATCGCAAGGACGTAGTAAACTATAATGAATACTACTGCACGCCGATTAACTTCTATGTAACTTATGAAAGAAGATTTTAATTAACTAGGTACTTTTCTCATAACTCACACTCCCGAAAAAGTGGGGCGGACATATTCCGTCCTGCTTTTTCATATAACAGGAAAATGAGGTGAAAGAATGTGGAAGAACTTACTGATGCTTTTGCTGCTGCTGGCATTTTGTATAGCAGGGTGTCAAAAGCAGACAAATGATACGACAAGCGAAGCTGCCTATCAGGTAGTTGATTCGCAGGGGACTGTAATAAAATTTGCGCAAAAACCCCAGCGTATTATGACTACGCATTTTAATCTGGATAATATTGTAATGGGACTTGTTGATGAAGAGCGTGTTGTTGCACTTTCTAAATCAATGTATGATGCTTCGGTATCTTACATCAGTACTGAGGCAATCAAAAAGCCTACAAAATTAAACTATGATTTTTCTTCAGAGCAGGTTCTGGCGCTCAAGCCGGATTTAATAATTGCCCGTGAAAGCACCGGAGAAAACCGCATACAGACTTATCGTGGTATGGGAATACCTGTATACGTGGTGAGCAATGCGAATAATGTGGAAGAGATAAAAAAGCAGATTCAGGAGATAGGTCAGGCTGTGGGGGAATCAGAGCGTGCGAAAAAGCTACAGCAGAGAATGCAGACACAGCTTGACTATATCAAAAGCAAGGTTGATAGCGCTAGCATGAAGCCAAAAAGTGTGATGCTTGTTTCTAAAATGAACCATAATTACGGTGGTAAGGGCTCTTTTTTTGATGATATGTGCCACTTTGCGGGGGTGAAAAATGCACCTGCAGAGATAGGGGTGCTCAACGGTCAGCTGATGGACAAAGAAATAATGCTACGTGCTAACCCAGATTACTTTCTGCTTTCACTGTCCTGGGAGCTTAAGCATGATAATAAGGATGGGTATAAAAAGGAATTTTTGGAGGATCCTGCGTTGGCTAATCTGGAGGCGGTCAAGAATAATCATGTCTGCTATTTGAAGGACAAGTATTTATATGCATCCAATCAAAACTGCGTATGGGCGATTAAGAAGATTGCCAATCTTGCTTATGGAAATATATTTCCTGATGAAGAGGAAGTTTTTCTTAAGGGATATTAGCAAATAAGTCTGAAGTGCTTGACTGTATGAGAACTATATAGCGTAATATTATTTTATTGTGAGGGCGATGGTTGTTCGTCCTCATTTTTATGAAAGCATAGGAGTATCGATAATTTTCGGAGGTGAAAGAATGCAACAAATTTTATTTCTCACCAATATGGAGCAAACTGCAACCTATCTGCAGGATGCATTGAAGCTGGCGCAGCAGACGCAGAAAGCTGTAGCAGGACAGGTGCTGTATGTCCCAAGCGATACAGAATGGACGAGGGATATGGAAAAGCAGCTGCAGCAGGCGGAGGTTGTCATTTTCCCCTGGATGGGAACTGGCCTGAGCACTAAGTTTCTGTCGGAATCCTCATCCTATCTGCTTGCCAATAAGAAGAGGCATGTTTATCTGATGACCGGTAATCCAGAGGATATACTGCACGGCGGTCTAGCTGAGGAGGAGCTGAAGCGGATAAATGATTATTATAAATTCGGCGGTCTGCAGAACTGGACAAATTTGTGGCTGTGGTTGGCGCAGCAGTTTTTGCAGGTGGCTTGTGATGCGCCTGCTCCCGAGCTTTTGCCGTGGGATGGCATTTATCATCCTCGTTCAGGCAAGGTATACGATGATGTGGAGGAATATCGCTGTGATTTTTGCAAGGCGGACAGACCTACGCTGGCTGTTGTCTTCTTCCGCAGTGACTGGCTGTGGGGCAATACCGTTTTTGCAGATGCGGTAGTCAGAGAGATTGAAGCGCTGGGGTGCAACGCCTTA
>ULTQ01007479.1_pt1 | contig 10310 bp, 8 predicted proteins | sample 1957731 | NCBI WGS metagenome assembly ULTQ01 (sample SAMEA4835738, study PRJEB28245) | human gut metagenome | biome: gut microbiome; material: fecal sample | place: Denmark | collected 2008 | reverse complement strand
TGGATCGTGAGACTGCGATAGAGAATGTCGGCAAGCTCAAGAAGTTCTACACCGGAGGCTGGGAGAGACTATGGAAGGTGCAGTTTCCGGAGTAGTCAGTAGGTATGCGGCAAGGTAAAATACCGAACCGCATAATTTAAACTATGAGGTTAGGCGAAACTAATGCAAATAAGTGAAAACGAACAAGTTTTTGCTCAAGATATAAGGAGGAGAAAAAGTGGAAGAAAAAAAGAAATCAGCGGTGAGCTGGGTCCTCACATGGGCGGGGCAGAAGAAGTCATCCTATGTGTGGAGCGTCATTTTGGCGGTTATCAATGTAGTATTCAAGATAGTTCCGTATTTCATCATTGCGGACGTGGTCAGGATGTTCCTTGACGGGGATAAGGATCTCAGGGAATATATGGTGAAGGCTCTTATCATAGCGGGATCATTTATACTTGCAGAGCTTTGCCACAGCGTATCAACGGCATGTTCCCACAAGGCGACATTTACCGTGCTTGCAAATATCAGAAAGTCATGCTGTGACAAGCTTGCAAGGGTGCCGCTTGGATATGTGAAGGACACTCCATCGGGATCATTCAAGAACATCATGGTGGAGAGAATAGACAGCATAGAGACGACTCTGGCACATGTTGTGCCTGAGTTTACATCCAACCTGCTGGCGCCTATCATTGTCATCGTGTATTTTTTCATGGTTGACTGGAGACTGGCGTTGTTCTCATTTATCCCGATAGTCGTTGGATTTGCAACGTACATGGGCATGATGATCGATTTCCAGGAGAACTACAACAGGACAGTTGAGAAGACCAAGGCGCTGAACGACGCAGCAGTGGAGTACATAGATGGAATTGAGGTCATCAAGGCATTTGGCAAGACAGAGAGCTCATATGCCAAGTTCACAAAGGCGGCAAAGGAGAACGCAGACTCGTATATCAACTGGATGAAGAAGTGCTCATTCTTCCAAGCAGCCATGTTCGTCATCACACCGTACACACTTGCAACGGTCCTTCCGATAGGTGCGCACTATGTGTCAAATGGTTCGCTCACCACAGCGGATTTCGTTGTGTGTATCATCCTCTCACTTGGAATAGTCGGTCCGCTGCTCACAATCGGTTCATACACCGATGATCTGGGCAAGCTGTCGACAGTCATCGGAGAGGTTACAGGAATCCTGGAGCAGCCTGAACTCGTAAGACCTGAGCACACAAAGGCACAGCCGAAGGACAATGGAATAAAGGTTACAGATATTACATTTGGCTATCACGACAAGGAGATACTCCACGGCGTGAGCATGGATATAAAGGCGGGAACGGTAAATGCGATAGTCGGTCCGTCGGGAAGCGGAAAGTCTACAATAGCCAAGCTGATAGCTTCACTGTGGGATGTGAACAGCGGAAGCATAGAGATCGGAGGCGTGGACATAAAGGATATCGCGCTGACGGATTTCAACGACAGGCTTGCGTATGTGTCACAGGATAATTACTTGTTCAACGAGACAGTCAGGGACAACATAAGACAGGGAAGACCGGATGCCACGGACGCCGAGGTCGAGGAGGTAGCCAGAAAGAGTGGTTGCTACGACTTCATCATGAACCTTGAGAACGGATTTGACACCGTGGTCGGCGGTGCAGGTGGACATTTGTCGGGCGGTGAGAGACAGAGGATATCCATCGCCAGGGCGATGCTGAAGGACGCGCCGATAGTTATACTGGATGAGGCAACAGCCTACACCGATCCGGAGAATGAGGCCATACTTCAGAGCTCTATCGCCAAGCTTGTGGCGGGTAAGACGCTGATAGTCATAGCCCACAGACTTTCCACCATCAAGGATGCGGATCAGATATTTGTGGTAAATGCAGGAAATGTGGAGGCTCACGGAACACATGAGGAGCTTCTTAGCAAATGCACACTTTACAGGGATATGTGGCAGGCGCACATCTCGGTCAAGGATACGGCAGGCGATGAAAAGGAGGGCGAGTAATATGTTTGGAGTATTAAAAAAGTTCTTCCTGTTCTCAGGTAAGGAAAACAGCCGCAAGTTCAAGCGTTCAATAGTGATAAGCCTGATAGATGCACTGGCATCGGCACTGAAGATCCCGGCTATAATGTGTGTCCTCATGGGCGTTATAGAAGGAAAAGACCTTGGAAAATATATACTTGGTTCAATAGCCATCATGGCGGTATCGATCGTAGTTGGAATACTGTGCAAGATGTCGTCGACCGTGCTGCAGACAGAGGGCGGCTACACCACAGCGGCATTCAAGCGTATAGAGATGGCGGAGCACCTCAGATATGTGCCTATGGGATATTTCAATTCCAACAGCATAGGTGAGATCGCATCAGTTACGACAAATACCATGGAGAATCTGGGAGATGTGGCTACGAGAGTAGTCATGCTCACGACCCAGGGACTTCTCGAGACATCCATGATCATACTCATGATCCTGCTCTGCGACTGGAGGATCGCGCTGGTATCATTTGCAGGAGTTGCCATATTCCTTGTGATAAACACGGTGATGCAGAATGCCGGCAAGCAGGCATCTTCGGCGAAGATTGACTGTGACACTGAGCTCATAAACCAGATCATGGAGTACATACAGGGCATATCGGAGGTCAAGTCCTACAACCTCATCGGCAAGCAGACGAAGAGACTCAATGCGGCAAATGAAGCCTGCGTCAGGGCAAATGTAAAAATGGAGCTTGCCTATGTTCCATATCATTTCCTTCAGAGCGTTGTGACAAAACTCACCGGAGCTGCAATAATAGGTCTTTCGGCTTATTTCTATATAAATGGCAGCATGAGCGTTCTGTATGCTGTGGGTATGTCGATCGCGGCATTCATGCTCTACGGGGGCCTTGAGACCATGGGAACATTTTCATCACTGATACATGTGGTCAGTGTGTGCGTAGACAAGGCAAATGTAGTGCTCGGACTTGACACAATGGATATAGATGGAAAGGAACTCAATCCAGAAAATCACGATATAGAGGTTAAGAATATAGAGTTCTCTTACGACAAGAGAAAGATAATAGACGGAATCTCACTCACCATACCGGAGAAGACAACGACGGCGATCGTCGGACCATCTGGCGGTGGAAAGACAACCCTGTGCAATCTGATCGCCAGATTCTGGGATGTGGATTCGGGTGAGATAACCCTGGGCGGAACAAATGTTAAGGATTACAGCATGAACAGTCTCATGAACAACTTCTCATTTGTATTCCAGAATGTATATCTCTTTGCTGATACCATAGAGAACAACATCAAGTTCGGAAGGCCGGAGGCAACCCATGAAGAGGTTGTGGAGGCTGCAAAGAAGGCGTGCTGCCATGACTTCATCAGCAAGCTTCCTGACGGTTACAACACTGTGATCGGTGAGGGCGGTGCAACCCTCTCAGGCGGTGAGAAACAGAGAATATCCATAGCCCGCGCCATCATGAAGGATTCACCTATCATCATCCTTGACGAGGCGACTGCAAATGTCGATCCTGAGAACGAGAAGGAGCTTACTCTTGCAGTGGACGCTTTGACAAAGGAGAAGACGATCATCATGATCGCCCACAGACTCAAGACCGTAAGACATGCGGATCAGATAGTAGTGGTGGATCAGGGAAGAATAGCCCAGAAGGGAACCCACGAAGAACTCATGAAGCAGGACGGAATCTACAGAAGATTTGTGGATTCGAGAGAACTGGCAGTTAGCTGGAAGATATAAGTGAAATGTATCCTGTGAAACACAGAAGACAGGTGTCAGATAATCGACACCTGTCTTTTGCTTTGGGATATTAGTTATCAGTTCGCAGCCTACTCAAAATCGTCCTCATCATAATCGCAGTCGCAGTTACAGCCGCCATCGCTGCAGTTGCCGTTGTATGAGCCAAATGTCTGGCTCTTTCTAGGAGAGCAGAGCATTCCGAGCACAAGCCCTGTGAGGAATGTGCAGATAGCGAAAAGCACGGCCTCTCTTGTTGAGTAGTCTTTATCCTTTACGACAACAGTGAATTTGTTCCATCCGTCTTTGATAGTTTTCATTGGTTTCATTGAAATCCCTCCTGATCATATTATATTGATAAATCCTGAATCAGGGAAAATCCCCCATCTGTAATGAATTTCCCTGAACAGTTAATTACATGATACATCAACATCACACATCAGTCCACCCCTGGGCAGGAGACTTAAGAACAAAATGAGATTTGTGGAAGTCGATCAGCCCATCAGTCTTCATCCTGCCAAGTTCAGTAGACAGTCCACTGCGGTCCACGGACAGAAAGTCAGCGAGCTGCTGTCTGGAAAATGGTATATCAAATTCGTTGCTGCCATGTCTGTGCATCTCCGATGACAGGTAGGAGAGCAACTTATCCCTGGTTGTTTTCTGGCTCATGTGCTTTGATTTTTCGCCGAGCCTCAGGTTCTTGCCGGCGAGATCGCACAGGAGATTTCTTATCATCTGATTATGTCTGCCACATGTTACCGGGCAGGTGGTGAGCATTTTTTGAACATTCAGAAACAATACAGAACTTGCAGCTTCAGCATATACGTTGACGTCGAGTACGGAGCCAGGGGTACAGGCATATGATTCCGCAAACGTGTGTCCGGGCAGGATGGCAGACATGACGCTTCGACCACCCCAGTAATCCTCCTGGATGACTATCGCTTTGCCTGTAAGCAGCAATCCTATATATTCTGTTGTGTTGCCAGCCATGAGAATACACTCATTTTTTTGGTATTTTTTGATGATTGCACCCAGACAGTCCAGTACGGAGTCAACGTCATCAGCGGTGATACTGGAAAAAAGACTGGATTTCAATAATGTGTCCATGTATTTGTTCATATTACCTCTTAGTGGGGACGCTTCTTTTGTCACAAGGATTGTCCCTGAAAAGTATAACATTTTTATGTTGAAAATTCAACATACACAAATGTTCTGACTGAATATAATGACGTTAAAAGCAGGAAAAAGATTGGAGGAAATATATATGATAAGAAGAGTTATACAGATAGACGAGGACAAGTGTAATGGATGTGGAGCCTGTGCAAATGCGTGCCATGAGGGTGCTATAGGCATGGTAAACGGCAAAGCAAAGCTGCTCAGAGACGATTATTGTGATGGACTTGGCGACTGCCTGCCGTCGTGTCCTACAGGAGCCATAACATTTGTGGAGAGAGAGGCGGCTGCGTATGATGAGGCGGCAGTCGTGGCAAACAAACAGGCAAGACTCGATGCAGAAAAATCCAGAAATATGGTTGGCTCAGGAGTGATGCATGAAAAAAGTCCGGCACACTCCGGTTGCCCTGGTTCCATGGCGAGAAGCATATTCAGGAGACCGGCAGCAGCTTCAGGTGAAGCAGTACAGGCAAGCTCATATGAACAGGCAGCAGTAGAATGCGTACAGAATACAACTGATAAAACAGTCAATCAGCAGGCGGGTGACATATATAATTATGAGCGCCCGAGCCAGCTCACACAGTGGCCGGTGCAGATCAAACTTGCCCCGGTAAATGCGCCATACTTTGATGGTGCAAAGTTGCTTATAGCGGCGGACTGTACAGCCTATGCCTATGCATCGTTCCACGAGAAATTCATAAAGGGACATGTGACTCTGATCGGCTGTCCGAAACTTGACAGTGTCGATTATTCAGAGAAACTTACAGAGATTATCAGGCGAAATGACATACAAAGTGTTACAATAGTCCGTATGGAGGTTCCTTGTTGTGGAGGACTGGAGATGGCTGCGAAGAAGGCACTTCAGGACAGCGGCAAGTTTATCCCATGGCAGGTTGCAACAATATCAATAGATGGAAGAATTCTTGACTGACATTCTCTTCACAGCACCATGAAAGGTAAAGACAATGGAAGATAAAATAAGAATTACAACTGAGACAGGCAGTCGTCTGGTCGGTGCTCTGATAGGGCTGGTGAGAGCCACTGATGGGATGATGCATGTGACTGATGATACAAATAACATAATAATAGAAGGTTTGCACATGTCTGATATTGCTCTTGGCATCTCTGATGCAGACATGAAGGCGATGATCGCAAGGGTGCATGCTGATAAGCATACAATTGTCCCTGACTGCAGTGTATGCGGTGCACCATGTGGCAGGACTGCAGATTATGACTGGGAGAGCGTGTACAGAGAAGAACGGACAGAGCACGAGGAAGGCAATAGAGATGGCAATGTGGCAGAGCCTTCTGTCATATCGGACGTGCGGATAGACATACTTTCCACACTTCAGAAGATATCCCACAGAGTGATCTCCGGGGAGATCAACGCAGATGGCGAGGTGAACTTCAGTGTGTGCAGGGCAGTATTTGCACTGGGGGAGAACTGGAGTGACGGCGAGCTTGAGAGAGTAGAGCGTGAGCTTGAAGATTTGTCAACCAACAACAGTATGTAACAATGGCACACAAAAATATAATACTTGAAAATAACAAGGCTTGGCGCATCACAGATGGAATGAAAGTGGTGCGCCTGTTAAAATTAATAAGAAAATACTTCATACTACAGGTATAAAGCCATTGCAAATACAATTATTCGGGAGTACAATAATCGGACGCATCAAATTAAATGATGAAAGAGATAATAACAGGAAAAGGTAACAAAAATGGGAAGTGCTGCTACGGGCTTTGTAAAAAATAATAAAAAGGTGACATGGAAAGAATTTGCCAGAATGCTGGCTGTGCTTGCTGTGCCTATTGCGATGCAGAATCTGCTGGCGACCACCGCTAGTATGGTTGATACCATCATGATAGGAAGTGAGGGCGAGATCGCCGTTGCGGCGGTTGGCGTGTGTGCACAGATAGGATCACTTTTGTTTTCAACATATTGGGGATTTGTCAGCTGCTCCCTTCTGTTCATGTCTCAATACTGGGGTGCCAAGGATCCAGAGGGAATGAACAAGGCATTTGGTCTGGCGATCATATGTGCGGGAATATTTGGAATAGCATTTGCGGTGGTGACTGTGGTTGCACCGGGGTGGATACTTGGAATATATACAGATAAAGTAGAGATCATAGCACTTGCGAAGCCATATATGAGAATAGTTGGATGGTCTTATCCGCTTCAGGTATTTGCCGCAATAATTACAGCACTCCTTAAGTCAACGGAGAGGGTGAAGGTGCCACTGGTATGCTCGGTCATCTCACTTTTACTCAACTTTTGTATAAATTTTGTGTTGATCTATGGTAAATTTGGTGCTCCCAAGATGGGAGTTGCTGGTGCGGCTATAGGTACACTGGTGTCTGGTATCGTGAACATAGCGCTGCTCATTCTGTATCTTGCAAAGAGCAGGCATGAGATAAAGTTCAGTGCGCGAAAGGCATTTGATATTGATATGGGATTTGTGAAGTCCTATGCGTCCAAGGCATTCCCGATCGTATGCAACGAGATCCTCTATGGCGTGGGCCAGATGATAATCAACGTTGTCATGGGACATCAGAGTGATTCCGCCATAGCCGCCATGGCTGCATTCCGTGTATGTGAAGGGTTTGTATATGCATTCTTTGGTGGTCTGGCAAATGCGTCCAGCGTTGCCGTGGGAAATGAAGTTGGCGCGGGTAATCTGGACAGGGGACTTTCCTATGCCAAGAGAGCTGCACTGGTATGTCCTGCCATCACATTCACAATTGTGCTCATCACGATGCTGCTGCACAATCCGCTGTTTGGATTGTTTGGACTCGGGGCTGAGGCGATGATGTACACAAAGTATATGCTTATAATATATCTGTTCTTCGGAGCAGTCAGAACATGCTGCTATATACAGAACGAGTGCTTCCGTGCAGGCGGTGAGGCCATCGTTGGAACAGTTATGGAGATCAGTGGACTGATGTTGTTTTCGGTCCCGGCTACATGGGTAGCAGGAATGGTGCTCAAGCTGCCATTCCTCGCAGTGTTCTCATTTGTTTACACGGATGAACTTCTGAGATTTGTCATACTGACACCGTACTTGTTAAAAGGAAGGTGGATCAAACCTATGACGGGACCTGGTCGCGCGGCACTTGATGAGTTCAGGGGCAGGATGAAGCGAAATAAGCATAGAGCGCGATAATCTATGGGGACGGAGAGGTCAGGTACCTCCGTCCCCTGTTTTGAAAAAGGAGAAAATAATATGCTGCAAATAAAAAATCTCAAAAAGAGATATGGAGATAAGTTGGCGGTGGACAATCTAAGCCTACATATAATGCCGGGGGAGATATATGGTTTCATCGGACACAACGGGGCAGGTAAGACAACCACTATAAAAGCGTGTACAGGGATCCTGAATTTTGAGGAGGGAGATATCCTTATAGATGGTGTGTCCATAAAGGAAAAACCGCTGGAATGCAAGAAACAGATGGCATATATTCCTGACAATCCAGATATGTATGATTTTATGACCGGAATCGGATATTTGAATTTTATAGCAGATATATTTGACGTGCCGGAGGAAGTCAGGGACGAGCTCATAGACAAATATGCTGACGTATTTGAGATAAAAGACAACCTAGGACAGCTGATATCCGAGTATTCCCATGGTATGAAGCAGAAACTGGCAATCATATCAGCATGGATACATGAGCCGAAACTTGTCATCATGGATGAACCGTTTGTCGGACTCGATCCAAAGGCTTCCCATATACTCAAGCAGATGATGAGAAAAATGTGCGATGACGGAGGGGCGATATTCTTCTCCACACATGTATTGGAAGTCGCAGAAAAGCTGTGCGATAAAGTGGCGATCATAAAAGGCGGACGACTGGTGAAGGCGGGCATAATGGAGCAGGTGAAGGGAGACGAGTCACTTGAATCCGTGTTCCTTGATCTGGAGGGTGAGTCATGATAAGGATATTGATGAAGAAACAGCTTAAGATGCTGTTCAGTGGATTTTTCGTTGACCGGAAGACTGGAAAGTCCAGATCCAAAGGTGCTGTAGTTCTGGGTATCATCAGTTATGTGGCAGTGCTGCAGGGCTGTATGGGAGCCATGTTCGGAATGGAGGCATATTCGGTGTGTGAGCCGCTTTGTTCTGCGGGGCTTGATTGGATGTACATGGCGATGATGTCTATGATGGCGTTGACCATCGGTATATTAGGAAGTGTGTTCAATACATATGCGAGCTTGTATCAGGCAAAAGACAATGACCTGATGCTGTCACTGCCCATCCCGGTCAGGGCTATATTATTTGCAAGACTGTCAGGAGTGTACATCATGGGTGCGATGTTCGCCGTGACCGCCATGGTTCCCGGTATCATAGTATATGGAATAGTAGCCCATCCCGGTGTGTGGCCGGTCGTGTCATCTATTATAGTACTGGTTCTTCTGACATTTGTCATACTGGTGCTCTCATGTATACTTGGCTGGGTAGTGGGGAAGATAGGCAATAAGACCAGAAATAAGAGCTTTGTGACAGTTGTATTGTCACTGGCATTTATAGCCGCATATTATGCTGTATACATGAATGCAAATAAGCTGCTCTCAAAGATCCTGGCAAACAGCGGAGAATACAGTGCAAAGATAAAAGGTGCTGCATATCCGCTCTATTCAATTGGTCGTGCGGCTACAGGAGATGGATTGCAGCTGGCGTTTGTGGCAACAGGCACATTGATCATCTCTCTTGCAGTGTGGCTGGTACTTGAGAGAACATTCATCGGAATCGTGACGACAAAAGCCGGACATACAAAAAGGAAGAATATAATAAAAGCTGCAAAGGCGCAGAGCCAGGATGCAGCACTTCTTCAGAAAGAGTTCAAAAGACTGGCAGCATCTGCCGTATATATGCTCAACTGTTCCCTGGGGACATTGATAATGATCGCTATGGCAGTGGTTTGTCTTGTTAAAGGACAGTATGTAGTAGATATGATTACGAAAACTCCCGGACTACCGGATGGTGTACTTATAATTGGGGCGTGTATAGCCGTATGTGCCGCCGCGTCGATGAATGATCTGACTGCACCATCGATATCTCTGGAGGGAAAGAATCTTTGGATCGTGCGTTCGCTTCCAGTCACATCGTGGCAGATACTTAGGGCAAAACTGAGGATGCATGTGATACTTACCCTGATTCCGGCGCTGATCCTTGATATAGTGATGCTTGTTTTTGTGACACCATCACTTGTAGATGGCGTGATGATGTTACTGATACCATGTCTTTATGTGTGCTTGACTGCATACATAGGGCTTGCAGTCAATCTCAAGATGCCAAAGCTTGACTGGACGTCGGAAGCATCAGTCGTGAAGCAGAGCATGGGTGTACTTGTTGCTCTTTTATCTAATTTTGTGTATATTATTGTACTTGTGGTGGGATATTTGTTATTCGGAGGTTTTACCGG
>ULTQ01006474.1_pt1 | contig 10310 bp, 7 predicted proteins | sample 1957731 | NCBI WGS metagenome assembly ULTQ01 (sample SAMEA4835738, study PRJEB28245) | human gut metagenome | biome: gut microbiome; material: fecal sample | place: Denmark | collected 2008 | reverse complement strand
ATTTCGATCCTGTGGAGAAGCATGTTAAGGTAGGACGCGTGTCGACAGCTGCCGCTCATTTAGCTTTACCTGTATTCAACTTGCTCTAAATTCCGTAGGGCTCATCCCATACTTTCGCTTGAAGGCCGTGCAGAAGTGGCTGGGATAATCATAGCCCAGCCTGGCCCCGACCTCTGCTATGGGCAGACTTGTGTCGAGGAGATAGCGGATGGCTAAGTCCATACGGTAATCGAAGAGATACTGGAAGACGGTGGTGCCAAACTCCTGCTTGAAGGCTTTCTTCAGCGTACATTCGTTGGTGCCTACCATGGCGGCAAGGTCATGAAGGGAAGGCATGTCCTGGTAATGGGAGAGGATAAGGTCCTTGGCGTCGTGCATCTTGTCGCGGAGGAGCAGGCTGGGGTAACCGCTCCCGGGGGAGAGACTGTCAGGGTCAAGGAAGCCGGAGAAGCAGTCGATGATCTTCGACTCCATGTACCGGTAAGCATTACGCCCCATCAGATGAGCCTGGCCAATGTCGTTTGCAGCACGGATGACGGCCTTCTCCATCGGTTGGTTTTCGTTGAGGAAGACGTGTGTGTTGTCGTGGCAATGGGTAAAGACGGACAGCGACTCGAAGACCTGTGCGTTGTACCCCATGAGATTTTCGATAAATTGTTGTGGGATGACGATGCTCAGAATGTCGAGTGATAGGTTGCGGCTAAGATTAACGTTCAGTCCTCCCTCACCGCTGATAAAGCAGAGGTTGGCATCACCCGTCCGCCACAAAAGCTCTTGGCTCCGTCCTTCCCCGGAGTAGACGTTCTTGGATCCGAATCCTTTAGTAGCGATAGAAAACATGAGAGCTGGGCGTACCTCGTGCATCACCTGAAAGCCAGTATTGTCTTCCTTGCCATGGAAATGCTGCCTCATGATGCCGAACTTGTCGTAGTGCCATTCGTTGAGTGAAGCTTCTAAGATAGACGTCTCTATATGATTGCTCCGCTGGATGCCGTGGTTATCTCGAAACACCAGGCCGCTTGTCTGTACGACTTGGTCCTTGATTTTTCCATCTTGTATAATCTGACAGTTTATCATTGTTGGAGTCTTTAGCGATTATTACACCACGTTGTTGCAAATTTACTCATAATTCTTCCAATTTATATTGCTGTCAAAAAGAAAAAAGTTGTAACTTTGCCCTGTAAATACTAATAATCGAACTCGTGTTAAAACTAATAGCCGTGCATCGGTTAATACTAACATTAGTTCATAAGTGAATACTAAGATTTCTCGTATGGCAAGCACTCAGGAAAAGTTAGCAGGCTCACTTAGGGCGTTGAAAGACTATCAGGAAAGTCATGGCAACATGATTATCAAAGACCATTCTGCTCTTGGCGAGACACATACTAAAAGGCTTTTGCAATCTACATAGCTGCACTCGAAAAAGCCAGCATAGAGGGAGATATATCTGATTTTCCAAATTTATTTTTGAGCTTATCAATGAGATTAACTAACTGACTTCACAAGTGAAATCCAATGAAATTCGCATTTCTGTTCTTTCTCCTCCTGCCCATCGCCGGTCAGACTTATGTGGTGTGGCGCACGTGGCAGCTGCTGCCTGACATCATGCCCTTGCGCATGGCCGTCGTGGGACTGATGGCATTGGCTTTTGTAACGTTCTTCGTCGCCATGTCGGGGGTTATCGACCGTTGGCCGATGTCCTTGGCGACCCTCACTTACGAGGCTGGGACATCGTGGCTGATGATCCTGCTCTATCTCTTCCTTGTCTTCGTCTGTCTCGACGTGCTGCGCCTCTGCCATGTAGTTCCTTCTGCTGCTCTGCATAGTAACGGATGGCTGTCAGGAGGTATAGCCGTTGCACTGACCGTTTTGTTCACCCTCGCTTACTTCCATTACAACGACAAAAAGCGGGTGGAGATGGTGGTGACGACGAAGAAGGATATGAAGAAAGACGTGAAGCTCGTTCTTGTCAGCGACCTCCATTTGGGCTATCACAACACGCGCGCCGACCTTCACCGTTGGCTCACGCTGCTGAAGGCAGAGCATCCCGATGCTATCCTCATTGGCGGAGACCTCATCGACGGCAGTTACCGGCCGGTAGCACAAGAACACATGGCTGAGGAGTTCCGCAACTTGGACATACCTGTCATTGCCTGCTTAGGCAATCACGACTACTATACGGGACTCAATGCCGACTTGCAGTTCTGTCGCGACGCCGGCATCATGGTGCTGCGTGACAGGGCTATATTCTTGGATGGGATAGGCAATATCACTGTCATCGGCCGCGACGACCGCACCAACCGCCAACGCAAGTCGCTCTCTGAGGTTATGCGTGGGGTCGACAAGTCTCGTTTTCTTATAGAACTCGACCATCAGCCCTATCATTTGGAAGAGGCAGAAAACAATGGTGTGGATTTCGAGTTTGCCGGACATACCCATCACGGGCAGGTGTGGCCCATCAGTTGGATAACGGATGCCATCTACGAAGACGCTTTCGGTCCGCTGCGAAAAGGACATACCCAGTATTACGTGAGCTCCGGACTGGGCATCTGGGGTGCCAAGTTCCGCATCGGCACACAGTCGGAATACCTTGTGCTGACCATCAGAAGGCAGTAACCGTCAAGCGGCAGGTAGACGTGGATAAGTATACAGGCATTTCTAAATCAAAAAGTAGTTCGGAAGATGAATAAAGGTCAAAGTTCAAACTCTTTTCACCCACATTTTGCCCAGGAATAAATATCTTTTTGTAACTTTGTAAGTAAACAGAAATAGTATTAATGTTAACATAGTATGGAATTGTCTACTGGAATATACGAAAGTCTTATCTATGAGGCGCTAAAGAAAAAATTAGATGCCCTCAATAAGAGCCAATATGCTGTCAATACGCTGAGTATCGACAGTGCAGAAGTTCCACGCTTGTTGACAAATTATATTTCCAAAATACTTTCCCGGTTACTGACTGACGACAAACTCTTTGAAGGTCTTGAAGAGCGAATAGCTTTTATCAACAAGATTCTCCACTTCATAGAAGGCGAGTGGTCGTGTGATACTGCTGATGACTTGTTGGTCGTACAAAATTACTTGCTCAGCGGGATTATTTCCAGGGCGGGTAAGAATGAGCAACAGATCAAGGCATATAACCTACTCCGTCCGAAATCAGGATTCACCGTCAGTAACCTTTTCACAGGCAGTAATCACGACCTGTCCCTGCAGAGCGAGATCAACCTTGACATTCAGTCGGCCGACGAGATCTATTGGATTGTTGCTTTCATCAAGTTTTCGGGCGTGAGGATCTTCAAGGATGCCTTCAGTCATTTTTTGGAGCGGTCCAATGCCCGTATGCATATTATTACGACCTCTTACATGGCGGTATCAGAGCCTAAGGCCTTGCAATTTCTTAAGGAGCTCAGTCCGGAGAAGGTAGACATTCGGGTGACTTACGACACAACGCTCGACCGACTCCATGCCAAGTCGTACATCTTTCTCCGCAATAGTGGTCTCCATACCGCTTATATTGGTTCCTCCAATCTGACGAAGTCGGCCATGACAGGACTGGAATGGAATATTCGTGTGACGTCACAGGAGAACCCGCAGATCATCAAAGCCGCCTTGGCAACGTTTGATACCTATTGGAATCGTCCCGACTTTGAACCCTATGACGAGGAGCGTTTCCGACGCGCTATCTATGCCGAACAGCATAAGAACGACAGTGAGCGCCCCACCGTGTTGGCAAGATATATGATTCGTCCGGAACAGAAAGAGATCCTCGACAAGCTTTCTGTTGCCCGTGAGGTCCATCACAGCTTCCGTAACCTTGTCGTGGCTGCCACGGGAACAGGAAAAACGGTCATCGCAGCCTTCGACTACAAGCGGTTCCATGATGCTCATCCTGATCACCATAACCTGCTGTTTATTGTCCATCGAAAAGAGATCCTAGAACAGAGTATCCGAACGTTCCGTTCCGTGCTCAATGATCCTACTTTCGGTGAATTATGGGTGGGAGAATACCAGCCGTCGGCGACGGGCAACCTGAATCATCTCTTTATCTCTATCCAGACATTCAACAGCAATAGGGAGCTGTTCACGAGGATGAGGCATGATTTTTACGACTACATCATTGTCGATGAGGCTCATCATAGCACGGCAAACAGTTATCGCATTCTCTTTCAGCAATTCAATCCTTCTGTACTCCTCGGACTGACAGCTACGCCGGAGCGTGCCGACGGACAGAGCCTGATACCTGATTTTGACAATCGGATAGCCGCAGAGATCCGTCTGCCGGAAGCCATCAACCGCATGTTGCTGTGCCCGTTCCAGTATTTCTGTATAGGCGACGACACGGCCAATCTTTTGAATGTGAGATGGACGGCTGCAGGATACGACGAGCGTGAGCTTGCCGCCAAACTCAATACGCGCAACCGCCTCAATCTCATCACCGCCACGATTCCTAAATATCTCGCTGACGAGATGAACTGTCGGGCGCTCTGTTTTTGCATCAACATCGAGCATGCACGCACTACAGCTGAAGGACTTCGGGAAGTTGGCTATCGCGCCGATACCCTCACCGGACAAGATTCCGAAGAGCGGCGCCGCCGTGTGTTGGAGCGATTTGAGATGGGGAAAATAAACTATCTCTGTGTGGTAGATATCCTCAATGAGGGTGTTGATATTCCTGAGATTGACACGGTCCTCTTTCTCCGACCAACTAAGAGTCTTACTATTTTTCTTCAACAGCTCGGCCGTGGTCTTCGTTTGGCACCGGACAAGGATTGTCTTACGGTCCTCGACTTCGTGCTGCAAGCTCACCACAACTATAGCTTTGAGAGCAGGCTCCGTCCGCTGCTCTGTCCCTCCGACAAGTCCATAGCTTCTCAAATAAAAGAGGGATTTCCAATGCTTCCTCGCGGGTGCGCTATCACGATGGATAAGATCGCCCAGAGATATATCCTTGACAACATCCGTTCAGCCATTTTCAATCAGCGGCGTATCGTCAATGAGATGCAGTTGTTCCAGACAAACACAGGACGGGAATTGACGCTCAGCCATTTTCTGGAGCAGTTTGACCTTGACATCCGACAGATCTATAAGAACAATAAATGCTGGTCGCTCTATATGAAACTGGCTAACCAGGTTCGTTACGAGGAAGACAAGTATACAAACGCATACGAGCGTAACCTCAGTAAGCTGTTGCATATCAACTCCATAGGCTATATCAGCTTCATCCAGCAGCTCATAGCGAATAATTTCATGTATGAGCATGCTGGCAAGGAGGCAAAATGGGCGTTGATGTTCTACTATGCGTTATACAATGCGCCCATCGGGAAAATGGGATTCTCAACGATTGACGAAGGATTCCGCACCTTCGCCGCCCATCCACTGTTTGTAGAAGAGGTAAAGGAAATGATGTCCTGGCTCAAGGAGCATGTCGACTTAGCGACGCGACTTATAGGCAGTCTGCCCAATGATGTTCCTCTCGAACTCTATGGCTGCTATTCCCGGGAGGAACAACTTATTCTCTTCGGACGGATCACAGCCGAGAAGAACTTCAGCGCACAGAGTGGTATCTATAAGGTGGACGAAAAAACAGAACTGTTATGGGTCACCCTCAATAAGAGTGATAGGGATTTTTCGCCGAGTACACAGTATGAAGATTATGCGATCAGTGACACACTTTTCCAATGGCAGAGTCAGAATACTGCCAGTCACGACAATGCCGGCAGACGGTATGTAGACCAGGCACAGACACATCAACAGTTTCTGCTTTTCGTCAGAGAACAAAAGAAGGATGCTTATGGCCTGACAGAGTCCTATTATTGTCTTGGTCCCGTCAGGTATGTCTCATCGCGTGGTGACCGTCCGATGACCATCACATGGCGTATGGAGAATGAAATTCCAGGAAAGATCCTTGAGAAGGCTGAGAAATTGAGAGTGGGATAAGACCATAAGGTTGATAGACATGAAGAGATTTCTGAAAGAAATGCTATTGTCAGTCGCTTTTGCAACGACAGCACTGGCTGGCTTTGCCCAAAGCAAAGCACCGGTATTCACAACCATCAAAGCCAACGCGATAACGTCGGTGTAGGATCAGAACAGAAGTGGGACGTGCTGGGACTATGCCACCTGCGGATTCTTGGAGAGTGAGATCCTGCGCAAGACGGGCAAGACGGTGGACCTCGCCGAGATGTATGTGGCATATCAGGATTATCTCGACTGTGCCGACTACCATATCCGTATGCATGGCAACAGCCGGTTCTCTGAAGGCGGCTCCTGCGACGACGTGGTGAGTGTCATCAAGCGATTCGGGATCGTGCCGGAAGAAGCGATGACTAGACCGGGAGCGATGGTGGGCGACAGTCTCGCCAATTTCAACGAGTTCTTCCCTGCCTTGGAAGCGTATGTCAACAACTATGCTGACAGCAAGCAGACCTCCATTACGACGCAGTGGCGGCAGGGCATGACGGGTATCTTGGATGCTTATCTTGGCACTTATGAGAAGGAGTTTAGCTATGGGGGCAAACGCTATACCCCGCAATCGTTTGCAGCGAGTCTCGGACTTGATTGGGACGACTATGTCAGTGTGACCAGTTACACCCATCATCCTTTTAGCGAATGGATGGTGATAGAGGCACCTTACAAGTGGCGCCCGCGTCCGAGTTTCAACATTCCGCTGGACCAGATGATGGCGGTCATCGACAATGCCCTTGCCCACGGCTACTGCGTGGCATGGGGCGGAGATGTGAGTGGAGACAACTTCTCACGGAGCGGCATCGGCCTGGCCTTGGACAAGCAGAAAGCGTACTCTCTGGCAGGGAGCGACGCGGAGCGGTGGCTCAAACTGCCGAAGGCACAGCAAAAGAGCAAACTCGACAGTCTCGGTGTGGATGCACCGGAGGTGACACCGACTCAGGCTTTGCGGCAGAAATACTTCGATACGTGGGAGGCGACCTACGACCATGTGATGCTGATCTTCGGTACGGCGAAGGACAAGAACGGCAAGGAATACTATATGGTGAAGAACTCTTGGGGCGACTATGGCAACTACCATGGCATCTGGTACCTCAGCAAGAGCTTCGTGGCGATGTATACCACCTATATCTTCCTGAACAAGCACGCGCTCGACAAGCGTCTGTTGGATAAAATGGCGGTAAGGTTCTGAGCAGGCATACAGGAAAGGCTATCACTGTATTACTGATATTACGGAAGGCACAGTTAAGGACAGCAGCGGCGTTGGTGGTGAGTATGGTAAAGCCAGACTCATCGAGCATGTCACGCGGGCGGTCCGTCAACGTGGGATGAAGAGGCTCTAACGTGGATGCTAACATTTTGAGAAATTAGTATATTTCAGTCAAAAACATTTTGAGAAATAATTCTTTTTTTATAATTATGCCCTCAAAATCACCAAATTTAAAGATCTCTTTTATTTGGGTTCAAGGTTAGCAAAAAATGAACTAACTACCAAATATTTGAGAGATAATTTTTTTATCTCGCGTTTTGATACATAAGCAGTGCAGGGTGCGAGGTCATATTTATAATAGACCTTGCACCCTGCACTGTCCGTGTAGCAAAGCGAGCTCGTGATTTGCCGTGTTCACCATCCTCAATATTCTTCTCTAGAAGAGTAATTCACGTCAATTAACATTGCGCAGTCTTTGAAAATGCGGGTGCATGCAAAATACTTTATGTTGTGTGAAATAGATGTTTTTGGGATGTTGTTTTCGTTTTCTAGAAATAAATTTTTAAATTTGTGTCGGATTATAAAAGAACATTCTATGTTGCAACATATACATCTTGAAAACTTTAGATGCTTTGAGCATTATGACATCGACTTCACGTCCGGCGTCAACCTACTTATTGGTGATAATGGCAGTGGAAAGACTTCCATTATCAAGGCTGTAATCCTTGCACTTAATTCTTTTTTCAAAGGGTTCAGTGACGAGAATACTACATGCACCGGAATTGGCATTGACGATTTCAATCATACTGTCAACGATGGAGCGAAAAGCATGACGCTACCTGTCAGCATCTCATTTGATACGAAGACTTTTTCGGATGTCACCATTAATAGAACCACGGAAAAGACAGGGACAACTTACTCGGGTGCTAAGGAATTTAACAAAACCAACAACTTACTGCATAGTACAGTCGCAAACGAAAGCCGTGGGGATAGGAAGACAGCCTTGCCCCTTTTTGCTTACTTTGCAACGGATGATATTCATGGCAACGTAAAAACCAATGCAAAGGCCTATAAGGAATATTTCGTAACATTCTCATTTGGATACTACCAGACTCTTAAGGGTGGCTATTTTCTTAAGAACTGGATAGACCGATTGCTGGCTTTAAAAGAAGGTGCCAAAGGAGAAGAGGAACTTGAAATTGTGAGGGATGCCGTTATTAAATGTCTTGGTCATAATGGCTGTAGAATTATCCGAGATATGAGCGTCCGTCCAATTCAGGGACATGTATATTTTGACTATATGGATGGCCGGGAGGCTCGTTTTGAGGATTTGTCTGATGGCTATCGTCGTCTGGTCAACATCGTCTTGGACCTGGCTTTCCGTTGTTGCGCCCTTAATAGAACGTTATTCCACGACAAGTGCTGTGAGAAGACCAGTGGAGTCGTCTGTATAGACGAACTTGACGATCACCTGCACCCGGCATTGCAATCAACTGTCATCAGGTCCCTTCAGCAAACATTCCCCAAACTGCAGTTCATTATATCAACACATGCACCACTCATCATGACCAGTGTTCATGACGTACCTGCAAATCAGGTTATTCAACTTGGATATCATCATGGAGAGTACACTCATGAAGTCATCAATACTTACGGATTGGATGCCAGCACTATCATAAAGGAGTACCTTCATGTTCCTGACAGAGACAAGAAGGTGGCAGAGGAACTTGTCAAGTTGGAAAATCTGATTGATGAGGAGAAAGTGGACGAAGCGAAGGTGCTGTTATCCACTCTTAGGGATAAGTATTCAGACCGGATTTCAGAGTTGTCCAATGCAGAGGCCATGCTTTCATTTTATGAGTAAAACGGTATGAGGAAAATCACTAAGAACACCGAGCCTAAAGCTTGGACGCAATATCGTCTTTCTCCAGGAGCAGCCTTTAAGCCCATCCCAGAGCTGGTGAACTCTTTGTTGGATGAGCAGGGGTATATCTGCGCGTACAGTGAACGGCGCATTCCCTGTAAAGATGCTGTGGAAGGGACTCCGGGCGCAGAAAACCATAGGATTGAGCACCTCCGCACTCAAAGTACGTCAAAGAAAACGGGTATCGGTACCGACCTTGACTATTCCAACTTGGTTGTTTGTTGCCCTGGAAATATCGCCCGCGATAGTGCCGAGAATTATCATTGCGACAAAAAGAAGGGTGATGTCGATTTAAGAATTTCACCACTCGACGACACAATGATGTCTACTATTCAGTTTACACCCAGCGGACTCATCAAGTCAACAGACTGTCAACTTGATAGAGAGATAAACGAGAATCTCAATCTCAACCAGCAACTGCTTCGGTCAAACAGAAAAGAGACCTGGCTTGGCATAGCAAGAGGCTTAAAGGCTAAGGACTGGAACGTCAGTAATATTCGACATCTTATTGACGTATGGGAAAGTAAACATAAGGAAAATATCAACGGACATATGGTTCTTGCATACAAACCATATTGCAGCATGGTACTTTACCTGCTGAACAAAAAACTTAACATGCTGAATATAAAGTAAGTTAGATGGTTTCGGTCGCAATGGAGTCCCACTATCTCTCAATATCGTCTTTTGTGCTTAGCAATGCATAGTTTGGGTTGCCAATGATCGGAGTGGCGCCGAATTTCCCTAAAAGATAGTCACGCTCAAAAGGTGCATTGCTGCGCACCTTATATTCGGCAAGTGAAAAGATACGAGATGCACCGTATATGTCCTTTTGCGTGAACCATATCTGATCACGACGGAAAAGATGGGAACTGAGCAAATTGGTATCGTGGGTGGTGAATATCAGCTGCGCGTTTCGAGGATTGGTTGTCGCATTGTTGAAGAGACCTACGATGTGCTCCAATAGCGTTATCCTGCGATGTCGTGCAGTTGACCCCTCTTGACTGGCTCACCGATGTCCTTGGCAGGCTAAGAGACAATATGGATGAAGATGAGATCATACAACTTCTGCCATACCAATACAAAAAATCCCGGGAATAACCTCGGGATTTTTTAATCAATTACAGGACGGCCTAAATTGAATGGTTACACTTATAATATTACCCTTTACCTAATTTCACTAGTGTCTCCAAATTATTGTTAATTTAGGATGTA
>ULTQ01005157.1_pt1 | contig 10323 bp, 5 predicted proteins | sample 1957731 | NCBI WGS metagenome assembly ULTQ01 (sample SAMEA4835738, study PRJEB28245) | human gut metagenome | biome: gut microbiome; material: fecal sample | place: Denmark | collected 2008 | reverse complement strand
CGGCGCCGCCAAGCGCATCCGCGCCATGGTGCGTGAGGCTGATGATCTCGACATCGAAGACCGCATCAACAAGATTGCCGACATCTTCGCCTGCTTCCACAACCCCGACAAGGAGACGGTGCTGACACCCTGGCGCGTGGTCAACATGCAGCTCAGCGACACCCTCGGCGGCTACTGCTTCTACAACGAGCAGTTCGATGGACCCAACTACTCCACCGACCCGGTGACCCAGGAGGAGAAGCGTGTGCCGCGCCTCGTCCTGCGTCCTGCCGACGGCGACGATGCGGGCTCCGTCACCCACGATGTCTTCGGCGACTACAACACGCGCATCATGGAGATCAACTCCAAGACGGGGCTCTATCCCCTCTACTGCGCCTACTCGGTGTTCAGGATGATCAAGGAGAAGGCGTATATCGGCAGCGGCCTCACCACTGAGCGCAAGGGCATCGCCGTCACCCGCGAGCAGTACGACCGCTATGCCAACGACGACAAGGCGATCTGGGAGGATGTGCTGCAGGACAACATCTTCGTGGTCTGCCGCACGCCCATGGCAGCGAGCATCACGCGACGCACCCTCGGCGGATTCATGAAAGACATCCACATGAATGTCGTCTGCTACCGCAAGGCCCTGCCTGTCGACGCCCTCACCAAGGCGGGCATCATCAAAGACAAAACACCCTATACAGAAAAAGGAATAACAACCAAGGAGTGCGACCTTATCGACGTGCTGCGCCTCAACCCCGACATCTTCCGGAATGAGGTCGTGCGCGGCAATGACTTTTGGCATGTCTACTCTGCCATCTCCCTCGCTCCCAATGAAGATATTAATAATATGAAGTTCAAAGCTATAGTGGGGAACCCACCGTACCAAGAATCAAAAGCATCTGAATTAACAAAGTCGAATGCAGCTTTTGCATCAGCTATCTACCCTTATTTTATTGACGCTTGTCTTAAAATAGAACCTGCATACATTTCGTTAATTACTCCAAGTAGATGGATGACTCGTGTGGGACAAGGTATTTCTGATGAATGGGTTACCAAAATGTTAAGCAGCAATCAATTCATTTGCATGCATGATTTCATCAATGCTACTGATTGCTTTGACAATGTTGAGATTAAAGGAGGTGTCAACTATTTTCTTATTAGCAAAGACTATAAAGGAAAATGCCAATACATGTTACACCAAAAAGGAAATGTGTTTGCCAATAAAATTAATTTGGATTCTATCGGAGCTGGCGTCGTTATCCGCGATGCCAATGCTATTAACATCATTGAGAAAGTAAGCAAAGTTGAAGGACATTATTTTAACAACAAGTCTTTTTCAATGCTTGTAAGCCCAAAACATTACTTCGATAAGGGCGAATTATTAAGTTCTAATTGGATGGGATATTCTAAAGTAAAAGATACAAACCATCCAATTAAATTCTATGTTAATAGACGCTTAGAGCCAGAAGGATATGGATGGATTAATGAATCAGACATTCCTCGTAATAAACAAACGCTTTCCTTAAATAAAGTGTTTATCCCTAAGGCTGGTGGCTCAGGAAGTGATAGTATAATATTAGGTACGCCATTCTATGGAGAACCTAATAGTGTATGTTCATATACATACCTGGTTATTGCATATGAACAAAAAGAGCACATCTTTACACAGAAAGAATGTTTTAATATCATTTCTTATATAAAGACGTGCTTCTTTAGATATATGGTTTCCATTAAGAAGAAAACTCAAGATAATCCAAGAGATGTCTTTCAATTTGTCCCCCTCCAGGACTTCACCTCATCGAGTGACATTGACTGGACCCAGTCCGTTGCCGACATCGACCGCCAGCTCTATCGCAAGTATGGCCTCAGCGACGAGGAGGTGGCGTTTATCGAGAAGATGATTAAGCCGATGGAATAAGTAGGAGCGTCGGCTTTCCAGCCGACGAAAAGAGTAAAAAGAAGAGTACTTGGTGTCCGGCTGGAAAGCCGGACCTCCTACTAAGCAGTATCGGAAATCTGAACGAAGATGAAGTGCTGTTTATCGAGTCGATGATCAAACCCATGGAATAAACTAAAGAAAGAATAATGGCAGACAACAGCATACAATTCCGTTTCGAAGACGTGCCCAAGGGCTACGTCTTCTGCTTCCTCACCTGCCCGCTGTCCGCCCGTTGCGTGCGGCATCGAGCGGGCGAGGTGGTGCCCGCCGGCACCCAGTTTGGCACCGCCGTCTTCCCCACGGCGCGCCAGGGCGACGGCTGCCCGATGTTCAAGGAGCTGCGCGTCATCCGCGCTGCCTGGGGCTTCAGCCACCTCTTCGCTCCCGTGCTTGCCACCGACATCGCCTCGCTGCGCGCTGACGTGAAGGGCCATCTCGGCGGCAACGGCACCTACTCCCGTTACAAGCTGGGCCGACGGCTCCTTACACCCGAGCAGCAGCGCGACATCCTCAACATCTTCCGACGGTACGGCTACACCGAAGTGACGCAGTTCGACCACTACGTCGACGTGGTGGACTTTTAGGAGTCATTAGATGACCAGGCTGCGGTCAAGAAATGACCAGGCTGCGGTCAAGGTATGACCAAGCTGTGGTCAAGTGATGACCAGAACGTGGTCAAGTGATGACCAGGACGTGGTCAACCACTCTGCTCATTGCAATGAAACCAATAATAGATTATGATTGTATCTCGTTATTCAGATTTAAACATTGAAGATCCGTCTTTAAGACCATACCAACAAAAGGCGAAAAAGGAAATCTTTGAGGCATGGGATAAGGTTGACAATGTGATGTTCCAGATGCCAACTGGTACTGGAAAGACACGGCTGTTTACCTCAATCATCAGAGATATCAATAAATATAGCATTAGAATAAAGGAGGCAGTCAAAATATTGATAGTAGCACATAGGACAGAGCTCATAGATCAGATAGACGAAAGTCTAAACAAGTATAGTGTTCCTCACAATGTGATTGCTGGTGGAAGGCAGAAAAACTTTAAATATCCGGTAAATGTAGCTTCTATTCAGACCCTTACCCACCCTAGTAACCTTTTAGATGCGAAAAAACTTAAAGTGCAGTTTATCATTATTGATGAAGCGCATCATGCTTTGGCATCTACATATAAGAAGCTTTGGGAAATGTATCCTGGTTCAAAAAAACTTGGGGTGACAGCAACGCCTTGGCGTATGAACCATCAGGGGTTCCATGACTTGTTTGATACATTGATAATGTCAATGCCTGTAAAAGAATTTATAAGGCAGGGCTATTTGTCAGCTTACAAATATTACTCTTTACGAACCGATAGTGACATACAAAAGACCATTGATGGCATCGAACTTGACAGATTTGGGGAATACAGAGAGTCATCGATGGAAGAGAAGATGGATATTGGCTCTATCAGAGCACAACTCTTGAACTCCTATCTTTCTTTGGCCAAAGGAAAGAAAGGCATCATCTATGCTATTAACATAGAACATGCCAAACATATCAGTAGCGAATATAAAGCTGCAGGCTATGTTACTGTGTGTATAGATAGTAAGACTCCTGCTTCCGAAAGAAAAGAACTGGTTGAAAAGTTTAGAAAAGGACAGATAGATATCATCGTAAATGTTGATATTTTCTCAGAAGGCTTTGACTGTCCTGATATAGAGTTTATTCAGTTAGCACGTCCTACGCGCTCACTTGTGAAATACCTTCAACAAGTGGGAAGAGGACTAAGAATTACCAAAGATAAGCAGGAATGCGTTATTTTAGATAACGTAGGTATGTATGCGCGTTTTGGCCTCCCTAATGCAAGAAGACATTGGAAGCAGCACTTCATTGGGGTAAACGTATCTGAGAAGCCTAAAATAGGTGTCCTAAAGGGCACAGGTACATCAAGAAGTGTAGACATGTCAGAAGGTACGGAAGATATGGAGCTTATACAGGATGTTAGTGATGAAAAAACATCAAGCATCGAATCGATTAAAAGTATAGATGTGTCTCCATTAAATGCAAATGACATTGAAAAGATCAAGCATGTTTTTGACAAGAAAGCCAATAGCTATAAGTATTTCTGGTTCATGTCACTTCTGCAGATATATAAGGATAATCAAGATGAAAATATTACTTATAAACAAATACTTGTGAAGATGATATCTAAAGCATGGAAGTATGTATTTATGCTTCATGGTAGATTCTCACAGTCTGATCGATTGCCATCATATTTAACCGATCTCCAAAAAGAAACAGGACTCAGAAGAGATGCTCCGGAGTCGGAAATAGAAGATGAGATGAACAAAAAATACGATGAACTTGAATTGCAATCAAAATTAAGTCCGTTGTTGAAAGGTGTTCCATATAGATTTTTATCATTGTGGATACCTTATACAAATAATGGCGAGGTGATGAAAAAGTCATGGCTTCAAGGGGAAAGATGTCCATATGAGGTGTATAACGATCATATCGTCATCTCTAAACTATGGAAGAAATTCTTTATAGATTATTTTGATTGTATGGAGCTACTTTGTGAGTATGGATTGGATTTCTATCTGATGGTAAATCAGAATGATAAGGAAACCTATGACTTCTATAATATGCGTTTTACGACTCTAACCAAGCTTTTGAAAGGCATGAGGAGAAGAAATACGACAAAGGTAGTTAGACAATTCTTAGAAAAATATCATATATCCCAAGAAGGGAAGCTCACGCCTGCTGACATTATGAAGATAATGCCTGGATCAGTCTGTGATATTGACAGTGAGGGAAATAAGCGTGTAAACATTCCTGGTGAACTATGGTCACTTAAAATTCTTGACAAGCTACTCTCTGGAGAAAAAATGCCCGACAGCTACGACAACGTTCAACTGTTGGTCGAATATGGATTGGAGAAATTTAAAATGGCTATACAAAAAGAAAACGAATACGATGAGGATATTCATAAAGGAAGATACACCTCATTGAGTAAGCTATTAAATCAAATAAAAAAGAATAAGGAAGATAAGGCAGTTAGATTTTTCTTAATGAAGTACCAATTCCCTCTAACAGGTGAAATAACACCTGCCGACATTATGAAGATTATGCCGGAATCGAAATGCGTGATTGATAGCCAAGGTCGCAAACATGTAGATGTCCCAGGTGGACTTTGGTCTCTTAAAGAATTGGACAAACTGCTGTCTGAAAATAGATTAAAAGTAATTCGTTTAAAAGCACAAGAATATTGACAATGGCTCGAGATAGGGCGTAGATAATTATAGGGGAATCCTTATGGAACTTCACGGTTCTAGTCGTGGTAAGTATCGCGATGGATAAAGAAAAATCAGCATTTCCATTTGGATATACGAGAAACTGAGTTTATCTTTGCAAAAGAAGAAACGATAGAAACTCTACTTAGACATTAAGAAATCATATATGGATGCACATAAAACAAAATTAGCAAGCCTGTTCTCTGGAGACGAGGTAAGATATGTCATACCTGTTTACCAAAGAAATTACAACTGGAGCAACAAACAATGCCGCCAGTTGTTCCATGACGTATGCAGCATCATCGGCAACGACAAGGAGCATTTCTTTGGTAGTGTGGTTCTCTTTGGCAACCACCATGATGTATGGTCCATCATTGATGGTCAACAACGATTGACTACGGTCTCTCTTATGTGGCTTGCCATGTCCAAGCTTATTAGTGAGCATAAAAAAGACGCTAATGAGTATCTAGCTCAAAACATACGGAACAAGTACTGTTTTTGTTCGGTTGATGACGGTACGCTCTTGCCGAGGATAGAACATGTGGAGAAGGACCGAAAAGCGTATGTCGCCCTGATAGAAGGGAATGACGAGCATTTCATTCAGGACTCCAACATCACCCGCAACTTCTATCTATTTCATGATTGGATAGAACATTCAGAGTATTCGCTGAGTGATTTTGACAATGCTTTGAAGAGGTTGATGATGGTAAAGATTGACCTTGACGTTGAAGACAATCCTCAACTCATCTTCGAATCACTGAACTCCACAGGCCTTGCGCTGTCAGACGGAGATAAAATCAGAAATTTCATCTTGATGAATCTCAAAGTCAAAGAGCAAAAAGAATACTATAAGAATTATTGGAGAGACATAGAGCAGTATTCCAACTATACTGGGGACAGTAAAAACGCGCTGAATGCGGTAACTCTGTTTGTAAGAGACTACATTACAGCCAAGACGACGCACATTCCGTCTATGAACAGTGTGTATGACAAGTTTAAGGAGTATGCCAATGGCAAGGAAACAAAGAGTCTTCTTGCTGATATGAAGACATATTCTCGCTATCTCTATGAAATAGAGAGGGCAAAGACTATGCAACCTGCTATCAATCGGGTATTCCAGAGACTTGCTTTGCTTGAAATGACAGTAACCCATCCCTTCGAGTTCAACTTGATGCATGACTTCAACAATGGTCTTCTCAATGAGAAGGAAGTCATTAAGACATTAGAGTTGATAGAGAACTTTATCTTCCGTCGTCTTATATGTGAAGTACCGACGAATGCTCTTAATAAAATTTTCGCAACATTGTATAGCAGTGCAAAGAAGATTGTAGAAAAACAGGGCATTGATTTCTATGACGCAGTGGTCTATATTCTTTTGAGCAAGTCCGATTCCAGCCGATTCCCGGACGACACGGAGTTTAAGGACGCATTGGCAGTGAAGAATATCTATAAGATGCGGCCAAAGAACAAAATCTACATTTTCTACCGATTCAATGCTGGCAGTAATGTGGAAGGAGATACATCTGTCATAAATAAAATGCAGAAAAAGGACACAGAAGGTAATGCAGTCCTATCTGTTGAGCATATTATGCCTCAGACATTAACCAAGGATTGGATGGAAGCCTTGGGTGGTGAAAAGAAAGCAACGGAAATACAGGAGCGTTGGGAGCATACCATCGCTAATCTTACGCTAACAGGCTATAATAGTCTGTACAGTAATAATACCTTTCAGCAGAAGTTGTCACTCAAAGATGAAAATGGTTTAGGTGTGGGGTTCAAAGATTCGCCACTCCACATCAATGAATACATCAAGACCCAGACCGAATGGGGTGAGACACAACTGAAAGAGAGGCTACGGCTTCTGCAGGATGAGGCAGCAAACGTTATATGGCCGATGCCTCAACAGACTTATTTCCCAACAGAGAAACAATTTGAGGAACTGAGTTTAGATGATGAAAACAGTGATTTCACCTATTCAGATTTTATCGATGGAACTGTTGACGGAAATAGAATACCTTTAAAAGCTCACACTCCGTGGAAACAGGTTTTCATTGAAATTTTGAAAATGCTGAATGCCGATTATCATCGTGAACTGGTTCAAATCGCTAATAACAAAGACCAGGTTATGCTGCAAAATGAGGGAAGCAAACTAAGTACCAGCACACTGCTCTTCGACAATATCTATGCTACTCTCAATACTTCTACTTCCAAAAAAATGGAATTGCTGAAAAGCATAATAACAGAACTCGGTATTGACAATGATAAAGTCGAATTTCATGTCAATAAAGAGCAGACAGAAATCCAAGTAGATGAATAGTATGAGTCTTAAATCCGCCTTTGAAACTTACGTTGCCCGGCATGTGGCAGATGCTGACCGTGCGCAAACACTGCTGCACACGGCTGAGGACTTGTTGCCCGACTTCATCCGTCGAAACATCGACGAGAACTTTACCACACTCTATGATGTCAGTGACAAGGCGGTGCTGAAAGACTATATTGAGCGCATCATCCTCGACCCTATACTGAAAAGCGAGGACGCGAGTGTCAACGATGTGGGATATATCTCCGCGCTGACGCTCTACAGACGGTTTATGAAGTCGCCGATGTACGGTCAGCTGAAGGATGAAGAGGCGGAGGACGTGGGGGCTGAACCACCTGCAGTCGAACATCAAACGGCAAGGAGCCTTGTCGAGGGAGCCATCCTGCAAGATGAGCATTGTACGGGCAGGGAGCGCAACCGTGAGGCACGTGAACAATGCATTGCCTATTACAGAACGTTGCACAAGGGTCATGTGGTGTGCGAGTGCTGTGGCTTCGACTTTGAGAAAGCTTACGGTGAGATGGGACGTGGCTTCATCGAGGTTCACCATCGCTTTCCGCTGTCGCAGACTGATGGTGAGCACGAGGTGAACCCCGAGACCGACCTTGTGCCCCTCTGCTCCAACTGCCATTCCATGATTCATCGCCTTGCCGCCCGTCCCGGTGACTGTATCTCCTTGGAGGAGCTCCGTTCCCGCTATATCGGCAAGCGGTACTTGTAAGAGCGTCCCAACAAAAGAGGACGACATAACATATAAAATTCAGATTTTTATATTATCTTTGTAGCATGATTAATGAATAGATGAAAGAGAAAGAGCAATATATCGATTTTGATGCTTATGAGCGGGCTAAAGAACCGCATAAGCGTGAGAAAGCCTACTACTGGGCTACAGCTATCGGCTTGCAGAAAGTGGATGGCTTGGAGACTTCTGACTATCTCAAGGAGGTGGCTCAGCGGAATATTGAAGGCGAAATCAATATCGAGAAGGCACAGGAACTCGTCCGCACTTATTACCAGTCAAAGGTAAACCATGACGGTGATAATGATGACAAACAGGAAGCAGACCTTGCCTCTACACACATAGCACAGCTGCTCTCTGAACCTACTTTTGCTTTTACTCTCGCTGGCCTGCAGGCTATCCACAAACGTATCTTTCAAGGCATCTTCAAGTTCGCTGGCAAGATTCGTGACTATGACATTACGAAAAAGGAGTGGGTACTGCGGGGAGACACGGTTTTATATGTCAGCGCACCAGATATCCGCCGAGCCATTGAATATGACCTTGAACAGGAGCGTGAATTTTCTTATAAGGATATGAGTTTGGATGAGATGATACCTCATATCGCAAAATTTGTATCCGGTATCTGGCAGATACATCCCTTTGGTGAGGGAAACACCCGCACAACGGCTGTCTTCACCATAAAGTATCTGCAGTCATTAGGTTTCAAGGTAGAGAACGACATCTTTGCCAAGAATGCCTGGTATTTCCGTAATGCACTGGTACGTGCCAACTACCACAATTATGAGAAGAACATCGACTACAATTACTCGTTCATTGAGCGTTTCTTTCGCAATCTGTTGTTGGGGGAACATAATGAACTGAAGAATAGATATATGCTGATCAATCCACCTGAAGAGTGGAAACAGACTGACCCTACAAGTAACCCATCAAGCAACCCATCAAGTAACCCATCAAGTAAGAAAAATGAAAATTTCTTGACCGACAACGAGTATATTCTGAAATTAGTATCAAGTATCAAGGAAGAATTCTTATCCTTGCATCAGATAATGACTGCGCTTGGGCTGAAAGATCGAGTTAGCTTTAGAAAGGTCTATCTGGTTCCAGCATTAGAAGAAGGATTTTTAAAAATGCTACACCCTGAGAACCCAAAACATCCCCGTCAGAAGTATCTCCTGACAGTTAAAGGTCTTGCCCTCTACAACAATATAAAAGAAAAAAATAAAAGATAATGCTATATAATATTTATGCTGGAAGAGATACAAAAAAGGTGGCTATAAAGTGGCTATAAATACAAATTAAAACAATGACCGATAACGACCTTTTACTGCAATGGCACCCGGAAAAGGTGGCACAACTGCGAAAGTTCATCGCACAGGGCAAGCCCTACGTGTGGATGCTTCGCCTCTCACAGGAAGAGTTTGCGCTTTTGGAGGATGCAGTGCGTCAAAGTCTGAAGGCAGCCCGAGGCAACCACCGGCTGTTCATCGATGCGGCCCACGCCCTGACGACAATCATCTATCTGGCAGAGTGGTATAAGCGTTGTTATACCGGTGCTGAAGGTGATGTGAGTCTTTTACAACTCTCCTACGAGGAACGAAAACAACTGTGGCAAGCCTCCGGCGTCAATATCCAAACATTCGTATATGATGCTTCGTCGGTAGCCGACAAGACGTCGTTGCGCTGGCAGGAATCGCTGCAGGTGCTCGGTGGTCTTGCTGTGCAGGCAGAGTTACGACGTGACGACACAGACCCTCTCCTCGGTAAGCTGTGTCGTATCTATCATGGTGAGGATGTTGACCTTAGTGAGGTGCGCGACTACCAGCGTGCCGTTGCTTTCCGGGAGTCCATCGCACGCAAACACAGCCTCTACGACTATTTCTCCGCCATCCTCAGCGACGACCCTCCCTTTGCGCCGTCCGACCTTGTCGACAGTACGTCCGACTTTCGTCGGCTCATCTCCCGAATCAAGGATGCCGACAGAAACGTGCGCCGCGATAAGTTTGCCTTTGAATGGCGCATCGTCTATTCGGCGCGCCATAAGAAGATGGTGCGCAGC
>ULTQ01087458.1_pt1 | contig 10438 bp, 5 predicted proteins | sample 1957731 | NCBI WGS metagenome assembly ULTQ01 (sample SAMEA4835738, study PRJEB28245) | human gut metagenome | biome: gut microbiome; material: fecal sample | place: Denmark | collected 2008 | reverse complement strand
GATCTCAGCCTCTCACACGTATCATCTCTGCGGCTCAATAACCTCTGCGACTCTGCGTGAAAAGTTTGATTATCAAGGGCAGCATTGGGTCTCAACAAAAAAGTGACGAAGTAGGGACGTGTCAGTGCAGGGAAGGGCTTCATACCCTTCCAAAAATAATGATCGACCTATTTCTCTCAGTTGGATCATTTTTCAGCGGTTGGGTCATTTTTTTGGAAGGGCATGAAGCCCTTCCCTGCACTGGGTATGCGCACCCTATATCACCTAATCTTGACGATGACACCTGCACGCTTGTGCTGCCTGACTTGTCGGGGTTCTTGCTTTAAAGCATGATGCAAATATAGCGTTGGGACACCCATATCGGCAGATTTTCAGAGGCTTATTTGCCGATTTCTACGCAATTGACTTTTTGGCCTCGAAAAAGTGACGGAAACAGGAGAGGTTCCTATATTGCCTTCGTCTTCTCCCTCAGCCACGCCTTCTCCTCGTCATTAAGATGCGGGGCAAGGGTCTCGAAGACATGGCGATGATAATCGTTAAGCCATGCTGTCTCTTCCGGAGCCAGGAGCTCCCTGATGATGGGCTCGGTGTCGAACGGACAGAGCGTGAGGGGCTCCATCTGCAGAAAGTCGCCAAAGACCGTATGCATGTAAGGCTGGATGAGCAGCGTGTTCTCATGCCGCACGCCGAACTGTCCGGCGAGATAGATGCCGGGCTCATCGGTGACCGTCATCCCGGCATGCAGCGGAGCCGGCATATACTCCATGCGGATCTGATGAGGACCCTCATGCACATTGAGGTAAGAACCGACACCATGACCGGTACCGTGGAGGAAGTTCAAGCCTTCGCGCCACATCGCCTCACGCGCCAGGGCATCGATCTGCGTGCCTGTGGCGCCATCAGGAAACTTAGCCAACTCCAACTGGATATGTCCCTTCAACACCAGGGTATAGATCCGCCTCATCTCCTCGGTCACGGGACCCAGCGCCAGGGTACGCGTGATATCCGTCGTGCCATCCTCATACTGCGCGCCACTGTCGAGGAGCAGCAGACCGTGCGGCTCCAATGGGATGTCTGTCTGGGGGGTTGCCTCATAGTGGACGATAGCGCCATGCGCGTTGTATCCGGCGATGGTGTCGAAACTGATGTCGCGGAAAAGGGGCTGCTCGGAACGCAGTCGCGTCAATTCCTTGTCGATGCTCATCTCCGTCTGTCCTCCTGCCTCGACAGCAGGCTTGAGCCAGCGCAGAAACTTCACGAGGGCGATGCCATCCTTGAGCATGGCACTGCGGAAGCCGGCGATCTCCGCCTCGTTCTTGATGGCTTTCATGGCGGGGATCGGCGAGGTGTGGCGCACGATCTCCTTTGCATAGGCGCTGCTGTCGTGAGAGGCTATAATATTATATAATGTGTAAGAGGTCTCCACGGGGTCGAGCAGAATGTTATACTCGAAATATTTCCGCAAGCCCTCTCCCACTTTCTCGTAAGGAGCCACACGCACATGCTCCCGGGCGAGGTAAGCCTCGACGTAAGGCGTGAGCTTGGCGTTGTTGATATAGAGCGTCACGTCGCTCGTACTGATGAGCACGTAAGCCACGAACACCGGGTTGCAGTGTACGTCGGTGCCGCGGAGGTTCAGCAGCCAGGCGATATCATCGAGCGCTGACACCAGCATGCCATCGGCATGGAGCTTGGCGAGCTCGGCTCTCACGCGGTCAATCTTCGAGGAAGCAGACTCTCCCGCATATTCCATCGGATGGATCCGCACCTTGTCAACGGGGACCGCAGGACGGTCTTTCCAGATCTCATTCAACGGATCGAAGTTGGTCCGGACCGTGATACCTCCCTCGCGGCGCAGCTCACGGATCAGCGTCTCCACCGATGACACGTTATTACACATCCCGTCGACGCCGACCTGCGCGTTTCTGTCCTTGAGCTGTGCGCCCAGCCACTCAGCGATGGTCGGGGTGCTCTTGACCTTCTGTTTCATGAGCTGAAAGGAGGTGCCCGTCAACTGATCCTCCGCAGCGAGAAAATAACGGCTGTCGGTCCACAGGGCGGCGGCCTCCATCGTCACCACGGCCGTGCCTGCCGAGCCCGTGAACCCACTGATCCATTCTCTGCCTTTCCAACGGTCAGGGGTATACTCCGAATGATGAGGGTCAGTAGAGGGAAAAACAAATGCGTCGAGCTTTTCGCGGCGCATCACCTCGCGCAAATCGGCAAGGCGGGAAAGAATCGTATCGTTTATCATAAATATTTCAGATTAATTTCTTCAAACAAATGATCAACCAAACATTTGAAATAATACATTCCGAAGTTCCGTGATCGTATCCACAGGCAATTTGCAAATAAAATGCGACAGTCGGCGTTTGTCCACCGTTCTTATCTGGTCTGTCACGATCTCCCCTTCTTTTCCATGGACGCTTGTTCGAACACGGTAAGGATAACCATGGATATGAGAAGTCATGGGAGCAATGATCACTGTATCAAGATAAGCATTAAGCTCATCGGGACTTATCACGACACAAGGCCGCGTTTTCTTTATCTCTGCTCCTACCGTCGGATCAAGATTGACCCAATAAACACCATATTGCCCGATTACCATTCTGTATCTTTTATATCATCATCAAGAATATCGGGATCAAGCATGGAGTCTCTACCCTCCGCATGCTGGCGTTTGGCTGCTGAAGCCCAACCTTGACGGAGTGAAGGCTTAATGATGATAGACTTCTCATCCATATTGGCTATAATACTTACTTTGGTCTGTCTGTCCATGCCCGTCTGCCTAAGCAATTTAGCCGGGAGAATGACACCATTACTATTACCGATCTGAATAATATTGCTTTCCATATCGCCTCCTATACAACAACATTGTTATAACCTTTGTTACATTTCTGAGGGCAAAGATAGGAAAATGTTATAACATCCACAAATAATCCAAGTAGAATTCGCAACGGGTTGCTTCAGACAATGCCAAACGCACATTGCAAAGCATAACGTTTTAATATTAAACAACATTTCAAAACGAAAATAAGCTATCATGTCTATATTATTTTCTTTACCTTTGCAAGCGGAAAAAAAGAAAGTAAACTTACTAAAATACAAATCTAAGTTATGAAGTATTTAACTAATGACAAGCTCCTTATCGTCGGTGCAGGCGGTATGATTGGTTCTAACCTGGTTCAGAGCGCTTTGATGCTCGGCCTTACTCCCAACATTTGCCTCTATGATATCTATGAGCCGGGTGTTCATGGTGTCTTCGATGAGATGGAGCAGTGCGCTGTTCCTGGCGCAAAGCTTTCTTACTATGCTCCCGCAGTAGAGGACATGAACAATCCTGAGAAGGTGGCAGAGGCTGCCAAGAAGGCCTTCACAGGTGCTAAATATATTATCTCTTCCGGTGGTGCTCCCCGTAAGGCCGGCATGACCCGTGAGGATCTGCTGAAGGGCAACTGCAAGATCGCAGCTGACTTCGGTGAGAACATCAAGAAATATTGCCCGGATGTAGAGCACGTGGTTGTGATCTTCAACCCGGCTGACGTGACGGCTCTGACAGCCCTTATCCACAGCGGTCTGAAGCCCAACCAGTTGACCTCTCTCGCTGCCCTCGACTCTACTCGTCTGCAGCAGGCCCTGGCTCACGAGTTCGGCGTACAGCAGGACAAGGTTACCGGTGCACACACCTACGGTGGCCACGGTGAGCAGATGGCTGTCTTCGCTTCTCAGGTGAAGATCGACGGCAAGCCGCTGTCAGAGATGGGTCTGAGCAAAGAGCGTTGGGAAGAGATCAAGCAGATCACCACACAGGGTGGCAGCCGTATCATCAAGCTTCGTGGCCGCAGCTCGTTCCAGAGCCCTGCCTACAACGCTGTGAAGATGATTGAGGCTGCTATGGGTGGCGAGCCCTTCACTCTGCCTGCCGGCTGCTACGCAAACATCCCTGAGCTCGGCATCAAGGACGTGATGATGGCACTGCCTACAACCATCGACAAGACGGGTGTCCACTACACCGTTCCTACAGGTACGAAGGAAGAGATGGACGATCTGCAGAAGAGCTACAAGCACCTCTGCGACATGCGTCAGGAGGTCATCGACCTCGGCATCGTTCCTCCTATCGAGAAGTGGGGTGAGGACAACAAGAACCTGTAAGTCACCAATTACAACACACTATAATGATTAAAAGGTGTATCGCCAGCGAGGCGGTACACCTTTTTTACTTGCTGAATGTCATGGCGATTAATAATCCCGAGGTCAAGGGATCGTCGATTGCTCACATACTGCGGAGAAACTTCCAGTCTTTTCTGACTTTTATCAAGATTTTATTGTAATTTTGGAGTCGATTAAACCCTTACGAATGAACAAGACCCTCATAGACAACTCAAAGAACCTAAAAATGGTTGACAAGTTAGGCGAATGTATTGATGACATCCATATCAACACCATCCGCATAGCTACAGGCTATTGGGACATACCAGGTATGGCTTTGATAGCCGACAAACTAAAGAAATTTCTTGAACGTAAGTATGCCAAATTGAGAATTATCATTGGCAAAGACCCATACGTTTATACTAATGTACTTAAAGTGCCGGAGTTTAAGGATAAGAGTTATCCCAAGGACTATATCCGTGCTGATTTCGACAAAATAGGCAATAACCTGAAAGACGAATACAGAGAGGCGTTCCAATTATTGCTTGATTATTGCAAGGACAAAGAAGAAGATTCAAAAATACAGATACGTATCTTCAAGACCAATGAGGATGATGAGAGCCAGTTCTTCCACTCCAAGTGTTATATATTCACTTCCGGCGATGACGATGAAAAGGACATGTATGCCATATTGGGCAGCAGCAATTTCACGAAGAAAGGTCTGGAGGGAAACTCTGAACTGAACGTGCTGGAAACCGATGTCGCCTTTATAAATTACCACAGCAACAAGGGAGAGAATTCTACAAGAAAAGGTCACATTGCCTGGTTCGATCAAAAATGGGAGCGCAGTGAGCCGTGGAACAAAGAATTTCTGGAACAGGTGTTAAAAGAATCCAAGCCTGTCAAGCAAATGGAGAAGGAGAGGAAAGAAGCCAAAGCCTTGCCTTTCACTCCCTATGAGCTGTATATCAAGCTTCTGCAACTTCAGTTCGGGGACATTATTGAAAAGAATCTTAGTCAGCAGATAGAGGCTTATCTCCCTGCAAAGGTCAACAAGCTCAGTTTCCAGATAGAAGCCGTGAAGCGATGCATCGGCATCATGCACGAGCATGGAGGCTTCATGCTGGCTGATGTGGTGGGGTTGGGCAAGACCATCATCGGCGCACTCATCATCAAACGCTTTCTGTCCATGCCCGAAGATGACGGGCGTGAGCGCAAAGTGCTTGTCATTACACCGCCCGCCATTCTGTCAGGATGGAAAAAGACCATTGCGCTTTTCGATAAGGACTCTGAGGATAAGATCGCGCCATCGATCGACTTCATCACTACGGGAAGCATTGGCAATATCATCGACGGAGACGAGCAGGATGACGATGACGAGACAGACAGCGGTGAGTTCAACGGAATATTACAAAACAAAAACTATGGGCTCATTATCATTGACGAAAGCCACAAATTCCGTAATAGCAACACACTGATGTATCAGTCACTTGATGAACTGATCCAAAACATCGGTGCCAACACCGGTGTGTTCCCATATATAGGCTTGTTGTCGGCCACACCGCAGAACAACCGCCCCAACGATTTGAAGAACCAAATCTATCTCTTCGAGCGCAATCACAATGAGAGTACGTTGAAGAAGGCAGAGGGTGGCAATATCGAGAGGTTCTTCGCCGACGTCAGCCGTGAGTACGACTTTCTTATAGACAGGAAGAACAACATTCCCGACCAGGAGCGCCGGCAGCGGCTTGATAATTTATCGAAGAAGCTCCGCGACTGCATCCTCACAGACATTCTTGAGCGGCGCACACGGACAGACATAGAAAAGTATTACAAGGAGGACATGGAGGAGCAAGGCATCATATTCCCCAAACTTGTCGGTCCCATCGACCTGCAATATGTCATGGATGACGAGCTGGCGCAGCTGTTCTCCGATACCATGCGCATCATTGCTCCCGCCGACGAGGACAAACAGCAGTCAGACTGTTGGCTCAGATACTATCGTTATCGCATTATCGAGTATTTTGTCGACCCTGCCAATGAATTAAAGCATATGGGTCGCGGTAATCGTGGCGTTACGGATGTAGCCAAGCAGCTTGCCACAATCATGCAGATGCTGCTTGTCAAGCGTTTGGAGAGCTCATTCACAGCTTTTCGGCAATCGCTGAAGAATCTCCGCCGATATACTGAGAACATGATCAGCATGTGGGAGCACGATACGATCTTCGTCTGTCCGCAAATCGATGTCAACAAGGAACTCGACTATAAGGAAAAATCCAGAAAGACTGGCAAACCTGTCACGTTCGCTGATTGCGTGGAAGATGTGCGTAACAAGATAAAAAAACTCACTGAGCAAGGACGCAACGAGAAAGGGCAGAATGCCGAATACAGGCGCAAAGACTTTAAACCGGAGTACATCACGCTGTTGAAAAAGGACTGTCAAATCATGCAGGACCTCTTTGACCGCTGGAGTGTAATCTCGGAAGACCCGAAATTCGATGCATTCAAAGAGAACCTCGAACCGGAGTTGTTTAATCCACAAAAGAACACATCCGGCAAGCTTGTCATCTTCACAGAAGCCATCGACACAGTGAAAGCACTGAGCCAGGCTGTTAAGGCAAAAAAACATAGGCCCCTCGTCATTACGGCAGCAAACCGCGATGAAAAGGAACAGGAGATAGAAGCAAATTTTGATGCCAACTACGAAGGCGAATGGAAAGACGACTATGATGTAATCATCACTACAGAGGTCTTGGCAGAGGGTGTAAACCTGCACCGTGCCAATGTCATTCTCAACTATGACACACCTTGGAATGCCACCCGGCTGATGCAGCGCATAGGCCGTGTCAACCGCATCGGATCGAAAGAGCCTTTCGTCTATGTATATAATTTCATGCCAAGTGCTCAGGGCGATGCAGAGATACAGTTGGTTCGTAAAGCCTACACCAAGTTGCAGTCGTTCCATAACCTGTTCGGAGAGGACAGTAAGATATTTACTGACGAAGAGGAAGTACGCCACTTCGATATCCAGAAGGCTACAGAGGGTGAAGAATCGCCGTTGGAGAAGTATGTCTTTGAGTTGAAGCAATATAAGGAGGCTCACCCCGTACGTTATGAGCAGATAGCGCAAGCCAATGACAATTGGGAGATGTCAGTGGCAGAAAGTGGCACATCCTACTTCCTGGTTAAAGCTCCTAAGTCGGCACGGCTCGCCATACGCATCAAACAAGGACAGAATGCGGAGATTGTCTCACTGCTCGACCTGCTTGAGGATATGCGCGTGCCGGAAAACGTACAACGGATGCCACTGCCTGACAACTGGAACGCTCTTGGCGAAAAGGCTAAAAGGACCTACAATGAGTATTTCGTGCGCATAAACAGGTCGCGTGCCGGAGATAAAGCAACGAAGGCCAAAGGGATCATTATCCGTATAGGCTCACGGCCAAATCTCTCCAAACATTCTATCTCCTTGCTGCAAAATGCAAGAAGATTGGTAAATCAGGGCAGCTATGATATGATAAGGAAAATTATTGTACTTGACAATGAAATAAATGACCGTAACCCACAGTTATTTGAAATAGATCAGCAAGACATAGACGCTGTCATTGAACGTGAAATCGGAAAGCTTGCTGCAAACGTTGAATTAAAACAGGGGAAGGCTGACATACAGCTTGGCTTGTTAAAATAGGATAAGGGAATGGATATAAAAGAACTTAAAACATATCTTAGCAGCAACTATAAAGGCAGTGAATGGTTCCTTGAAAAAGTTATCCATCCTGTTTTCGGAGATACCGGTGACGACGATGTCGACAGTGGTGAGTTGCTTGACAAATATCCTGAATTGCGGTCTGTTGCCGAAAGAACCGGTATAAGCAGTGTAAAGGAGATTTGGGAAATCTTTGTCGGGATGCAGCCGCTGCTCATCTTCGATGTAACTGTTGCCGACCATATAATGATGAACCGCAACCGCGTGGGTGTACAGACGATCGTAAAGCGTATCATGGATAAATACTCGTATGCGTTCATGATTTTCCATTACGACAATGATACGCAATGGGATTGGCGTTTTTCTTATTGTCATAAAGGAAGTAAGGAGAGTGACACAACAGAGAGCAAACGTTTCACTTTCTTGCTGGGACCCGGCCAGTCTTGCCTCACAGCTGCAACAAATTTCATGAACCTCGAAGGCAAGCATGGGGATATCAGCGCTGAAGATCTTGAAAGTGCATTCAGCGTTGAGGCGCTTTCCAATGAGTTCTTCGACAAATACAAGAAGCGTTATGAGAAGTTCGTCAGCTATATTACGGGCAAAGCATATGTTAAGTCGGGCGCTAAATATGTGGAGAAAGTCGTCAATACAGACAATGACAAGGCTCTTTACGCGGCTTTCGACAATAACGACAAGCGGGTGCGCGACTATGTGAAGAGGCTTCTCGGACGCATCCTGTTCCTTCATTTCGTACAAAAGAAAGGATGGCTCGGGCTGCCAGATGGAGAGGCATGGGACAGTGGCAAGGGCGACCTTGACTTTATGAGGCACCTTTACAACGAGGCTTCCCCGGAACAACAAGACGACTTCCTCGATGCTGTGCTCGAGCCTTTATTTACCGCTATAGACACAAACCGCTCAGCTGACAATTATCTCTACGACACAAAGGTTTCTGGCCGTTTACGTGTGCCTTATCTCAACGGCGGGCTCTTTGAGCGTAACGCGGATGACGAAATACCATCACGATTTCCAAAAGAGTATTTTGCTGACCTGTTAGAATTCTTCAGTCAGTACAACTTTACAGTAGATGAGAACGATCCCAATGATGCTCAAGTCGGTATCGACCCGGAGATGCTCAGCCGCATCTTTGAGAATCTGCTGGAAGACAACAAGGATAAGGGTGCATATTATACGCCGAAAGAAGTGGTACATTATATGTGCCGCGAAAGTCTTGTTGCCTATCTGCAAACCAACTACAAAGACAAAGCGCAGCAAGAGGCTATCCGCCATTTCGTTGAGACACGGGATATGGATTGTATAGCTGCCATTAAAGACGACATCGACAACCGTCTTAAAGAGGTGAAGATCTGCGATCCGGCTATTGGCTCCGGTGCATTCCCCATGGGCATGCTGAAAGAGATATTTCTCTGTCGGTGTGTACTGGAAAAAGTCACTGATGCAGCACAAATCAAGCGGGAAATTATTCAGAACAATATCTATGGTGTGGACATAGAGAAAGGTGCCGTAGAGATTGCCCGCCTGCGTTTCTGGCTGACATTGATTGTTGATGAAAAGACACCGGAGACCCTGCCTAATCTCGACTTCAAGATTATGCAGGGGAACTCGCTTGTTGAAAGTTATGGAGGCGTTGACCTTCAGGACATAGCCAACAATGGCAGTCATACCGGCACCATCATCTTTGATGATGAAAACGGTCTGAACCGTGCGCTCATACAAGAGCATATACGCAGATACTTTGAAATCAACGACCATGCTGAGCGAAAACTGCTCAGACAGAAAATTGACCGGGCTGTTAAGAACCTTATTGTTGCCAACAACCAATCAATGAAAGATAAGGTGAAGGACGTTGACGTGCAGGGTAACACCAACTTCTTTCTTTGGCATACATGGTTTAACGATGTGTTCTCGCGACCTTCAAAAGAGGGCTTTGATATCGTGATAGGGAATCCGCCGTATGTTCAACTTCAAAGTAACGGAGGGGAATTGGCACAATTGTATAAGGACTGTGGATTTACAACATTTGCTCGTACGGGAGATATTTATTGCCTATTTTTCGAGTGTGGTTGGAAACTACTACACAACAATGGACATTTGTGCTTCATTACATCCAACAAATGGATGCGCGCAGGGTATGGTGAAAAGACAAGAGATTTTTTTGCTCACCGAACAAATCCAATGTTATTGATTGACTTTGCAGGTGTAAAAATCTTTGATAGTGCTACAGTCGATACTAATATTCTTCTTTTTGAGAAGTCTTGTAACAAACATAAGACCATTTGCTCTGTCACAAAAAATCAAGGTAAAGATTGTATTAATAATTTGAGCGGTTTTGTGCTGCAACAGCATACTACGTGCGATTTCAGCACATCAGACAGTTGGGTTGTCCTATCGCCCATCGAGCAGAGCATCAAACGCAAGATTGAGGCTGTGGGGACACCTCTCAAAGATTGGGATATAAAAATAAATTATGGTATTAAGACCGGTTGCAATGAAGCTTTCATTGTGTCCACTGAGAAAAGAAACGAAATCCTTTCCAACTGCAAGGATGCCGACGAACGC
>ULTQ01086570.1_pt1 | contig 10452 bp, 9 predicted proteins | sample 1957731 | NCBI WGS metagenome assembly ULTQ01 (sample SAMEA4835738, study PRJEB28245) | human gut metagenome | biome: gut microbiome; material: fecal sample | place: Denmark | collected 2008 | reverse complement strand
TGCCCCTTCGTTTTGTTTGTCGGCACAAAGAAGCTGGTCAAACGAAAGGAATTTGAGCAATTCATCAGTGAGAAACTGGTGATATAAGAAGTTCCGAAAAATTTACAAATTGCCGGAGAGTTTTTCACAATAACTACTTGAGGGAATGGACGAAATCTGCTATACTTATCGTGTAGCAGTGCGTCCATTTCCCTTCAAGGGAAAGGAGCATTTCATGGGAAAAAATCTCAAAGGAAAAGACTGCGGTAAGGGTATCTACCAAAGAAAGGACGGTTTATACAGCGCACGATTTGTTGATAAGACAGGAAAAAGGCATGAGAAGTATTTTCAGACTATTCCCGAAGCAAGGAATTGGATGGAAGAAGCGAAATATGCCGACAAGCACGAAGAAGTTTTTGTTGCCACCGAAACAACGGTTGACCAATGGTTTAGTTTCTGGATTGAAAATATAGTAGGTGACTTAGCCCCTAATACGCTCCGCAATTATCGGGAGCGATATTCCAAAAACATTCAGCCCGTTATCGGTAGAATGGCGATTGCCAATGTCAAGCCCATGCACTGTAAGCAAGTCTTGATTCGGATGGACGCTGATTATGCTGGTTCTACTATCCGACAAGCCTATATTGCTATGGGCACATTGTTCAAGGCGGCGAAAATGAATGACTTGATTGCCAGACACCCAATGGATGGTGTGCGGTTTACAAAGCCAGTTCGTGCTGTGGATGATATAAAGTTTCTTACTTGCGATGACCAACAACGTTTTCTTGAAGTTGCCCAGCGTTCCCACAACTATAACCAATACGCCCTTATCCTCGAAACAGGCTTGCGTACTGGCGAAATGATTGGATTAACTTGGGATGCGATTGACTTTGAAAAACGAACACTTACGGTCAACAAGACTTTGGAGTTTAGGCACGCTCAAAAATACTGGCGTGCAGGTCCTCCAAAGACTCAACAGAGTTATCGCACAATTCCCTTGACGAACAGAGCCTACGATATTCTGAAAAGCATTTGGGATAGCCGGGATAACAGGAAAGAGTCTCCCTTGCTTTCACAGACGCTTGAATACATAGACAGGCGCACAGGCACAACCTCACAGCTTGTTATGCGTGACCTTGTTTTTATCAACTGGCGTACAGGAGAGCCAGCGAAGAACAGCTCCTATGATACCCACCTTTACAAGCTCTGCGACGAAGCAGGGATAAATCGCTTTTGTATGCACGCTCTACGCCATACTTACGCCACAAGAGCCATCGAAAGTGGTATGCAGCCGAAAGTGCTGCAAAAGCTATTGGGTCATGCCAGTATCAAGACAACGATGGATAGGTATGTTCATGTAACTACCGATTCGCTCGACCAAGCTGTACGGCAGTTTGAGTCAAAAGGGTTTTCTGACATAAAACTCAATGCGAAAATGGCGTAAAAATGGCGTAGTAGCCGAAAAGCCAAAACCCGAAAACCCTTGCAAATCAAGGAAAAATCGAAGGAGAATGAGTATATATGAAATTAGGTATCGTAGGACTGCTGAACGCTATCCATATTTTTACGAAACAGAGGTGAGGTTATGACGCGAGGTGAGATTTGGAAGGACTTTTTTAAGAAAACGGTTTTGACCGTTCTGATTGCCGGAGTGCTGTTTTATTGGGCTACACTGGTATTCACAAAGGACGGGGCAACGAACTACTTTTATGTGTGGCTGTGCTGCGGCATCCCCTTTGGCATACGCCGTATGTTCGTGTGGCTTATCCCACGCGGCTTTGACCTTTCCGGCACGGTGGGCGTCGTTGCGCTCAACTTCATTGTGGGCGGCTTGATCGGCGGCGTCATTCTGATATGGCGGCTTGCGGTCGCGGCATGGTATATCCCTCTGACGATATATCGGCTTCTAAACGTCGGCAGGGTCGGCGTAGCAGAAATCGGCGAGGAATAAGCAAAAAAGAGAACGGGGCGCGGCAGCCGATGATGGCCACCGCGCCCCGTCTGTTCGTGGGTGCTGCTTTAAGTGTCTGTTACGCAGTAGAACACTGTTTTTGCGGGTTTAGGTATAAATCCCCTGTCATGCTCAAATCGCGTCTGAAAAGCGGCATGGCGCAAGGGCTTTTTCGCGCCTACTGCGTAACGCGGGCGCGTCGTTTCCGCATCCGCTCGGCGGCTTGTCTGCGGGTGATCCGCTTGCGGCAGTCCGGGCAGTATTTGACGCTGTTTGAGGTGGACGCAAACGCCGCGCCGCACTCGGCGCACCGCCGCCTGTCCTCTGCTTGGTAAAGCTCCGCGTAAAGCAGCTTGTCGGCGGGAAGTACGGCGTTTTGAAACCATCTGCAAAGAAGCGAATAGGAAATGAGCTGCGGACAAACGCACTCGTCCCCATCGTCCAGCAAAATGCAGTTCCCGCCCATACAGTTGCAGCAGGTTTTCTTGATAAGGGCGTTCGCTTTGCGGCTCTGCTGCGGCGTCAGCCGTTTCAGCCCGCTCATACTTCGTCGGCGGCAGATACGGCGAGAGCGGCAAAGTCGGCGTCGCTCATGGCGCGGAGCTTCGCAAGGGTACGCAAGGCAAGCTCGCGCATTTCGCCGTCCATATAGGGCAGCGCACCCGACATTTCCCCGATAAGCTCCCTGCGCGTATCGGCGATGTAGATGCTGATAAGATTTGTTTCCTCAACGGTAAATCGGTTCATGCTCATACCTCCATTTCGTGATGTTTTGTTTTTGCCGCCCGCTTCGGAGCGGCTTTCTTCTTGTCGGCGGCAAGCTGCGCCCGGATAGAGGGGCGGGGCTTGCGAATATCCCGGTCGCGGTTTTCGTTCTTGTCGATCAGCGCATAGATGCCGTGCCTGCCCTCAATTTTGGAAAAGGTCAGCGTCTTGTAGGGAAGCAGCGAGAAAAGGCGGTCGGTATCCCTGCTCGACGCAAGCATCATAAACGCCGGGGCAAGCTCTGTCATGTAGTGGGTTTTGTTCGGGCTGTTGGGGCTGTACTGACGTTTCATTTCGGCAACAATGCGCCGCGCTTCGGCTTCAATCAGCCCGTCGCGCAGGGCGGCTATATGCGCCTTGAAGTCCCCCGGCGAAAGCTGCTCACGGCTGCGCCGTTCCTCTTGCAAAAGATCACGCAAGGCTTCGGGGGCGTTTGGCTGCGTCTCAAAGCGTTCAAACTTGCCGTACTGCGGGTGGTCGTTGCCGTTAAACCATTGCTTTGCGGGCTGCTCGACGCGCCCGTATTCATAGATAAGGGCGTTTGTGTCTGCGGGAAGCGCCTGCTCCCGAACGTGCCGGAAATGGGCGGCATAGTCCAGCTCATAGAGGTTTCCCCGGATTTTGCCGCGCTCCCTGCCTGTCAGCTCCACGGCGTAGGCAAGAATGCGGTCGCGTGTCTGCTCCCCGTGGAACTTCCATGTGTTGTATGGGCGGGTGTCTTTGAGAAAAACGTCGCGCTCCCGGAAGCAATGCGTCCCGGACGGGCGGGAGAGCCACAAAAGGGTTTTGTCCTCACGGTCGGGGCTTGCAGCAGCCTCGTGAATGATCTTCTTGTCAATCTCAAAATCGCTTTGGTAAAAGCCGGTGTTCTGCTTCATCACCGCATCAAGGCAAGCCAATATATCCACGTTTTCAAACTTCTGCATACGATCAGTTCCTTTCCAAATCCTGTGTTTTGCTCCTTTGCGCCTTTCTTTGGGCAGTCTGCTCCTTTGCCGCCCGAAGCTGCGCCCGGATCGAGGGCTTTTCCTCTTTGCCGCGCTCCTTATCGGCATGGATAGCGTCCGCAAGGTCAATCAGGGAAATCGGCTCACCCGCCTTTGCTTTCTGCTCCAATTCCCCGACGGTGGGCGTCTGCGGCGTGTTGTTGATGATACCGTCAAAATTGTTGTCGTTCTGCTCCACAATATCCTCGACGTGCTTTAGATAATTCTGCGGCTGCAAAAACTCCGGCGTCTGTCGATAGCCGATGCTGTCAACGTAATGCGCTGTGTCCCGCCCGTTCTGATGCAGCACCACCACATCGGAAACGGAAAGGCTGTGTCCCTTAAAGTCTTTCGGGTGGTCGATATTAAAGCGGGTAAAAATAGCTTCAAGGCTCGTACCCGGTGCAAGGGGCGCGGAATAGATCAGGTCATAGTTCGCCGGATCAACCGTGTGTCCCGTTGCGGTCAGACGGTCGTAAGGCTCAAAGCGCAAATCCCGCGTTTCGTCGCCGCGTTTGAGCTGGTAAATGGAAAAGCTGTCCCTGTCCGGCTCCTGCGCCTGTGTGCGCTCCGCAAGCGTCTTTTCGGCACGTTGCAAAACGGCATCGCTGACGGGTAGCGCATACAGCCCGGAAGCAGAGGAAAAGCCGACGTTGTTGAAAACATAGTCCACCTCACTATCCTTCAACGCGCCCGCCGCAAAGTATTTCTCCCGCGTGGGGTCTGCACTCACCTTGCCATCCGCGATGTCGTAATTCAGCCCGGTTTCGATATGGGAGCAGATATTTCCGTCCACCGCCAGTGTTACATAGTACCAGCCCATATATCCGTTGCTTTGACCGTCCGCGCCGTCGTTGAACTCGACATTGAGCAGGGTGTAGGGCTTCAAGCCCTTCTGCGCGGCAATGGCATTGTCCTTTGCTTCGCGCTCCATGAGGGAAGCGAGAGCTGCTTCCTTTGCCGCACTGACGATCTCCGGGTTGTACCGCAGCAGGGTATCGTTGACAAGCTCCCGCTGTACCGCTGCGGTCTTTGCTTTCGGCGTAAGGCGGTTGCCGAGAAACAGGGACGCGCCGTTATCAAAGCGGATGGATATATCGCTTGTGCCGCGCCATTTTCCCGTACAGGGCGACGTTTCAATCCTGCCCGCAGTACCGCCGAACGCCTGCGCAATCACTCCGATTTTCTCCTGTGTGGAAAGGGCCTCGTATTTTTCTGCGATTGCGGCGGCTTTTTTCTGCAAGTCCGTAAGGGGTTTTTCGGTCTGTTGCTCCTGCGCGGCTGCAAGATCGGGTGCGGCTTTCTCGGCTCCGTGCTGCTTTTGCAGCTCTGCGATATGCCCATCAATGCTGTTGATGATGTCTGCGGCGGCAGAACGGATCGTTTCAAGGGAGCTTTTCAGCTCCGCAAGCTCCCGCCCACTGCTCCACCCGGCTACATAGCCGAAAGAGTAGTCCGATGTATCAAGCCCGTAATGCTGGCAAACGGTGTAGGCGACGCTTTCCGCTTCCACCTCGCGGGTGCGGCGGTCTACGCGGGGCTGCTGCTCGTCTTTGGGAGCGTTCAGGTCAATATCGTGCAGCTTTGCGTGGGCGATTTCGTGAATGGCGGTTTTGAGCGTTTGCAGCTCGCTCATACCCTCGTCAAGCGCGATGCGCTTGTCCTCCAAGTGATAATAGCCGTGTGCGCCGCCCTCGATTTTCTCAAAGCCAATGGGGACGGGAGAGGTCTTTTCAAGGGCTGCGAAAAAATCACTGTACTGCTCCACATCGCCTGTCAGCGCGTCCACGGCAATATCCGGCAATTCCTTTCCCTCGGTTTGGGACACGTCAAAGACGGACACCACCTTGTAGGCGGGTATAGTGATCTCCTTTTCCTCGGTGACAGGCTTTCCGTCCCTGCCGATCACGGGCTTTTGGGTCTGCGGGTCGATTTTCTCCGTTTCCTGCTTGATTTTGAACGGCGACGGGGCGATAATCTTAATGCCTTTTTCACCTTTTTTGACGTTGCGCTGAAACTGATTTTTCCATGAGTTGAAGCCCGCGATAAGGGAAGCATCGGGCTTCTGCATGGCGATCAAGAGGGTGTTGTTGAAGCTGTAATTATGAAACTTTGACATGACGCGCAAATACTCCTTGTAGCGTTCGCTGTCAAAGAGTTCCGTAATGCCTTGCTCCAAACGGTCTGTAATCTCCTTGAGCTTTTCGGCTGGCTTCTCTGCGGTAAGGTTGATAGGGATAACAGGCTGCGGCTGCGGCGGCTCGACAGTAAGGGGCGCTGCCTGCATCGCGGCGGCATCCATCTCCACCTTTTCCGGGTCAGGGCGCGTCGGCTGCGGGTAGCTCATAATGCGGTATTCTTTAGGAATATCGCGCCCGTTGTACCACTCCGAAAAGGTGTTTTTATTGTTGTAAACATAGCCCTGCTCGGTGAAGCGTCCCCCGTCATTGATAGCGGCGTCGCGCCCGTATTCCTCGTACATGAAATACTTTTTTGCTTCTTCGGGCAGTTCCAATTCGTCCAGCTCGTCGATAAGGTAATAGCCGTAATCTTCCTCGCTTTGGACGGTGGGATAAAGCCAGTAGCAATCAAGGTTTTGTGCAAGATTGATAAGGTCTTTCAGATTTCCGGCATACTCGCCAAGTGTTACCGCCGCCGCAAACTTTGCTTTGTCCTCGTCACGCTGCATTTCAAGCAGCTTGCCTAAATAGTTCAGTTCGTCCATGCTGCCGCTTTGGATAACGGCAAGCGGCACGTCAAACGGGCAATCCTCGGTGTTTGCAAAGCCGCCCACAAAAAAATCCTGCGGATTGTCGGCGGTAATACCGACGCTACGCATAGCCGCGTGTAGCTGCTCCTGTGTAGCGGGCATGGAAAGCCATGCGCCGCCCGATGCGCCCGTTTCAAAACGGCTGCGGCTGTCAATCAAGATAGAAAACTGTTCGCTCATTCATTCGCTCCTTTCAGTTCGTTTTTATAGAGGGTTTGGGACACTTTCCAACAAGCAAAATCCCCATTCTGCGCGTAGCGTCAGAACGGGGATTTTACGGAAAGGGTACCCCTTTCCTATGCTTGCTGCGTAAGTTCTTTGTCCCTCGCAAGCTCGATACGGTAGTTGACGTATTTCCCGCCCGTATCGGCTAAAACAATGCTTCCGTCATAGGTTTTACCCGTTTTCGGCGAATACAGCCTTTTGACCTTCGCCCTGCCGCCCGCAAGCAGCGCGGCGGCAATTTTCGGGGTAAAGGCGGTTTTGCGTTCCTCGAAAAAGCGGTCGTTTTTCCACATGACAAAGGCGCAGTCCTTCTTTTCGCAGTAGTAGTTTTTTCTGCCCTCGCAGACGTTCCCGCCGCAGCGGGGGCATTTGCCGATCACCGTCTGTTCCTCTTTGAACAGGCCTTTCTGATTTTCGGAAAGAAACGGATAGGCTTTCACCAGCTCCCGCGCCATTTCTTCAATGTCCCGCATAAAGTCCTCCGGCTCGGCTGCGCCCCTTGCAATCTGCGTCAGAGCGTTTTCCCATTCGGCGGTAAGCTGCGGAGAGGTCAGCGTATCGGGCAGAACGCAAACAAGGTTGTTGCCCTTTTGGGTTGGGATAAGCTGTTTTCCCTTGCGCTGCACAAAGCCGGATTTGACCAGCTTTTCAATCACGGCGGCGCGGGTAGCGGGAGTGCCAAGCCCCTTACGTTCTGCGTCCGGGTCGGTGTCCGCGCTTCCGGCGCGTTCCATAGCCGAAAGCAGGCTTGCTTCCGTGTGCGGCTTCGGGGGCTGCGTGTCGTGCGCCGTAACTCTTGCGGCTGGACTGTCAAAGCTCTGTCCCTCGGCAAAGGTCGGCGCATCTAAAATAAGCTCGTTTTCCTCGTCGCCCTCGGCGTCGGGCTTTCCTTTCAGCGTCGCCCGGTAGCGTCGTTCAAGCTCTTTCCACCCGTCGCAAAGAACCGTCTTTCCCTTTGCCGTAAACTCGGTATCAGCACAGGAAAACACCGCCGTTACCGCATCAAAAACGTGCGGCTCGGCGGTAGCGAACAGCAGACGCGCCCCGGCAAGGGTGAGGATATTTCTTTCGCTTTCCGGCAGCGCGGCGAGGTCTGCTTTCGCAAGCTCCATTGTCGGAATAATGGCGTGGTGGTCGGACACCTTTTTGCTGTCAAGCGTCCGGGAAACATCGGGCGTGAAGTCTGCACCTTCCATAAAGAGCAGCTTGCCGACAAGCAGCGCGGCGATATGCACCGCCGTATCGCCCATGTCGTCGGTCAGATAATTGCTGTCCGTTCGCGGGTAGGTAAGCAGCCGCTTTTCGTAAAGGGCTTGTGCAAGGTCAAGGGTCTGCTTTGCGGTGTAACCGTAAATGCGGTTAGCTTCCCGTTGCAAGCCCGTAAGGTCAAACAGGCGGGGCGGCTGCTCGGTTTTCCTCTCACGCCTCACCGAAATGCAAACGGCCTGCGACGCTTCGCAAGCCGTTTTTACCGCTTCTGCTTTTGCGGCGTCGGAGATCCTGGCGCTTGCCGCTTCCGCGCCGCCCACATCAAGACGGACGATATGGTAGGTTTCTTTCTTGAAAGAGGTGATCGCCGCGTCCCGGTCTGCAAGCATTTTTAAGGTCGGCGTCTGAACGCGCCCCACGTTTAGGGTTTTGCCGTGAAGGACGGAGAAAAGGCGGGTGGCGTTGATGCCGATGATCCAGTCCGCTTTTGCGCGGCATAGCGCAGACGCATAGAGCGCATCATACGCTTCGCCGGGTTTCAGCTCCGCAAAGCCCTTTTTGATTGCGCTTTTCTCCATAGAGGAAATCCAAAGGCGGGAAAAGGGCTTATCGCACCCCGCCGCATGGTAGACAAGGCGGAAAATCAGCTCGCCCTCGCGCCCTGCGTCGCAGGCGTTGACAACCTCGGAAACGTCGCTGCGGCGCATGAGGTCTTTTAGGATTTTGAACTGCTTTTGCCTGTCTTTGAATACGGTATATTGCCACGGCTGCGGCAGGATCGGCAGGCTGTCATAGCTCCACTTTTTGTACTGCTCCCCATAGGCGGCGGCTTCCGCAAGCTCCACCAAATGCCCCACGCACCATGAAATGAGGTAGCCGCCGCCCTCCATATATCCGTCCTTTTTGTTCTTTACGCCAAGGGCGGCGGCAAGTGCCGCCGCCACACTCGGCTTCTCTGCAATGACTAACCTCATTCCTCGTCCTCCTGTTCCTCGCTGCCTGCCTCCGGCTCGTCCTCGTCGTAATCGTCAAAATCGAAATCGTCAAGGTCGGTGTCGCCCTTGATACCCTGCTTCGGCTTCATAATCTTAAAGTAGTAGAACGCGCCGCCACCGGCAAGCAGGGTAACGACAAGGAAGATCACAATCCCGCCCGCATTGCTTTTTTCTTTCTCCGGCGGCGCATCGTCCGGCTCCGGCACGGCTTCCTTGCCTACACATTCGGTCATATTGACAGAGCATACCGGGCAGGCGGTATTGACTGCGCCTGCCTTGCATTTGTCCTTACAGGTGCAAACGGCGGGAGCCTGCGCCTTGCCGCTGTCGCCCTCCATGAGCGCCATCAGGTCGGCTTCGTCCACCTGATTGAGAAAATGTACGGTGTTTTCGCCCTCGGCGGCGCGGTCAACAATGATGTAAAAGTAGTTGCCGTTTTTGCTCTGCACAATGATAAACTGCTTGTCCTCGGCTGCTTCTCCCTCAATGTCGTCGATCAGCGACAGATTACCGTCCGGCGTAAGGGGCTGCGGCTCGGTTTCTACGATCACGCCGCTGTCATTGGTGGGAATGTCCTCACCGCCGCCCGCATAGGCGGTAACAGAAAAGCCGCCCAAGAGGACAAGGGCGGCAAGCAGGGCGACGGCTGTTTTGAAAAAGCCTTTATTCTTCATCTTCGGTTTCCTCCTGTTCCATGTAGTCTGTCCCTGCGGCGGCAATGCCGGGGATCGGCTCGCCGGAAAGCAGGGCGGTAAGCTCTGCGGGGGTTACGCGCATGGAGCGCACAAGAGCGATGATTTGCAGGTTTTCCGCTTCGGTTTTCTGCGCCGCAAGCTCTTTCAGCCTGTTCTGATACTCGGTGATTTTCTCCCGCGTTTTCTGCATTTCCTTTTCAATACGGTCAATTTTGCTGTTTGTCATACTGTCAAAACTCCTTTCAAATTTTAATTCCAATTCATCAGCCCATAGCCCTTGATACAGGCGTAATCAAGGGGATAACTTCTGATTTTGCAGGCGTCGCCGGAATTGCCCTCCACGGTGTAAACGCGGCTTCCGTCTGTGCCGATTACGATACCTACATGGTCTGCGCTGCCGTCTAAATCCCAATCAAAAAAGATGGCGTCGCCGGGAGCGATATTCTCATAACCCCTCGCGCCCCATTGCCCGTGAGAGGTAAACCACGGAACGCCCTGCGACTGACAGCCCGCAAAGCGCGGCTCGGAAAGTCCTGCCTGTCCGTAGCACCAGGACACAAAGCATGCGCACCAAGCCACGCGGCTGTTAAAGCCGTACCAGCTCCAGTAAGGCGCACCGCCTACATTGCCGACTTGCGACTTCGCTATATCCACAAGGGCGGTGTTGCCGGGGCGCGTACCGTTTACAAACTGTACGCCGCTTAAATCCTCGGACGCGGAAGTGTCCGCAGAGCCGCCGCCAAAAACGAGGGGTTTGTTGCCGCTTGTTTGCAAATAGACACGGTACATTTCAAGCTGCTCCGGCGTTAGAAGCTCCGATACAAAAGAGGATATGGGTCTGTTCGTCAGCGTTACATTGAGAATGTAATAGTTATAG
>ULTQ01017487.1_pt1 | contig 10504 bp, 10 predicted proteins | sample 1957731 | NCBI WGS metagenome assembly ULTQ01 (sample SAMEA4835738, study PRJEB28245) | human gut metagenome | biome: gut microbiome; material: fecal sample | place: Denmark | collected 2008 | reverse complement strand
CGATTGCTGTGGCTGTTCTGCCCATCGTGAACAAGGTGTTGAGCGTGCTGTCCGATGGCTTAGCGTTTCTTAACGAGCATTCGAGAGCGGTCAAGATTCTGTTGGGTGGCCTCGGAGCAGTAATCGCAGGGACGTACCTTCGAAAAATCCTTGCCCTGATCGGCGGACTGAAAGGCCTGTTTGCTACGGTAAAGGCGGGGACAACAATTGTTGCCGCTTTCAATGCGGTTCTGATGGCTAATCCGCTCGGGGTGGTCATCGCAGCAGTTGCCGCGCTGGGGCTTGCTATTGACGATCTGATGTCCTTCTTGGAAGGAGGCGGATCGCTCTTTGGCGACTTCATGCGTTGGATCGGGTTCAGCGATCAGCAGATCAACGAATTCCGAAAGAACCTTGGCAACTTCCTATCGGCAATCGCAAGCATCCCCGGACAGATTGCTGATGCTGTCGCTTCAATCTTTGGCTTTTTCGGAGACGTTTACTCGGCGGCTACCAACACCTTTGAAAAGGTTAGAACTGTTATCGCCAACATCCCGCAAGCCATTGTTGAGGGAATTCCAAAAGCTCTGAGCTGGCTGAAAGAAAAACTCAAAAGCCTGCTTGGTGGTTTTGGCTCGCTTGTTTCCGATTTCTTCTCGGATGATGATGAAGATGGTGAAGACAATGGCGATGCCATAGGAAATCGACGTCCAAATCGCATCAAATGGGAAAACTATCAAGATGACGGAGTCGAGTATCCCGATGATGAGGAACAAGAAATTCCTCGGTCCATCACGGTCAACAGAACTCAGACCGTACTGAACAAGTCAGCGGTTCGAGAAAGCCACGAAAGCGTTGATAGACGGATCAACGAAAAGTTGATTAAGCATCTGCTGCTTTCAAGTCCTCAACCCGTGGCCGCTCAGTTGATCGGAGAAATTTCGATGCCTCAGATGCCGGTTGCCAACGGTGCAATTGCGGCAATCCGACAGAAGTCCGAAAGAGCGGGGGGCATTACCAACGATATGAAGGTCACGGTCGAGAACCACATCCAGACGACGGCTGATCCTCAAGCGGTAGGGCAGGCTGTGTCAGTTGGTGTGGATCGTGCTTTGACGCGCTCTAACCGAAATCTCGTGAACGCTCAGACCGGAGTGGTTCAAAAAGGATGATTGAAAATGCCCCAGACAGAAACTTGGGCTGTCGTTGACAGCTCTGGTCGCAAGATTTGCGACTACGACACGGTTGACCAGCTTGAGGATTCGAACACGGCAAGCATCCCGATTGAGCCGCAGGAAAACGGACGACTTTTTGCATATGACAAAGTGCCGACTCCTATAGAGGTCACAGTCAGACTTCTTTTTTCTGGTGATTACACCAGACAGAACGCGGCCTTGGCACTGCTTGAAAAATACCGACAAGGTACAACGACATTCATGATCGTGACGCCTTCAAGAGTGTTTTTCAATATGACGCTTGTCGGGTACAGCACGACTCGTTCAGCTACTAACGGTGTCAATCTTTTGGAAGTCTCTTGTTCGTTTCAAGAGGTCAAGGCTGTGTCGTTGGCAACTCAGACCGTGCAATGGTCACCGCGAAACCCAACAAGTGCGGACGAGACCAAACGAGGACAAGTGAGGGCGCAAAACAGCGTTTTGTACGACATCTTCAACTGAGGCGGACATGTACACGATTCCTTTGCAGCCGGTGCCGAACCAGTCTTTTTCTGTCGTTCTCGACGATCAAAACTGCCGAATCAACATTCGACAGATGGGCGGCGCCCTGTTCTTGTCTCTGACGGCAGACGACGTAGACGTTTGCAAAACGCACATTTGCCAGAACAGACAGCAGATTCCAGCCTGGAGTACGAACCTTTTCAAAGGAAAGTTGGTTTTCGCTGATCAGGATGGGAAAAACCACCCTGAATACTCTGAACTTGGGTCCCGATACGTTCTTTGCTACCTGACGGAAGAAGAATGCAATCAACTTACAGCTTGAAAGACATTGCGGTCAGCATTGCGCTGGACGTGCAGGGCGCCAACAACCAGTACACATTTCAGGGATATGCGACCAACGTCAATATCAGCAAAACCGGTGGTGTCGATTTTGCAACGGCGCAGGTCGAAATCTTTGGTTTGTCGTTGGACACGATGGCGCAGTTGACGACCTTGGCTTTCAAGCCGCTGAATCGACGTTGGAATGCCATTGAGATTTCCGCAGGTGAGCAGGGGACGGAGCTTTCGAGCATATTCCAGGGCGAAGTGACGGTGTCCTATGCCGATTTGAACGGCGCTCGACCGGTTCTCAAGATCGAAGCACAAACCAGTGCCTACAACGTCTTGAAGCCGACTCCGCAGATAGCTGTTCAGGGTTCTCAATCCGTGTCTCGTTTATGCGAGCAGTTGTGCGCCGAATGCGGATACACGTTTGAGGCCGTTGATGTTGATGCTCAGGTTGCTGACTGCGTTTTGACGGGTGACCCAATCACGAAGATGCGACAAATCGCACGGGATACAGGAAGCGATTTACTGATTGACGACAACCGAGTCGTGTTGATGGCAAAGGGCTCAACGCGAACTGATGGAGGCATTCCGATCGTGTCCGCTGAGACGGGAATGATCGGATACCCGACATTCACAAATCAGGGCGTCAATGCGAAAAGCTTCTTTCGACCTGATCTGAAGATCGGCGGAGCCGTTCGTCTCGAAACCATCATCCCGAGCGCTTCGGGGGTTTACAAGATCACGCAGCTGGTTCACGAGCTCAGTGCTCACAATCCGGGTGGTGGCTCATGGTCAACGTCCTTTCAAGGGATGTGGATCGAGGAGTGAGAAATGAGCGAAGAGTTAAGCCAAAACAACGGTGAATTCACGGGGTCTAGCGAATACAACGTCTTGGACTTCGTCATTCGCTCAATCATCTGCGGACTGGTGAACACGGCGATCCCGGTACGAGTGGACAAGGTCGAGAGGCCAGCCGAAAACGGAGGTGCCGGCTATTTGTCGGCCACACCTTTGATCAAGATGAGATCGGCGAAAGGGGATGCTTTGGACATGGTTAGCATCCCCAAACTTCGTTGGTTTCGCCTGCAACACGGTACGGCCGCAATCATTGTTGACCCCAAGCCGGGCGACATTGGATTGGCTGTTTTTGCGCAGCAGGACGTTTCGGCTTTGAACGGTGGTTCGGAACCAATTCAGCCAGGTTCATTCCGGTGCTACAGCATTTCGGATGGCTTCTACTTCGGCGGTTTTTGGGGCAAAAAACCGACGACTTTTATCCGTGTGGAAGACGACGGGAAAGTAACGGTCACAGCTCCTCAATCGGTTGTTGTGAACACGGTTGATGCCACTGTAAATGCCTCTGGATCAACCACCGTTGACAGCCCAACCGTCACGATTACTGGAGATACCACTGTACAAAAGACTCTCACGGTGCTCGGACAGATAACTGGCACGGGTGGTCTGGCAGTGAGCGGAGGAAGTGGAGCCAGCGTAACCGGCAATGTGTCGGTCAGCGGTGGTGATGTGACGGCTGACGGCGTTGGCTTGAAGAGCCACACGCACACCTGCCCGCATGGTGGAGATACATCAACAGGGAAGGGATAATTTTCCTGGAATGATTCGTGAATCTGAGAACAGATATGGCATAAGATTCCCATAAACGTAGCTAAAATAACATTGATAGTTTTATCGTTTATGGGGATATACATGAGGAAAAAATACTCAGATTACATCGGTCAACGGTTTGGTCGCCTAGTTGTTCTCGGGTTCGGAAAAGCTAGAGAAAACGGAAAGCAAACCTTTTTGGTCAAATGCGACTGCGGAAATGTAAAAGAAATACTGTGCGACAACATCTACAAAACGAAATCATGCGGGTGTTTGTCTCGAGAAAAGTCCTCAGAGAGACTAAAGACGCAGCACAAAGAAAAGGAGTTTCCTGGAACATTCAAAATGCAAGACCTAACAGGAAAGCGTTTTGGTCGACTTGTTGTTTTGGGGTTAGCGTATAAAAAACCACCGACAATCTATTGGAATTGCATTTGTGATTGCGGAGAAAGTCGAGTGGTTGCAGCTGGGAATCTAAGACGTGGGTTGACTAGGTCTTGTGGATGTCTGTCTCGTGAAAAAGCGTCGGAACGTGGAAAAACTCTTTTAACCAAACACGGACATTCTTCTGAAAGCTTGTACCGTGTCTGGTCCTCTATGCGAAGGCGCGTGTCGGAAAACGATCCTACAGGTAGTTACTTTTCAAGAGGAATCCGATGTTGTGAAGAATGGAAAGAGTTTGAATCTTTTTACCAATGGGCGATTAGTTCTGGCTACCGCAAGGGGTTGTCGATTGATCGAATTGACAACAACGGGAATTACGAGCCTGCTAACTGCCGGTGGGCAACAAACACACAGCAACAACAAAACACTCGAAGGTCAAGAATGATCCTGTTTGAAGGAAAGACTTACTGCGCTTCTGAGTGGTCAAGACGGTTGGGTATCCCAATCTCAACAATTTGCAAGAGGGACCGAAACGGGAAGCCTATTGCTGTTAGGCAGCCAGATGGTTCTTACAAATAAAAATGTCTCACACTGAAAATACAATCGCGCTAGACGCGAACTGGGATATTTCATTTGATTCGAACGGAGACTTGCGTCGCTTGACTGGGCTCGAAGCAATTTTGCAAAACGTTTGCAATGAAACTCGCCTTTGGTACAGAGACGCCTACTTTCGTTACGACGAAGGCATTGATTGGTTTACTGACCAGTTAGGCCAACCGCTTCAAGTTGCGGTCGTCACTGATCGGTTGCGTCAAGCGGCTTTAAGAGTGCCGGGGGTTGTCTCAGTGGTCAACATCGAGCTGACAGAAGTGGATCAAAAGACCAGAACATTGCACGGCAAGATCGAAATCGAAACGGAATACGGTTATGGCACAGGTCACATTTGATGAAAAAACGGGTGTCTCGATTCCGACAACTCGAGAAGTGCGCGACGATCTTGCGGAGGCAGTGCAAGACGCCATGCCAACGGCAGCCAACGGCGACTCTGTAAACGTGGACTCGACCTCTCCACTGGGGCAGATCATCGATATTGTGGCCGCAGAGCAAGAAGCAAAAAATGCTGAGATCGCCTTTTTGGCTAACCAGTTCAATCCGGCGCTAGCGCAAGGTGCGTTTCTGGACGCCCTGGCAAACCTCTACGGACTTCAGAGAAAGGTGTCTGAGCCTACCGTTGTAGTGTGCACGTGTACGGGCTTGAAAGGTACTGTTATCCCATACGGCGTACTGGTCGAGGATGACAATGGCAATCAGCTCAGACACAACGCGGCACTTGGAGCGACGATTGGCGATAGCGGTACAGTAGATACAACATTTGCGACCATTGAGCATGGTGAGGTTGAGGTCGGTGCAGGAACCGTAAACAAGATTGTTACGGTTGTGCCCGGCTGGGACGCTGTGACGAATACGGCTGCAGGTGTTACGGGCCGAGATCTCGAACCTGATGGCGAGCTCTATAACCGCATGATTCAGTCGTATGCGATTAACTCGCATGGCACAGTGGCAACCCTTCAAAGTAACTTGGCCGAGCTTGACGGCGTTCTCGATTGCGTAGTGCTTGAGAACTACACAAATGAAGAGCAAGAACAGTTTTCGGTGACACTGGACCCGCATAGCATTGCGGCTTGCGTGGTTGGTGGTGACGATGAGGCCATTGCCCGCGCAATTTTCGAGCGGAAAGCGGCTGGGTGCGGCACAACAGGCAACTACGATGTTTCTTGCGTGGATACGGAGCACTACAACGCTAAGTACACCTACAAAATCATTCGACCGACGGCCGTCGACTTTGATGTGCAGGTCACCTTCTTTGACGCAAGCATGGACGCTGTGACTCAGGCAAGCATCAAGGAAGCGATCACTCAGGACTTTTTGGGAGAGCTCGAAAATCCGCGTGTGAAATTGGCTACTACGGTCTATGCGGATCGGTTCTATCAGTGCATCAAGAATGTCACAAGCTCCCCGATTCGATCGATTCGCATCGGGTTGGCTGATGGAGCTTTGTCTGAGTCTGTCGAAATCCCGGCTACCCAAAGTCCGACGATTAGCGATGAGACGATCAGCCTTGTCTTCGGAGGCTAGATATGAGCACGACACAAACCTGGGAAGATCTACAGCAGGTCGAAGACGTGCGTGAAATGGCGGATGTGCCCAGCAAGGCAAGCATCGCCATGCAGAGCCAGTACGCCCATGCTCCGAATTTCAAAGCGTTGGCTTCGATCTTTCACGAGTCGCTTGACGCCACTGAGCAGCTTGATCAGCTACTAAAGGACGTAGCAGATGCCCGAACGGCAGACGGTGTCTTTTTGGATTGGTGGGGAAAGCGCGTCGGCGTGGATCGTTTGATCCAAGTCGATGACGAATTTATACGCTTTGATGACGACTATTTCCGTTTTCTGATCATGTATCGGGCGCTTTGCAATTTGTCCGATTCGAGCGCCGCCACAATGAACCAGTTGCTGTCTCAGTTGACGGATCAGCAGGTTTTCATCGTGGACTATCAGAATATGTCCATCAGAAGCATTGTTGTGGTTGGCTCGATGAGCGACTTGCAGATCACGATTCTGCGAGCCTATGGCCTTCTGAACCGACCTATGGGCGTGATGACCAACTTCTTGGTGATCTATCCGGACGACGCTATCTTCGGCTTCGCAGGATCAGACCTTCAGCCTTTTGACCAGGGCGTTTTTAATCCGGGGCAAGAGTTCCCGATGAACGCTTGACCAGACAAACACTCAGAAAACAGAACCCGCTCGAAGCGGGTTTTTTATTGGGCGGAATTTTCGAAATGGCGACGAAATATCCACAACATCTTTTGACGACTGCGCTCGCTGACCGGGGCGACAAGACGATACCGCCTGCAACTTCCCAGCAGGCAGGGACTGGGCGTTTTTCTCAGGCTGAAGGTTGGCGTCAAGAGACAAGTCAGCCGATTGGTGAAGGCGGTATGCCCCCTAAGCGTGAGGACTTTAATGGCGCTTTTTACCTGTTGTCTCAGCTCCTTCTTTGGTACCAACAGGGCGGCTTGATGAACTACTCAACCTCGCTTGACTACGAGGTTGGCAACGAGGTTTTGTACCAGAGCATCAAGTACAAGTGCCTGAAAGCAAACGGGCCTTCTAGTAAGCCCGTGACTCCCGGAACCGATGCGACGACATGGTCAGACACCAGCTCATCGGTTCTCTACGTACCGCAAACCCTTCAGGCGGGTCAGCAACAGCAAGCCCGCACAAACATCGGCGCTTTGGGCAAGACCGAGACGGCGGCAAGTGCCCAGAAACTCGCGGCATCCATCTTGATCTCACTAGTCGGTGATGTGACTGGGAGCGCTTCTACCGATCTTTCGGGGAATGTGCAGATCAACACGCTTGAAAGCCTCGCACGAGGTATCGATCAAGCCTTCAAGGACTTTGCTGAGGCTCACGACATTCTGTAGGTAAAAAATGGCTGAAAAGACGAAATTTCAGTACGCGAAATCTCCGACCGGTGCTTTGTCTGGAGCGTCGTTCATCCAGCAGACCGAGGACGCCATCAACGACATTGGCGGCAAGCTGGTTGAGTACAACGCTATCTCCGAAGAGACTAAGCGCAAAGCCGAGCAGGCAATCAGCATGTCAGAGACGGCGCTGAACACGGCAAACCAGGCTTTGACTCAGTCCGCGCAGGCTATTGAGACTGCGAACACGGCCAAGGCTCAATCCAACTCGGCCGTGACCGAATCACGAGCCGCCAAAGAGGCTGCAGAGGCTGCACAGCTTGATGCAGAAGAATCCGCTCGTGATGCCGAAAGTTCTCGACAAGCCGCAGAAGATGCGAACGAGGCGGCTCAAGCGGCCGCTCAGCGTGCGCAGACAGCACAGGATACGGCCGAAACCGCGCAGGAAAACGCCTATGCGGCTCGGCAGGCTGCTTCTCAGGCGCAGGAGTCAGCTACTCGCGCGGAAGCAAATGCGCTTCTTGCTCAGAGTCAGGCCGCGGAATCGGCTGCGGCTGCCGAAGCACTGGCCGACGGCGTGGTTCGGTACGACAGCTCTCAGACTCTCAATGCATCACAAAAGACGCAGGCCCGGACCAACATCGGAGCTGCCGATGCCTCTGACACCTACACCAAGGACGAAGTTGATGCGAAGGTGTCTAGCGCACTTATCTTCAAGGGTTCAGTTGCGACCTATGACGATTTGCCAACTGAGGGTAACGTCACGGGAGATATGTGGAACGTCTTGGACACCGGGGCAAACTATGCATGGACCGGTGAAGCCTGGGACAAGCTCTCCGAAACGATCGACCTGACGCCTTACCTTACGAAGTCCGATGCAGCGACCACGTATCTGAAAAAGACGGACAACGCAGTCAGTGCGAGCAAGCTTCAGACTTCTCGACGCATCAGCGCGACTGGTGACGCGACGTGGTCTGTCGGTTTCAACGGCACGCAGGACGAGTCCGGGACGCTCACACTCTCGGCATCAGGCGCCACGGCAGGAAGTTACGGCCCGAGTGCCGCAGCAACTCTTACCTTCGGCGGCAGCTTCAACGTCCCGTATGTGACGGTTGACGCCAAGGGTCGAGTGACTGCGATTAAGCACTTTGCGCTCAAACTCCCGGCGGCTCCGACTTCGGTGAGTGGCAACGCCGGGACTGCGACCAGACTGCAAACCGCACGAACCATTTCGGCTACCGGTGATGGTACTTGGTCTGTGTCTTTCAACGGATCTGCGAATGCTTCTGGCGAATTTACGTTGGCCGCATCGGGTGCAACTGCAGGTAGTTACGGTGAATCGGCAGCAAAAACGCTCTCTTACGGAGGAAGTTTCAGCATCCCGTATGTGACTGTCGACGCAAAGGGGAGAGTGACTAACGTCAAGAGCATCGCACTGAAGATGCCTTCTGCGCAGACGGACGTCACAGGAAATGCCGAGACGGCATCGAAACTGGAAACGCCCCGAACCATTGCTATCTCTGGTGCGGTGACTGGTACGGCAACGAGTTTTGACGGGTCGAAAAATATCTCGATTCCGACTGCCGCCGTTGACGGCACGAAGGTCTCGGTCTTTGGCAAGGCCACTTCTTCGGCTGCCGGTACGATCGGCGCGGTTCCTGCTCCTGCAGCGGGTGCTCAAGGTAAGTATCTGCGAGGCGACGGGACTTGGCAGAACCCGCCTAACACGACATACGCGGTGTTTAAGGGAGCTACATCAAGTGCGGCTGGTGGTACTGGATTAGTTCCTGCTCCAGCAGAAGGCTATCAAGGCCGCTTTTTACGCGGAGATGGAACTTGGCAAACGCCGACAGATAACAAAGTCTCACAGACCTCGAGCACAGCCAACGGTAAGTACCCGATTCTTTTGAAGGCATCAACGGCAACGTCAAATGCGACGGCAGGGGCTCTTTTTGATGCGGATGTGTCGATCAATCCATCAACTGGAACGGTTTACTTCCGAAAAATTTCAGGGAAAAACACCGCTACGCTATGGGTTGATGCCGCAAAGGCCGGGGGCTCCATTCTTGAGAGCGAAGACAACTCGACCGGAGGTGAGTTCACGCCTTTTATTCGGTTCAAGTCAACGAACGGTGTCTTTGTCCTAAACGGACATCAAGACGGTTTCTTGATTTCGTATCTCACAGACGAAACCGTCGAGGCCGGTTCGAACACCGTTACCGAATCTTTGGAGTTCACAGAGGCAGGGGTTCTTGTTTCAACCGGAGGTTTTAAAGGCTCGCTATCTGGAAACGCATCAACGGCCTCTCGGTGGTCCTCTTCTCGGACGCTGACACTTGCTGGTGATCTGACAGGCTCGGTTTCTTTCAACGGCTCGGCGAACTTCACGCTTACGGCGACTATCGCCAATGGTTCAGTCGAGACCGCCATGATCGCCGACGACGCCATCACGGCGGCAAAGCTGGCTACGAACTCGGTCACAGGCGACGCCATTGCTGCAAACGCGGTTGGCGCTTCTGAGCTTGCCAACAACGCAGTAGATGCCGCGGCAATCGCTAGCGGAGCAGTGACCTTCGCAAAGATTGCAAGTGGAGACATTGCTACCCAGTCAGAGGCTGAAGCAGGCACAGCAAATAACTGCTTGATGACTCCTCAACGAGTCAAGCAAGCAATCACGGCCAACGATCCTGGCGTCCTTCAGGCGTTTTTGGATTTCGCAGACGACAACAACATTTCCTGATGAGTAGGGAGACGATCCTATGGCAACAGCCAACGCGACGGTTCGAGCCGTCTTAGACTACCTGAACGAGAAAAGTTCTAGCTCCGTACCAACCGGAGCAATCTGCTACTTCGCAACGACAGCCGTCCCGACGGGATGGCTTCTTTGTAATGGGAGCAATGTTTCGCGCACGACCTACAAGGCACTCTTTGCTGCCATTGGCACAAAGTTTGGAACAGGTAATGGTTCGAGCACTTTCACGCTGCCGAATCTGGATGAGCGTTTCATCGAAGGCACGACCACGACTTCAGACGTTGGTAAAAA
>ULTQ01058281.1_pt1 | contig 10722 bp, 9 predicted proteins | sample 1957731 | NCBI WGS metagenome assembly ULTQ01 (sample SAMEA4835738, study PRJEB28245) | human gut metagenome | biome: gut microbiome; material: fecal sample | place: Denmark | collected 2008 | reverse complement strand
TCACGCCCATTTCCAGTGAATCGCATACAGAAAGATCCGGTTTTCCTCCACGAAGCAACAAATAGTCCACCGTAAAGCCCCCGATATCTACCGTAACCACACGATTGTAAGATGCAATCTGCGGATATATGGTCATTGCTGCAGCATAGTCCTGGGGAAAAACGGCTGCTTTCGTAATCTGCACCAGGTATTCCCTTTTGTTAAAGGTAAACCGCTGTACACCCGGTCTTACAAAATACTTACCAAACTTCTTATAAAGTGCTCCATAATGCTTTGGTGGCAGTCCTACCGGAAGTTCTACCTGGTAGATGATATCTTTCGATTGTCTAGGACGTTTCTCTAATTCTTTTCCGATACCGAACAGGGTAAGAATAAAGAATCTCTCGTCCTGGGTCTTGTCCTTCATAAAAGGAATCCGCTTTCCGGTAAGAGAATAATACTTCCCGTCGTACATAAGATAATCACCTAATATCGGTTTCATATCGCTTTCTTCAAGACCGGAAGTAAATACCTCTTCTTTCGTTTTCATGTTGCGGTTCCCATGATCCATAGGGATTACAATTTTCTCATAAGTCATAATGTCACGCTCCTTTACGTATTTTCTAATATATATATACGTAATGAGCATGTTGTTTCTTACAGTAACCTCAATTTTTAATCCGAATGCAATATTTTAGCTCTAAATGGACAAAAAAAATGTAACACAATACGGTACGTCTTGCGGAGAACGGAGCAGCTTTGTTTGTGGATACAGGAAAAACTACAGCAATCACACCGGAAACAGCAGTTGTATATGCGGAAAAAGTGTGGGATTCCTAGCGTACCAGAGGATTTGTTGGGGAGTACCGCTATGCAGTCCGGAAAAGTCCCACAGAAAGCATGTTCGTTTTTGTGGACTGCGGCAGACAGCTCAGCGCTGCAAATTCCTTTTTGCTCATCAGTGCAGGTATTTCCCTTGTGGGTTTTCTCATAGTGTCTCTGCTGTTGTACATCCTGTCGGCACGAATCGTCAAGCCAATTTCCGACAGCTACGAAAAACAGCGGCAGTTTATCACCAATGCCAGCCATGATTTGAAAACACCCATCACCATTATTGATGCGGATATGGATATTCTGGAAATGGATTACGATGATAACGAGTGGCTGCAGGACATCAGAAAGCAAACCAGGAGGCTTTCTGAATTAATTCAGGAACTGGTATTTCTTTCCCGCATGGAAGAAAAGGGGAATCAATACCAAATGATTGATTTCCCGATTACCGATATATTGGAAGAAACAGCACAGTCCTTTGCATCACTGGCCGTCACTCAGGGAAAGACCTTTACGGTGCAGATTCAGCCAATGCTCTCTTACTACGGTGATGTGAGAACCATTCACCGTCTGGCGGTCATTCTTCTGGATAATGCGCTAAAATACTCAGACGAAAAGGGAAACATCACGATTTCCTTAGAAAAAGCAGACCGTGCGCTCAGGTTGGCGGTTCATAATACCTGTGCACCGATTACCTCGGAAGATATCAAGCACCTTTTTGAACGGTTTTATCGCAGCGATAAATCCCGGAACTCTCAGACCGGAGGCTACGGAATCGGTCTGTCTATTGCAAAAGCCATTGTAACGGCGCATAACGGCACAATCCGAGCCACAACAAAAGATGGTCATTCCTTAACGGTTACCGCAATGTTTCCTCAAAAATAGCCATAAGTTGAATTGAAGAAAAGATATCTTTTTTCGGGTGGAGACAAAAATAAAGCCGGGAGTAGCAGCCCTCGGCTTTAAAGACACCTATATGAAATTCCGGGACAGCAGCCATATTGCGGTTCGTCTCCCTTTTCCCATACAATTTTCTATCTGGGCCATCGTTCCCGGGCTGGCGGTAAGGCCGGGAACCTGTTATGTGGTTCCTTCTGATACCAGTAGGCTACACTGGAAACATCATCCTGACGTTCGAACAATCCACCATATCCCACACCAATCTGTTGAATCGTTACACGAAGATTTTCATCAAAGCAGATCGGATCCTGAAAATGCCACCGGTAAAAACTTCTCTGCGGAGGAATATCATCATTATGATACGCATTATGGAGGGACACATCATGATGTGAATAATAAGGATATCCTAAATACGGTGTGCAATAAGTCTGCTCCACTGTTCTGCCATTTTCCTGCTTTGCAAAGCTCCATGAGCCACCGAAATAATCTTCTGTGCCCGTACTGCACACTGTCGGATATTCCCTGTCACCGTCAATATAAAACTTAACCTCGCCTTCTCCATACCAGTAGCGTTCCAATGCTGCCAGATACAGACAAGTGCCGACATAATGTCCCTGACCGCTTACTCCATCTAAAATGGTATAGTCCTTTGCTTTCTCTGTCAGCTTTTCCCTGCGCCATTGCGCGTGAAAATAGCAGGCTTCTGCCGGTATTTCATCATAAAGCATATAATCAATCTGATAAAATAATGCCGGAATCGGGTTACGGTGTTCACTTACCAGCTCTATACGTGCTTCCTTCGTAAAAGGCATCGGGAAATAGCAGTTAAGCCCTCTTGCAGGTGCCACCACAATGGGAGCTGAATTGATAAAATAATCCTCTCCAAATCCGCAGCCAAAAAAGTCTCCTAACGGTACCTCCACTGATGGCATTTCTTCTCCATCCCAGTACATTTTCAGCACCAGATCCCGCAGTACAAATCTGTCCGCATCACTTGTCCTGGAATCCACTGTAAACCAGATGTGCCGGATGACACCTGCCCCGGCAATATCCGCCAGTAAAGTAGTGGAACCGGGTGCAAGATTTTTTAAGCATGGAGAACCTTTCCGCGCAGCTCCCAGCACACTTGCGCTCATTGCCCCTTTCCCTTTTTCACCATGTGGATTTTCTGCATTAATACTGCGGCTTCTGCCATGCTTTAACAGCGGCAGTTCTTCCATTGATGTCCTAAATATTGACTCCATTATAATCAACCGTTCCTCTCTGTTTCACATTTTTTCTGAAAAACTGCAAAAGACTGTGGCGGCAGACAAAGCTCATCCCCAACTTTTGCAGCTCCGCCTATCTGATAAATCAAACTGCCGGTCAAGATCAGCACTCTCTGCTCCTGCATGGAGGGATTTAATCCACAAATCAAATTTCCTCTGCGATAGATAAGAGGATATCCGTGTCCGTCTTCTCCTCCATACAATACCTCAAACTCTGATTCCGGTGCAAAATCAATATGCTTTTTACGCAGTGCAATCAGTTCCTTAGTAATCTGCAGTAACGAATCTTGCTGCATTTCCTGTAAAGCTACCGTCGGTGCCTGATCGTTCTCCTCCACCGGCAGATATAATTCTCCCTCTGTATCAGAAAATCCCAGGTTTTTGCCTGCGCACCACTGCATAGGTGTTCTGCTGCCGGTACGTTCGTAGCCGCCTTCCTTACTTTTCAGGCTCTGGTATTTCATTCCTATTTCATCTCCATAGTATAAAAACGGAATACCCGGAATTGTAAACAGAAATGCATATATCAACATAATTTCCCTTGTTTCATAGAACTTCGTCAGGCGCGGTGTATCATGATTGCAGGTAATCAGCCCTATATAACCTTTATATTTAATTTTTTCAAGCCATGGAAGATACTCATCCATGAACTGCCGGATATCTCCTTTTCCCTTTTTGGAAAAGTAGCTCTTCTGCTCTCCTGTTTCTCGATTGATATTTCTGGTCAGATAATGGTATCCATTCTCCATTCCCTCATGACCATCCAGATAAAAATCCACATGGAATCCTGCTTTGGCAACAGCCACGTCCGGCTGACTCCATTCTGCCACCAGTACTGCTTCCGGATACTCACAATCCATCATTTTCCGTGCTTTGCGCCACAGTTCACAGGTTGCCTCCCTTCCCGGGTCATTTTTGACAAGGCTAAATGCCATATCCACGCGAAAACCGTCACAGCCCATGTCCAGCCAAAAACGCATGACATCCAAAAGTGCCTCAAAAGTTTCCCTGCATGGTTTCTGCTTATAAGAAATCTGCCAATCCGCAGTAATCCGATTGAATCCATAGTTTAGCGCCGGCTGAGAATTAAAAAAGTTCAGCATATAACACCCCTGTCTCTCACTCATACCGCTGACATAATGGAAACCCTCCGGCGGCTGTTCTGACCAGATGTAGCGTTCTGAGTAATCATTTTTCTCATCCTTCTGACTTTCATAAAACCACGGGTGTGTATCGCTTGTATGTCCCGGCACCAAATCAAAGATCACATGTATTCCAAGCTCATGAGCTTTTTCTAGCAATTCTTTCACATCCTCATTTGTACCATAACGCAGTGCTGCCTTTTTATAATCTCGTACGTCATACCCACCATCCATAAACGGTGAATCATAAAAAGGATTGAGCCATATTGCATTGCAGCCCAGCGAAGCAACGTACTCCAGCTTCTGAGTAATCCCCTTTAAATCCCCAATTCCATCCGCATTTGAATCATAAAAGCTCGATGGGTAAATTTCATAAAACACTGCCTCTTTTAACCATTGCATCCTTCAATCTCTCCTTTTTCATTCCACCTTATATCAACCTTTCACAGCGCCACTTGTCACGCTTTTTACAAAATACTTCTGCAAGAATACATATAAAATAATAACCGGAAGAATCGTAACTAATACTGCCGGGAAGATCAGCTCCCACGGATTTCCATACTGTCCGCTCTGCACTTTAGCTGCATATAAGGCAAGCGTCAATGTACGGTTTTTCGTCGTTCCAATCACCAAAAACGGCAGCAGATAGTCATTCCATATCCACATTGCATTGATAATCACGCAGGTTGCTGTCGTACTTTTTAATAGCGGCAGTACAACTTGGAAAAACACCTGAAAAATATTTGCACCATCTAAAACTGCGGCCTCCTCCAGTGAGACCGGAATCGTTTTTATAAAACCGTGATATAAAAATATCGACATAGGCATTCCAAATCCACCATACATTAGAATGAGTCCTGCAACATTTCGAAGGCCAAGAATCTCAAATTCGCTCATCAGCGGATACATAATAGCTTGAAACGGCACCAGCATAGCTGCTGTAAACATTAAAAACTGAATCCTTGACAGGCGTGTGTTGCTGCGCACCATCATCCATGCCGACAATGCTGCCAACACTACAATCAATAGTACCGAGCAAAATGTAATTACAAACGTTGTAGCAAAGGCATTCGCAAAATCCAGTTTTTTTACTGCTTCAAAAATATAATTGAAATCCCAGTTTGCCGGCATTTTCATCGGATCTGCTATGATCTCACTCTGTGATTTGAATGCATTTATCAGCAAAAATAGAAGAGGAAAAAGGGTATAGGCTGCAACTGCTGTCAGAACCAGCCATAAAATAACCTGTAGTGCCCGCTCTTTTCGCATTACATTTCCACCTCCCGTTTTTTTGTCACATATACCTGTGTCAGTGAAATTATCGCAATTATCACAAAGAAAACAACCGCCTGTGCCTGTGCAAGTCCATAATTAGGGGGTGTTGTATCGTTTGTGGTCTGTAATATCTGCATCGCCAACAGACGTGTGTTAAAATCTCCATCTGTCAAGGCGATATTCTGATCCAGCAGTTTAAAACTGCCGGACAGCGTCAGAAACAGAACTATCGTAAACGATGGCATCAGCAAAGGTGCGGTCAAATACCGAAAGCGTTGTCCTCCCGTCGCCCCATCCATTTTGGCTGCTTCATACAAATCCTGTGAAATGGCGTTCAAACCATTCAGATAAATAATCATCATATATCCAGCCTGCTGCCATGTTACCATAAGTGCCAATGCCCAAAATGCTTTTGTATGGTTTTGAGTCATATTCATCAGTGCCGGAATATGTATCACTCCTTCCGGTCCGAATAAAATCTTTGTATACACAATCTGGAAAATAAACTGCCAAATATAACCGAGCGCCAAACCGCCCAACAGGTTGGGAATAAAGTAAATTGTTCGGAAAATCCCGCCGCCCCGTATCAGCTTATGAACCATCAGGGCAAGAGTCAACGATACTACATTCACCATGATCACCGCAAGAAATGTATACTCTGCTGTATTCGCCAGTGCACTTAAAAATTTCTTGTCCCGAAAAATACGACTGTAATTATCCAATCCCACAAAGGATTCCCAAATACTTCCTCCCGCAAAATACGTGCCTCTCCATGATGCAAAGGAATAGATTACTCCTATGATAAACGGAATTACAATTACCGTAAAAAACAGCAGCATCGATGGCAGTGTCAGCCAAACGGAGGCCTTTTTGTAAAATCGTTCCATGTCTGTGCCCCTTTCTTATCTTTTTTCTTTCTTACTGTGAATCGCTCTTTCTCTAATTTTCCAGTCTGCCCTTCCAGTCTGAAATCATGAATTCAACTAATGTATCCATGTCCTCTTTTGACCATGTTTCCTTTGTCAGATATTCTTCCTTTACTTTTGCTCCCACTTCATCTGACCAGCCACCGGGAGCTCCTGCTGCTGCATAGTTATAAACATTTCCTTCCAGCTGATAACTTAAGAAAGAATTGTTCAGGCTGTTTCCGAGATCCATCTCTTCCGTTGCATTATACGGTACAAACTTAAATATTTCTGTGATGTATTTGCGTCCGGTCTCGGAAGTATGCATCCATTTTAAAAATCTCTCTGCTTCCTTCTGTTCCTTCTCACTCACTTTTGCATTTACTGCCCAGTACTGCGGAATGAGCTGCACAACGTCCTGATTGATTGTTTCGGGAGTATAACCTTCTACACAGATATCCTGCTGAGTTAATGGGAATTTGAATGGCAACATAACCAAACTGTCTGCTGTTTCCGGATTTTCTCCAATTATTTTTGTATATGCCCAGGTTCCCTGTGCCAGCAAAACAGATTTTCCTAATGCAAAATTCTGTACTGCCTGATCATATCCATTTGTTACACTCTGAATATATTCATCCCCACGGGAAAGGGCTCCGTTCTGTCCTGCTGTGTGTGCAGTTGCCAGTTCCAGTGCCTTGACATATGCCTGAAGACCGCCATTTAACTTATCCACCTGCTCCGGTGCTGCCAGTAATGCATCACGCTCTGTCTTCAGCACACTGCTCACCGGACCGGTCACATAATGACCTACATAGGTCCACGGGTCGGCACCTGCAACAGAGAATACACCATACAGATTTTCTGCAAGTCCGCTTTTCGCCTGTGTTGTATATTCTGTTTTATTCAGGGTAAAAGTAACTTCCTTTCCGTCTTTGATAAATGTATCCAGTGCATTTACCATAGCTTCGTATTCTTCGTAGGTTGCCTTCTTATAATCTGTCAAAAAAGCATCTACCTTGTCAGCCCCCAGAATATCGCTCAACATTCTCTTGTCAGCAATAAAACCATAACCCTCTACACAAAGTGGTACACCATAAGAACCATTTCCATCCAAATCCTTTAATATCATGTCATCATTCACAGTCTGCATAAATTCCTGAAACTCTGTGTCCTCCACTGTGCTTAAATCCAGAATGTATCCGCCTTCTTTCCACTCAATAAAATTACCGCCGCAGGAATATAACGAAGGCTTATCCTCTGAATTCATTGCTGCACGCATGATACCATTGATATCTTCGCCCGTACCAATCGTAAATTCATCGACCTTTACACCAAACTCTTTTTCATATTCCCGGCACATTTTTGACAGATCATCTGCAATCTCCCCTTTAAAGTTTAAGATTTTCAGATCATACTCCCCTCTGTCCGCCGTCTGACTTCCACCGGCATCCTGTGTTCCGCTGCTTCCACAGGCTGTGAGCGCTGCTGCAACTGTTAATCCCATAACTACTGCTGTCGTTTTCTTCTTAAATTTCATAATGCATCCTCCATTTCACATTTAGTTTGTTTAGGTTTTACGTTAAACCTTTATATTTCATATTATATACCTATTTATTCACACGTCAATAAGTTTTGCGTTAAACTGTGTATTTTTACAAAGCAGTGTGTTTCTTTTTGTACATATATTACAATTTTAGCTGTTTTTCCGAATATTTTGCTGTGGATTCACGTACTATCATCTGTACCGGCAGATAAATCTCTCTTTCCTTCAGTTTCTTTCCCTGTATCATACTGATCAGCTGCTCTACCGCTTCCTCGCTTTTCCTGGCAGCGCTCTGATGCATCGTTGTCAAACGCGGACGCACAATCCGGGCATAGAAGTTATCATCAAAGCTGGCAATCGAAATCTGCTCCGGAATCTTTACTCCCCGATCCGTCAGGTAATTAACCAATTCTGCAGCCAGCTTATCTCCCGGAACAAATAATGCACTGAAGCAGGAAATCCTTTCATAAATTTCGGCAAAGCCCGCCTGTATTGTCTCATCGCTTGTTCCCACAGAAACAGACCACTTTTCCGATACTTCTACTCCCCACTGCTGCATGGCATCCTGATATCCCTGCCATCTTAATTGCGCCGGTCCGTCTACTTCCCAACTCACGCCACATACAAAACCTATGCGGCGATGTCCTCTTGCAAGCAGATATTCTGTCATTTCCTTTCCTGCCCTGCGGTCATCAATTGTCACATTCACATAGTTACCTTCAGCATCCTTAGGTACATGACAATCTATGAAGGCAACCGGTTTTTTCATATCCTTCAGCAAATCTCTGCACTGTGCAGAAGATGCACCAAATACAATCATCCCATCTACATTCCATCTGCGTGCTGCATCATTCATATTTTCAAATGTATCCAGCACAGATAAGATCATGTCATATCCCTCTTCATGAATTTTCCGTTCCAATCCCCCTACCAGCTCGCTGATAAACGGATCCTGCAGCGAATTGATTCCGTCTAATGAGCGATAGGACTGATAAGCAAACGCAATCAGTTTTGTTGCATTGCTGACCAGTGCTCTTGCCCCCATATTCGGTATATAACCCGTCTTTCTCATAATTTCACGGACACGCTCTGCCGTTTCCGGCGATACCCGGCAGTTGTTACCATGAATTACATTAGAAACTGTGGTAAAACTGACTCCTGCCTCCCGCGCAATTTCCTTGATTGTAACCATCTCGTACCTCCAATTTTCTTTCTTATTTCCACTGATATCCTTTACTGTCTATTTTTCGATTATCAGCAGTTTTACGTTAAACCTATTTTTTAGTATACTCCACAAAAAGAGGTCATGTCAATTCCCACAGCTATGGAAAATTTGTTTTATCCATGCTCCCACTACTTCTCTTACCTTTTTCGCTACATGCAGCAGTTTCGCAAATTCTAGCAGCCACACCCTACTTTTTTCACAGCCTGCCGATAACAGTGAGCTGCAGTAAGCAATGACAAAGACGGTAATTTAATCACTCGTGCTAATACTGATGTTGCTGTAGATAGGACTTTGAAGGGCGTTTTATCTTTAACTCTTCATGTTGGTGCTGATGCAACTTCTAACAACAAGATTGAAGTAAAGATTGATTCTATGAGCGCAGCTATTGTAAAAATACTGATGTGTAACCTTACCGGTAAAGATATTCAGGATTTCATTGATGATCTGCAGGATAGGTACAGCTATTCAACCATAAAAAAATGCTATGAATTTTTTTCGGCACTAATAACTTACGGATTGGATGACGGTGATTTTCCCAAAGACTATAACCCGATGAAAACCGTAGAGTTACCCAGTGAAGATTCTGTTGCTGTTAAGACCAAAAAGATTGAAATTTTACCTACGGAATATCTTGATCTATTCAAGAAAATAGCCTTATCAAGGAACTCTGCTGGGAAACTAAATTATCGCTTTGGGCCTGCACTTGTATTTGCACTAAATACCGGAGTACGAGAGGGAGAGCTGATAACGATCTCCAAAAATGGAATCATGGTAGATAAAAACAATCATCCTTATCTCCATATCTCCGAAACGATAAGCCGTGTAAAGAATCGGGATCCTAAAATAAACAGAAAATATGTACATATCGTAACGCCGCCAAAATATCCTCGAAGTGTAAGAAATATTCCATTAAATCCAGAGGCACTTCATTGCCTTAAGATCATGGATACGACTTATACAGAAATGAACCTTGTACGTAGTGATTTCATCTTAACTACGGATACAGGAAATCTGCCGACCGCCCGACATATGCAGGATACTTTTGATCGTATATTAAAAGTCTGCAATATGCAGCACTACGGTACTCATTCCCTCAGACATACCTTTGCAACAAAACTGCTTGAGAAAACAAAAAATCTGAGAGATATCAAAACAGTAGCTGCTATCATGGGCGATGATTACAAGGTCATCATAAAAACTTATCTGCATCCAGATGAAGACAATAAATATGATCTTGTAGCTTCTCTTTAGGAACTTATTTATCACGAAAAAATTGAAAGGAATTTGGTCTTGGGATTATTTTTTTAATACCACCTGATTAGACCATTGCCCTTCCACCATTTTACCACCTTATGAGGTGATTTTATTCGTTTTGAAACGGTTTCTAACGGAGCTTTCTAAGAAAAACTGAATAAAGCAAAATATTACAATGAAAAGGACTTTGAATGATATTTTATTGATAGAGTGGTATTAGAATAGCTATTTTGAAGCATAGGAAAATCCCTGTAACCCTCGATTTTATGCGGGTTTCAGCGATATATAGGTTTGTTACACAGAGTTGTTTCTGGACAAGAAAAAACCCCAGAAACATTACATTTCTGAGGCCCTTCAGCGAGGCGCAGACCGGATTTGAACCGGTGGATACTGGTGTTGC
>ULTQ01000559.1_pt1 | contig 10910 bp, 8 predicted proteins | sample 1957731 | NCBI WGS metagenome assembly ULTQ01 (sample SAMEA4835738, study PRJEB28245) | human gut metagenome | biome: gut microbiome; material: fecal sample | place: Denmark | collected 2008 | reverse complement strand
GGCGGTCGGAGTGACATTCGCCGTATCGGGTACGAACACTATCTTTGAGTTCCATCTGCAAAACGGATTCGCCGTAGACAAAATACCGGCCTACATCCTTTTGGGCATCTTCTGCGGACTGGTATCGCTTTATTTCACCCGCACGATGAACTCACTGGAAGACATCTTCCGCAAATATTCCAACCCTTACGTCAAGCTCCTCATCGGCGGAGCCACGCTGAGCGTCCTTATTTACCTTTTCCCTTCGTTGTACGGAGAAGGCTACGACCTTATCAACCTGCTGCTGAACGGGAACGGCGCGAAAGACTGGGACACGGCGATGGACAGTTCGCTGTTCTACGGACACGGCAACCTGTTGTTGCTTTACCTGGCGTTGGTACTTATCTTCAAAGTCTTCGCCTCCACGGCCACCAACGGTGGCGGAGGTTGTGGCGGTATTTTCGCCCCCAGCCTGTTTTTGGGTTGTATCTCTGGCTTTATTTTCGCCCGCCTTTGGAACTTCTACCGTTGTCTGGGCATTTACTTGCCCGAACGGAATTTTGCCATGATCGGCATGGCGGGACTGATGAGCGGTGTCATGCACGCCCCACTGACAGGCATATTCCTTATCGCGGAACTCACCGGAGGCTATCAGCTATTCATGCCCCTGATGATCGTATCCGTCTGTGCCTACCTGACCATCATTTCTTTCGAGCCCCACAGCATCTATTCCATGCGTTTGGCCAAGAAAGGCCAGTTGCTCACACACCATAAAGACCGCGCCATACTCACGCTGATGAGTCTCGACTCGGTTATCGAGAAATACGACGAATACCTGTATCCGGACATGGATTTGAGCGAATTGGTAAAAACCATCTCGGCTTCGCGCCGCGACGTGTTCCCGGTGGTGGACCGCCAGCACCGTCTGGTGGGTATCATTTATCTGGACGATGTCCGCCCCATCATGTTCCGGCAGGAATTGTACCACCGTTTCCAAATCGGCCAACTGATGAAAGAGCCGGTGGCCCGCCTGAACATTGACGACTCCATGGACGTAGTGCTGCTCACGTTCGACAAGACTCAGGCTTGGACGCTCCCGGTAGTAGACACGGAAGGCACGTTCATGGGCTTCATCCGCAAGTCGCACGTGCTGACCCTTTACCGTAAGACCCTGGCCGACTTATCCGACGACTAAAAACTAAAGACATGAAAAAGAAAGAAGATTTGAGAATTGTATATATGGGCACACCGGAGTTCGCGGTGGAGAGCCTGAAATGCTTGGTAGAAGGAGGTTACAACGTGATCGGTGTCGTCACCATGCCGGACAAACCGATGGGCCGCCACCAGGACGTACTGCAAGCTAGCCCCGTGAAACAGTACGCTGTGGAACACGGCCTGCGTATCTTGCAACCGGTCAAGCTGAAAGACGAAACCTTTGTGGAAGAACTCCGCTCCCTACGTGCCGACCTACAAATCGTGGTAGCTTTCCGCATGTTGCCCGAAGTAGTGTGGAACATGCCTCCCATGGGTACATTCAACCTGCATGCGTCGTTGTTGCCGCAATACCGTGGGGCCGCCCCCATCAACTGGGCCGTCATCAACGGCGAAACGGAAACGGGCATCACCACGTTCTTCCTCAAACATGAAATCGACACCGGCGAGGTCATCCAACAAGTGCGCATCCCGATTGCGGACACCGACAATGTGGGCGTGGTGCACGACAAACTGATGGAACTCGGCGGCCGGTTGGTAGTGGAGACGGTAGACCACATCTTGGCCGATGCCGTCCGCCCCATACCGCAAGAAACGATGGCAGTGGAAGGCCCGTTGCACCCGGCACCGAAAATCTTCAAGGAGACGTGCCGGATGGATTGGCAGGGCAAGACGCTCAAGCAACTGTATGATTTCGTACGCGGCTTGTCGCCCTACCCTGCCGCGTGGAGCGAGATGAAGGACGAAGCCACAGGCAAGGTTTATACCCTTAAAATATACGAAACGGAGAAAGAGCCGTGTGCGTGCCACGAACCGGTGGGCACTGTCGCAAGTGACGGAAAGACCTACCTGAAAGTGGCCGTCGATGGAGGCTACCTCCGTCTGAAGGAAATCCAACTGACGGGCAAGAAAAAGATGCGCATAGAAGACTTCATACGGGGCTTCCGCATGCCGGAAAATCTCCTCATGCTATAGAATCCGTAAAGGAAATTCAACGCCTGAATCGTTCGCCGCAGAACGGAAAATCAATCTCAGGAGATTGAAAAATCGTTCGCCTGAGATTGAAAAATCGTTTGGCGCAGAAAAAAACAACGCCTTGCAGAGATTGACACATTTCCTGCAAGGCGTTTTTATTCCACTGTATTACAATGATTTACCAAATTAAAACCCACAAGTTTCCCACGACTCGTTTTTGTAAATCATTCGGCATGTCATCTATCGCCGTAGATGACCGGCACGGGCTATCAGGTATTTGTCTTCCGATAACTCCACACGGCTACTCCGGCAAACACCGACATGAAACACAGCATCTTGCCGAACTGCGGCCACAAGTCGGTCAGCCCGCATCCCTTCAGGAAAATCATACGCATGACCTGAATAAAATAGGTCAACGGATTGAAAGCCGCTATCCACTGCGCCCAGTCCGGCATGCTGCGCACGGGGGTGAACAAGCCACTCATCAGGATGAATACCATCAGGAAGAAAAACATGACGAACATGGCCTGCTGCATCGTGGCAGAATAATTGGAAATAACCAACCCGAAACCCGACATCGTAAGAATGTAAATGCACGAGAAGAAATATATCAGCCACAAACTGCCTGACGGCACAATGCCGTAGAGCACGGCGGACAACACCAAGCCGATAGACAGGACCACCAGCCCCACAATCCAGTAAGGCACCAATTTAGCCAGGATGAACACGAACTTGTTGAGCGGCGTGACGTTCAACTGTTCAATCGTGCCCACCTCTTTTTCGCTCACGATATTCAATGCAGGAAGAAAGCCGCAAAGCAACGTCAGCATCATGATGAGCAAAGCCGGTACCATGAACACTTTATAATTCAGATGCGGATTATACAAGTTAAGTACGGACAAACGGGCCATACCCGTGCCTCCCAATTCCTGATTCACGAAATCGTTTACCACCGTAGAAAGGTAAGAACTGCCCAGTCCACCTTTGGTTCCGTTGATGGCATTGGCCGAAATCTGAAGTTCCACGGGGCGCCCCGTGCCTAAAGATTTGGCAAAGTCACGCGGAATCTCCAGAATGACATCCGCCTCTCCGCGCTCCACGCTCTCCAATGCACGGCCGTAATCCGGCGCGTTCTCCACCAAATTGAAATAATCCGTGGAAGCCACTTTCTCCACCAGACGGCTCGACAAGGCAGAATGGTCCAAGTCTACCACAGCTAGGTTGTTGTACTTGATTTCAAGATTGGCTGCCCACGGCATCAGAATCATCATCATGCAGGGAAACACCAAAATGAGCCGGGGGATGATGGGATTCCTCCGCATTTGCTTGAACTCCTTTTCTATTAAATATTTCAGTACCATAAGTTTTCCTCTTTTACGTCCGTATTATTCCAGCCTTTCCTTGAATTTCTTCAAGCTCAGCCCGATGAGCAAAGCCGCCATACCGGACAGTATCAACGCCTCATGCCATACGGCGGCCATGCCCAAGCCTTCTATCATCACCTTCTTCACGGCCTGAATGTACCACCTTGCCGGAATGATATTGGAAATCCACTGCAGGACAGCCGGCATGCTCTCTATGGGAAAAATCATGCCTGAAAGCAACATGACAGGCATCATCAGTCCCATACCCGACACAATCATGGCCGCCACTTGGTTTTGTACCACACATGAAATGAGCAATCCCAACGACAGAGCCACCGCAATCAGAAGGAGGCTCAGGAAAGACAGCGTCCAGAGGCTGCCCTCCACCGGCACATGCAGCACGTAGACCGACAGCAGCAATATCGTGGCCAGATTGACGCAAGAAAGTACCAAGTAGGGTACGGCCTTGGCCAGAATGATAAAAATAGGCCGGATGGGCGACACCAACAGGACTTCCATCGTACCGGTCTCTTTCTCTCGTACAATGGAAATGGAAGTCATCATCGCGCAAATCAGCATCAGTATCAGCCCCATCACGCCGGGTACGAAATTATAGGCACTCTTCATCTGAGGATTGAACAAGAGGTGCGTCTGCACCTCCAATCCGGCTTGCTGTCCTTCCTGCAGGGCTTGCCCAATGATGCCCTGCACATAACCGGACATCATATTCCCCGTATTCGGATCCGTAGCATCCACCACCAGTTGTATACCGGATTCACCCGTACGCAAGTTTTCATCAAAGTCAGGCGTGAAAGCCACCACGATGTCCGCTTCGTCATGCCGGAACACGGACTCTATCTCAGAAGCCGATGATAAATATCTTACGACTGAGAAATAACGGTTTTCATCTATCCGCTCCGTAATACGCGTTGTGACGGCATCTTTCGACGGGTCGAGCACAGCCACACGACTGTGGTTGATTTCCGTAGTAATGGCAAAACCGAACAAAATGATTTGCAACACCGGCATGCCCAACAAAATCAACATCGTCCGCCGGTCGCGGAAGATGTGGAAAAACTCTATCTTGATAAAAGCCCAAAACTGTTTCATCTTTATTGAATAATTTGATCACGCTCGGCAGACGCCGAACAAGTTCGGTCTGCGCTCTCTTACCCACAAATTTCTGCATTACGTGTGGCCTCACGGGCCAAACGGTGAAACACTCCATCCATGTCTTTTTCTCCGAAAGTACGTTTCAAGCCTTCGGGCGTATCCAATGCCCGTATCTTTCCGTCCACCATGATGGACACTCGACCACAAAATTCGGCCTCGTCCATATAGTGCGTTGTGACGAAGATGGTGATACCCTGATCGGCTGCCTGATAAATCAATTCCCAGAACTGGCGCCGTGTCCTTGGGTCTACCCCTCCGGTCGGTTCGTCGAGAAACACGATGTCCGGACGATGGAAAGTAGCCACAGAAAAAGCCAACTTTTGTTTCCATCCCAAGGGCAACGATTTGACCATCGTGTCCCGCTCCGCTTCCAGTCCCAACGTATGCAGCACTTCATCCGTGCGACGGGCTATCACCTCGTCCGAGAGTCCATAAATACCGGCAAACAGGCGAATGTTTTCCCACACCTTCAGGTCGTCGTACAACGAGAACTTTTGGCTCATGTAACCGATATGTTTCTTGATTTCTTCCTGCTGGGTGTTGATGTCGAAACCGGCCACGCGCCCCGTGCCCGACGTGGGATAAGACAAGCCGCACAGCATGCGCATGGCTGTGGTCTTGCCTGCCCCGTTCGCCCCGAGGAAACCGAAGATTTCGCCTTTCCCCACACGGAAGGAGATGTGGTCTACAGCCGTGAACGTCCCGAACCGTTTCACCAAATCGTGCACCTCGATGGCACATTCCGACTGGGCTCCGGCCGGTTCGCGTTGCAAGCCCGGCGGACACAGGATACCGGCAAACCGTTCCAACATGACGGTGGGGGTATCTATCCCCTTGACCGCACCGCCGTAGAGGAATGCCATACGGTCGCAACTCCGTATCTCGTCGAGATAAGGTGTAGAGACGATGATGGTAATGCCTTCCCGCTTCAGCCGCCGCAACATTTCCCAAAATTCCTTGCGCGAGACAGGGTCTACCCCTGTGGTCGGCTCATCCAATAACAAAACCACCGGTTTATGAATCAACGCACAGCTCAAAGCCAGTTTCTGTTTCATTCCGCCGGAGAGTTTCCCTGCGCGGCGGGTCTTGAACGGCTCGATCTGCTTGTATATGTCTTCCACCAGATGGTAATTTTCACGTACAGACGTACCGAACAACGTGGCAAAAAAGTCCAGGTTCTCCTCCACCGTCAGGTCGGGATACAGGGAAAACCGGCCCGGCATATAACCGACGCAAGCACGCAACTTGCGGTAGTCCCCCACAACGTCCTGCCCGTCCACCGTAATCCGCCCGCTCTCCGGACACAGCAAAGTGGCCAACATGCGGAACAGCGTGCTTTTCCCGGCTCCGTCCGGTCCTATCAGTCCGAAGATTTCTCCGGGTCTGACCTCGAAAGAAACGTCGTCCAAAGCCCGTACGCTGCCGTAATGTTTGGACACGCCCTCTACCTTCACAATGGATTCCATGACACCTTAGTTGAATTTGACTTCGCCATACATGCCCAACTTCAGAAAGCCGTCGTTTTCCACGGCTATTTTCACGGCGTACACCAGATTCGCCCGTTCGTCACGCGTCTGTATGGTTTTAGGCGTAAATTCGGCCTGTCCGGATATCCACGTGATTTTTCCCTTGTATTCCTTACGGTCTTCCGCTCCATAATCAGCGTAGACTTTCACCGCCTGCCCCAATTTTACCGCAGAGAGTTGGTCGCCACCCACATACGCCCGCAAAAAGACATGCTTCATGTCCGCCACTTTAAACAAGGGTTTGCCTTGAGCCGTCACTTCGCCCCGTTCCGCATACTTCGTCAGCACCGTACCGGAAATAGGACTGACGATACGGCATTTCTCCAGTTGGTCTTCTGTCTGCCGTATCTGTATCTCTGCGGCATCCCCTTCTTCCGTCACGCCTTGGTTGCCGAGGTTCAAAGTAGACAGTTGGGCTTCCAACTGCTTTTTCAGCACGGCCAGTTGCGACTCCACGTCGTCCACCTGCTTTTGCGTACCGGCATTCTGCGCCAACAGGTTCAGGCTGCGCTTTCTTTCCAGTTCGGCCTTTGCAATCTGTTCCCGAGTGGCAGCTACCTGCTTGGCCACATCCGCCCTACGGCTACCGATGGAACGCATTTGGGCTTCCAGTTGGCACTTTTTCAGGTGAAGTTGCACGGAATCCACATATCCCACCTGTTGCCCCAACTCCAACACATCGCCTTCTTCCAGATTCAATGCCATGATTTTGCCGTTGGCTTCGGAAGACACGATGACTTCCGTGGATTCGAAGATTCCTGTGGCGTCGAAATCCGTGTCTGCCCCGCTGCACGCCGCAAACAATCCCAACAAGGCCGCGCCGCAAATGTCCCGGGCTCCCCGTTTGAATCCATACTCCGTCTTTCCTACGGCGACCGGACAGTCCAACCCGCCCCGCCATAACTTATTCCAAATGTCCATATTCATTCTACTTTTAATGATTCATCGTATATTTGATATCATATAAGGCTTGCAAGCGTTGTATCTCATGCAGGGCCTTGGCCTGCTTGGCCTGATCTTCGGCCGTCACTTCACGCAACATTTCCGTCACGGTGAGCGTGCCGTTCGCGACCTTGGCTTCGGCCGACTTCCGGATGTTGGTGCGTAACCTTATCAACTCGTCGTCATTCTTCATCAAGGTATCTATCTTCTCCACCGTACGCCAATGCTGCGCCGCCTCCATCCGGTTGTTCAAGCGGAATACAGCCTCCTGCACGTCGATGTCATCGCGACTTGCAGCCAACAGCCTTTTGTCGTTCTTCCGCGTGTACAAGTCGCTGATATTCCAACTCAACCGTAGTCCGGCAATGTAATAAGGTTCAAACCCTCCTTTCAGCATGTTCAGCCCGGGGTCGCCGTAGGCTCCTTGGGCGAATACTCCCAACTTGGGCATATAACGGGCTGTCAAACCTTTCTCCTGTACGGACAACTGCCGCCTTTGCGATTCATAAAGCGACAATTCCGGCCTGCGGTTTTCCTCCAACGGCTCCACAGTGGCAGACGGCTTGACCAACCGTTCCGCATCAATCCCTTTCCGGCCGGTCAGCAATCCCAACACCTCGGCATACGCTTTACGATTGACACGTAGCTCACTCTCTGTCTGTCGGGCATTCAGTTGCTCTACCGCTACGGCATCCAGATCGGCCTGATTGGCTACCCCTTGCTGCATGCACGCACTCACTTGGCCATGGTTGCGTGCCAACTGGGCTTGCAACAAGGCGTTCTGTGCCAACTGGGCATCTATGAGCAACATGCCGAAGAATAATTGGTTCACCCGGTCGTCCAAGGCATAAAGGTTTACTTCCAGCTGCCCCTTCTGCACCTCGGATTTGGCCCGGGCCTCCTCTTTACGGTTACGTACGGCTCCCCCGTCCCAAATCGTCTGGTTCAGCTCCAATACTAGTTGATACTGGTCCTTGTCCAAACCGAACTCTACCCCCGGAATACTAAAGGGCATCTTCGTCACGTCCGACTGATATGAAGCCTTTCCCGAAAAGCTCAGTTGGGGAAAATAACTTTTCGTGGCATTCTCCACGGTGAAATCCTTTGTACGCTCAATCAAATCGAACTGCCGTACCAAAGGATAGTTCTCCCGCGCTGCACGGTAACACTCTTCCAAAGTCAGTTGAGCCGACACCGTCCCACAAACGGCGCACATCCCTACGGCCCATACGAAAATCCGTTTCATATCCTTCTTTATTTCCTAAGTCTGCTGAATATCATTTCAATGTTCTCTGCCCGGCGCTGCAAGATGAACTGCCGCATATCTTCCCGGTCTAAATCGAATGCCTGTTGGACAAGCGACTGTCCCACAAAAGACATTACATTCAGCGAGAAGATGGAAAACATCAGGTCGGCCGTCCTTATGGGACGTACCTCGCCGCGCTTCACGGCTTGTTCCAACCGCCTTTCCACATTTTGCAACGTGTTCCGCACCGCGCTCGACAATACCGGAAGATAAAGCTCCCTGCGCTTTTCATTCAGATGAATCTCGTTCAGAAGAAAAAACGGCAACTTCGGGTTTTCTGCTATAAAATCGAAGTGAGCCCCTGTCAAGTCTTCCATTTGTTTCAGAAACGGCTTTCCGTCGTCCAAGGTAGCCACTAAGGAATGGGCCATCAAATCCACTTTCTCTTGAAAAACCCGCTCGAACAGTTTTTCTTTTGTCCGATAGTAATAATGCAACATGGCGTGCGTCACTCCCGCCTGTTTTGCGATTTCAGTAGTTTTGGCCAGTGCAAAGCCTTTGTCCAAGAACTCTGTCTCGGCCGCCTGCAATATCGCTTGTTCCGTATTATCTTTCTTGCTCATAACAACTTTAATGTTTAACATTATTGTTAACACCAAGGCAAAAGTATAAATTCGGAAAGAAATAACGGTATAAAACCAAGAGAAAAGCTCGTCGTTTAACTAATATTATCACCTGTTAAACCTACGCAAACAAGAGTGGCCACGAACTTTCCTTGAGAAAAAGTCCGTGGCCACCAACAACCATGAAAACAAAAAAATCTCGCTCTTAATACGAACGGGCAATCAGTACACGGCATTTAGCCGGTTTCCCGCTCACCATATCCACACCCGGAGTCTGCTCGAACTCAAACGGCACGCAACGGATAGTGGCTTGCGTGTCCTCCTTGATTTTCGCCTCCGTCTCAGCTGTCCCGTCCCAATGACAAAGGAAGAAACCGCCTTCCTTCACACGCACCTTGAAATCCTCGTAGTTGTCGCATTCATAAATATGTGCATCGCGATAGGATTTTGCCTTGGAGTAAATGTTATCTTGTATTTCGTCTAACAAAGTCTTCACATAGTCCTCGATGCCGTCGCATGTACGGGTTTCCTTCTCCAACGTGTCGCGCCGCATGACCTCTACCGTATTGTTCTCCAAATCTCGCCCTCCCATGACCAAACGCACCGGCACACCTTTCAGCTCATAATCGGCAAACTTGAAACCGGGACGCTTGTTGTCGGCATTGTCATACTTCACGGAAATACCCAATGCACGAAGGCGTGCAACGATGCCTTCCACTTTCTCATCGATAGCTTTCAGTTGTTCCCCATTCTTATATATAGGAACTATGACCACTTGAATGGGAGCCAGCTTCGGCGGCAATACCAAACCGTTGTCATCGGAATGCGTCATGATGAGTGCGCCCATCAAACGGGTGGATACTCCCCAGGAAGTAGCCCAGGCATATTCCAACTTATTGTCTTTATTGATAAACTGCACATTAAATGCCTTTCCGAAGTTCTGCCCCAAGAAATGAGACGTGCCGCTCTGCAAAGCTTTCCCGTCCTGCATCATGGCTTCGATGGTATAAGTGTCCAAAGCACCGGCAAAACGTTCTGTCTCGCTTTTCACGCCCTGCACTACGGGCACGGCCATATACTGTTCGGCAAAATCGGCATACACTTTCAACATCAGTTTGGCACGTTCCTCGGCTTCTTCACGCGTGGCATGTGCCGTATGTCCTTCTTGCCACAAGAACTCGGCCGTACGGAGGAAAAGTCGGGTACGCATTTCCCAGCGCATCACATTGCACCATTGGTTGCAAAGGATGGGCAGGTCGCGGTAGCTTTGAATCCAGTTTTTATAAGTATTCCAAATGATAGTCTCGGAAGTAGGACGGATGATCAGCTCCTCTTCAAGTTTGGCCGCCGGGTCTACCACCACGCCGGTCTTGTCCTCGTTGGTCTTCAAGCGATAGTGCGTCACCACGGCACATTCCTTGGCAAATCCTTCCACATGTTCGGCTTCTTTACTCAGAAACGATTTAGGAATCAGCAGCGGGAAATAAGCGTTTTGCACGCCGGTCTCCTTGAATTTATCATCCAACACACGCTGCATCTTCTCCCAAATGGCATAACCATAAGGCTTTATCACCATACATCCTCTTACATCCGACTGTTCGGCCAAATCGGCTTTCACCACCAATTCGTTATACCATGAAGAATAGTTCTCACTTCTTTTGGTCAAATCTTTAAGTTCTTTAGCCATAATCAATATCTATAAACAGTTTGCAAAATTAGCAAAAAGTTTCCTTTTCATGCGGTTATTCGGCAGAAAATATCTAATTTTGCTTGTGATTTAGATTTTAAAAAAGTTATAACTATGAAAGGATTGAAGTTTTGTGCACTCGTACTGAGTGCAGGTATGCTTTTAAGCAGTTGTGGAGGAAAC
>ULTQ01000273.1_pt1 | contig 10916 bp, 9 predicted proteins | sample 1957731 | NCBI WGS metagenome assembly ULTQ01 (sample SAMEA4835738, study PRJEB28245) | human gut metagenome | biome: gut microbiome; material: fecal sample | place: Denmark | collected 2008 | reverse complement strand
CTCGCCGTATCGGCACTTAGAATTATGCGGTATTGCCTCAGGAAGTCTTGCACAAAAACCGGAAACAGAATATAATGTATCTGTATTATTATGTTATTCTGAGGGCAAAGCCCGAACGATAAAAGGAGAATATGAAAAAATGGGTAAGTTTAATTTTATTGAAACCGAAATCCCCGGCGTTGTTGTGATCGAACCGACCGTGTTTGGCGATGACCGCGGTTATTTTATGGAGACTTATCAGATCGACGATTTCGCCGCCGCCGGGATTGACAAGCCCTTTGTACAGGATAACCAGAGCCGCTCCACCAAGGGCGTGCTGCGCGGCCTGCATTTCCAGAAGAACCATACCCAGGGCAAGCTGGTGCGTGTGACCATGGGCGAAGTGTACGACGTTGCCGTGGACTGCCGCCCCAACAGCAAAACCTTTGGCAAGTGGGTGGGTGTGACCCTTTCCGCCGAGAACAAAAAGATGTTCTATATCCCGGAAGGCTTTGCCCATGGCTTTCTGGTGCTGTCTGATGTGGCGGAATTCTGCTATAAGTGTACCGACGTATATGATCCGACCGCAGAGGGCGGCATCCCCTATGATGACCCGACCGTCAACGTTCAGTGGCCGGACTGTGGCTGCGAGCATAAGACCAGCGCCAAGGACAAAGAGCACACGCCCTTTGCCGAGCAGAAGTTTGAATACTTTGAAAAATACTGATTCAGGGGAACCGATGTGCAGAATTTAAAAAACTCGTTTGCAAGTTTCTGGAAATACCGCTACCTGCTGCAAAACCTCATCACGCGGGATTTTAAGCTCAAGTACCGCCGCAGCGTGCTGGGCGTTGCCTGGAGCGTGCTCAACCCGCTGCTGACCTGCCTTGTTATGTGGGCTGTGTTCGGCGCACTGTTCAACCAGCGCGGGGATGGCATTGAGGATTTCCCGCTGTTTTTGATCATTGGCCAGTTGATGTTCAACTTCTTCCGCGAATCCACCAGCATGGCGATGGAAAGCGTGCTGAAAAACGGCCCGCTGCTGCGCAAGGTCTATATCCCCAAGTACATTTTTCCACTGGAAAAATGCTGCTTTGCGCTGGTCAACTTCTTTTTCAGCCTGGTGGCGCTCTTCTTTGTAGCGCTGGTTACCTGGTCCCATATTTCGCTGCGCACGGTGCTGCTGGCGGTGTATCCCATTGTTATGCTGTTCGTTTTCAGCCTGGGCGTTGGGCTGATCCTGTCCACGATGTATGTCTTTGTGCGCGATATCATGCACATCTGGGAGGTCTTCTGCACCCTGCTGGTATACGGCAGTGCCATTTTCTATGACCCCAGTCAGATGGCATCCTGGATGCAGGCTGTCATCAACCTGAACCCCATCTACTGGTATATCACGGCGGTGCGTTCCTGCGTGATGTGGGGCACCGGCCTGACCCTGAACATGGTGCTGATTCCTTTCCTGTGTTCTGCGCTCAGTCTGGGGATCGGTGTGTATGTATTCAAAAAGAACCAGGACAAATTTGTCCTGTATATGTAAGGGGGCTGCAAGATGAGCGAACAAAAGCAACAGCCCATTATTTCCATCGACCATGTTTCGATGCGTTTTAACCTGGCAAAAGAAAAGCACGAAAGCCTGAAAGAATATTTTGTGGCCCTTTTGCACGGCGGTGTGCGATTTGATGAATTCTTCGCCCTTTCGGATGTTAGCTTTGACATTATGCCGGGGGATTTTTACGGCTTGATCGGCCTGAACGGCTCCGGCAAAAGTACGCTGCTGAAAGTGATTTCCGGCGTCTACAAGCCCAGCGCCGGTAAAGTGACGGTGAACGGCACCATTGCGCCGCTGATCGAACTGGGGGCCGGTTTTGACATGGATTTGACCGCGCGGGAAAACATCTACCTGAACGGCACGGTCCTGGGCTATACCCCCAAGTATATTGATTCCAAGTTTGACGATATTGTGGAGTTCAGCGAGCTGCAGGAATTTTTGGATGTGCCGCTGAAAAACTATTCCTCCGGCATGGTGGCGCGCCTGGCCTTTGCCGTGGCAACCATGACCAAGCCGGATATCCTGATTGCGGATGAGATCCTTTCAGTCGGTGATTTCCTGTTCCAGGAAAAGTGTGAGAAGCGCATGGCGGAGCTGCTTTCCGGCGGCACGACCGTGATTCTGGTCAGCCATTCCATTGAGCAGATTGAGCGCATGTGCAATAAGGTGGCCTGGCTGGACCACGGCCACCTGCGCCGCCTTGGCCCCACCAAAGAGGTGACGGCGGAATACCGCAAGTTTGAAAAGAAGGACGCCATGAAGGCGGACAAAGTGGAGGGATAAGGCGCATGGCACAGGACACGAACCAGAACCGCCCGGCGGATGTGGCCCAGGCGGACAGTGTGGGCGGCATGGCCAAACGCCTGCTGAACCCCGCCCATTTGTCAGACCTTGCCCGCCGCAGCGCCGCCACCCTGAAAGAGCAGGGTGCCGAGCAGCTGTGGCGCGATGTGACCTTCCGCGTGGGGCTGGCGTTCCACCATGATTCCTGGCAGCACCGGGCAGACCTGCCCCTGCGCCGGGAGCTGAAAGCCCAGCGCGCCGAGTATGCAGACGGCAAGCCGGGACCGGTGGTAAGCGTTGTAGTGCCACTGTACAACACGCCGGAAAAGTTCTTTGGCCAGATGCTGGCCAGCGTGCAAAAGCAGACCTACCCCCACTGGCAGCTGGTGCTGGTGGATGCTTCGGACGCAGCCCATGCCGCGTTCAGCACCCATGCCAGCAAGGCCGCGGCAAAGGATCCGCGCATCCTGTATAAGAAAGTGGAAAACGGCGGCATTGCGGCCAATACCACGGCAGGCTTTGCGCTGGCAACGGGGACGTATATCGCCCTGCTGGACCATGACGATGTGCTGTACCCCAACGCGCTGTATGAGAGCGTGAAAACCCTGCAAAGCCAGGGAGCCGAGCTGGTGTACAGCGATGAGATCGTGCTTTCGGCGGATTTGAAACAGCTGGGCGGCTACCACTTTAAGCCGGACTTTGCGCCGGACTATCTGCGCGGGGTCAACTTCATCACCCATCTGGCGGTGTTCTCCCGCGCATTGCTGGACCGTGCCGGTGCATATGAATCCAGTGAGTACGATGGTGCACAGGACCATGACCTGATGCTGCGCCTGACCGAACAGACCACGCGGGATAAAATTGCCCATATCAAAAAGGTGCTCTATATCTGGCGCGGCCATGCGGGTTCCACCGCGGCGGGCATGGAGGCGAAGCCCTATGCTCTGGCGGCCGGTGTGCGCGCAATTGATGCCCAGCTCCAGCGGCTGAACCTGCCCGGCAAAGCCATGCAGGTGGAGGACGCGCCCGGTGCATTCCAGGTGCGGTACGAGCTGACCGGCCACCCGCTGGTCAGCGTGATGATCCCCAACAAAGACCATATTGACGATTTGGACCGCTGCCTGAAAAGCCTGTATGCCAACGCAGGCTATGATAACTTTGAAGTCCTGGTCATTGAAAATAACTCTGAACAGCAGGAAACATTCGCCTACTACAAAACCATGCCGGAGCGTTACCCCAACAGCCGGGTGGTGACCTATGTGGGGCCGTTTAACTTTTCTGCCGTCAACAACCTTGGTGCGCGCTTTGCCAAGGGCGAGCATCTGCTGCTGCTGAACAACGATATCGAGGTACTCAGCCATGATTTCCTGCGGGAGTTGCTGAGCTATTCCCAGCGGCCGGATGTGGGTGCTGTGGGCGCAAAGCTCTATTACCCGGATGATACCATCCAGCATGCGGGCGTGATTATGGGCATCAACGGCAGTGCAGGCCACAGCCACAAGAGCTACCCGCGCAAGGCTGTGGGCGATTTGTACCGCCTTGTCACCACGCAGGACTATATGGCCGTGACGGGTGCCTGCCTGATGACCAAAACGGAGCTGTACCGCGCGGCGGGCGGCCTGGACGAAGCCAAGTTCGCCGTGGCCTATAACGATGTGGATTACTGCCTGAAGCTGTGGCAGAAGGGCCTGCTGAATGTGTACACCCCCCGTGCCGAAGCCTACCATTACGAGAGCAAGAGTCGCGGTCTGGACACCACCCCGGAAAACGCCGCCCGCTATGCCCGCGAAAAGGCAAACTTTTACACGAAGTATCACGAATATATTGATCATTATGACCCGTACTATAACCCGCATTTCAACAACCTGTTTGAAAACTTTGGGCTGAAATAAGGCGGGGCAGAGGTTAAAACTATGGTAAATAAGTTTGATACCCAGTTTTTGATCGAAGGCAGCGACCTGGACGAGGATAACATCCGCGCCGGGATCATGGCCAGCGCCGAGGGCGACTGCCTGATCGTGGTAGGGGATGAGGAAGTGGTGAAAGTGCATTACCACACCGATACTCCCTGGAAGGTGCTGGAATACGCCGCCAGCCAGGGTGATTTGCACAAGATCATTGTAGAAAACATGGAGCGCCAGGCAAACGGGCTGGATGGGTAAAGTATATCAGGATTTTTATGTTTGGTGAACGGCATGCAGTATCATACAAGAGTGCCAAACCGTTTGCAGGGATATGATTACAGCCAAAATGGTGCATATTTCATAACCTTCTGTACGCAGGGCAGAGGCCGTAGGGGCGCGCAATGCGCGCCCCTACGGTTTCCAACATCGTCCAACAATGAAAGAGCTGCGTAACCAAACACCTCCATCACCCCATCTGGCAAAAATCCTTCCATGACCACGTCATCCGTACCCAGACAGATTATGAAACCATCTGGCTGTACATCGATTCCAACCCTCAAACATGGCAGACGGACTGCCTGAACCCGAACCGGAACAAACCCCAACAATCTGACAACCGAAAGGACGTAACGTTATGAACCAGCAGGCCAAGCGCATCAAAGAACTATTTGGCTATGCCCGTACCTTGACGAAGGAACAGGGCATTGGCACCATGTGCGTGCGCGCGGCGGGCTTTTTCAAACGGCGCTTTTTCGGCAAGCGGGCGCGGTACTGGCCGTCCAACATGGCGCTGGAAGCCCAGCGCAGCGACCCCGCGGCGGAAACCTTCCCCATCATTTCTATTTTAACGCCGCTGTACAATACGCCGCAAAACTTTTTAACAGAATTTCTCGATAGCGTGGAAAACCAGACCGCCCACAACTGGCAGCTCTGCCTGGCGGATGCTTCGGACGATGCCCACACCTATGTGGGGGAGCTGGTGCAAAAGCACGTGGCGGCCAACCCGCGCATTCGCTATGTGAAAATTGAAAACAAGGGCATTGCGGCCAACACCAACGCGGCGGCCCGGCTGGCACAGGGGGAATATCTGGCTCTGGCAGACCATGATGACATCCTGGCCCCGCACGCTATCTACTGCATGGGCAAAGAGCTGCAAAAAACGGGGGCCGATTTCGCCTACAGCGATGAAGCCCTTTTCCGCAAAAGCCCCAAAACCGCCCATGTGGCCCACTTTAAGCCGGACTATGCGCCGGAATACCTGATGGCCTGCAACTACATCTGCCACCTGGCCGTGTTCCGCAAAAGTCTGTTTGATGCCATCGGCGGGGAGCGCCCGGAGTGTGACGGCGCACAGGATCATGATCTGTTCCTGCGGCTGATCGACGCCATGCAGGCGAAAGACGCCAACGCCGCACCGCTGCATATCCCGCAGGTGCTGTATTACTGGCGGGTTCATGCGGCGTCCACCTCCGGCGGTACCGAGGCCAAGCCCTATGTGGTAAAAGCCGCGCAGAAAGCCGTGGCGGACCACCTGGCGGCAACCGGCCGCAGCGGCAGGGTAGAGGAGGGCATCTTCCCCGGTACCTGCCATGTGCAGTGGGAACTGCCGGAGCCGGAACCGCTGGTGTCCATCCTGATCCCCAACAAGGACCATGTGGACGACCTGGAAAAATGTCTGTTCAGCCTGTACTCCAAAACGCTGTACGAAGCGTTTGAAGTGATCGTCATCGAAAATAACTCCACCGACCCCGCCACAAAGGCTTATTATGAAAAGCTGCCGGACCGCTATGCCAACTGCCGCGTGGTGGCTTACAGCGGCGGGTTCAATTTCAGCCGCATCAATAACTTTGGCCGCAAGTTTGCCAACGGCAAGTTCTTACTGCTGCTCAACAACGATATTGAAATCATCAGCGGAAACTGGCTGACCCAGATGGTGGCCGAAGCCAGCCAGCCCGGCGTGGCGGCCTGCGGCGCCATGCTGTATTACCCGGACGATACCATCCAGCACGCGGGCATTATCACCGGTTTGGGTGGGTATGCGGGCCACAGCCACAAGTACCACAAGCGCGGCGGTAGCGGGTACATGTTCCGCCTGGCCACCGTGCAGGATTATTCCGCCTGCACTGCGGCCTGCCTGCTGGTGCGCACATCGGCTTATGATGCCGTTGGCGGGTTGGATGAAGCCTTTACTGTTGCATTCAACGATGTGGATTTCTGCCTGCGCCTGCGGGGAAAAGGCTGGCGTATTGTGTGGACCCCCTATGCGGAGCTGTACCACCACGAAAGCAAATCCCGCGGTTCGGACGAGGAAGACCCCGCCAAAAAGGCCCGCTTTGCCAAGGAGCAGGCCCGCCTGTATGAGGTACACGGTAAGCAGAATATCCTGCATGACCCCTACTACAACCCGAACCTGAGCCTGGATTATGAGGATTTCCGCGAAAGCGGGGATCTGCGTAATCTGAAAAACGTGACCCTGTGACCCATGCCAGAAAAGCAGGGCAAAATCTGTGCAGTTTTTTTGCTGTTACGGCTTGCCACGCTATGCCGGATATGCTATAATCTAAATGTTACCGCGGCCCGGCTTTGGGTGTATGCCCTGCATCAGGGAGCCTTGATTGCCTTTTGCTGCGCCGTAGGCAAATATTATAAAGCGAGGTATTACTACTATGAGCCAGAAGTCTGCTATCGAAAAACAGCCCATCATTGCAAAAGCCGCCATCCATGAGGGTGACACCGGTTCTCCGGAAGTTCAGGTTGCGCTGCTGACCGCACGCATCAACCACCTGACTGAGCACCTGAAGACCAACAAGAACGACAACCACAGCCGTCGTGGTCTGTTCAAGATGGTCGGCCGCCGCCGTAACCTGCTGGCCTATCTGCAGAAGAAGGACATCAACCGTTACCGTGCTCTGATCGCTGAACTGGGTCTGCGCAAGTAATTCGCAAAACGGGCAGGGCGCTGTATGTGCGCCCTGCCCATTTTCTATATTTCAGCAGGTGTTCCGGCATTCATTTTTATTATGCTCTGCCGCTGGCCTGTAATAATATTGAATAAAGTTAGGGCCCCGAGGGAGAAGAACGGTACTTTGGCACTCCGGCCACCGTTGCCAGTCCATTATATCCCACTGCCTTTTACAATGTAATGTGCGGCACCTTGGTCAGTGTTGTAACTCCTAACTCCTCCCTCTTACCTCCTAACTTAATGTTTTTGGCCGCCCGCATGGTTTGTGCAGTAAATCGAACGCCGGAGCAAAACAACCGTTCCGCCGCTGGATTTATTGCTCAAAGCATGGGGCTGCCTGAACCGCATATTCCCACCAGGTATCAAAAATTATATCAGAAGGAGAATTACTATGGCACTGGAATTTGCATCCCGTAAGGCAACCTTCCCCAACTACCGCAAGTTTGAAACAACTTTTGCCGGCCGCCCGTTTGTGGTGGAAACCGGCAAGCTCTGCGGCCTTGCCAATGGCAGCGCAATGATCCGCTATGGCGAAACCTGCGTGCTGTGCAATGTTACCATGAGCGAAAAGCCGCGTGAAGGGGTGGATTTCTTCCCCCTGAGCGTGGAATTTGAAGAAAAGCTGTACGCCGCCGGCCGCATTCCCGGCTCCTTTATGCGCCGCGAAGGCCGCCCCGGTGAACACGCCATCCTGTCCTCCCGCGTGGTTGACCGCCCCATCCGCCCGCTGTTCCCCAAGGATATGCGCAACGATGTCTGCGTGACCATGACTGTGATGAGCCTTGACCCGGACTGCTCCCCTGAGATTGCCGGTATGAACGGCGCATCTCTCGCCATTGCCATGTCGGATATCCCCTGGAATGGCCCCATCGGCGGCGTGGCAGTCGGCTATGTGGACGGCGAGATCGTGCTGAACCCCACCAAGGAGCAGCGTGAGCGCTCTGACTTGGCCCTGACCCTGGCTGCCAGCATGGAAAAGATCGTCATGATTGAAGCCGGCGCCAACGAAGTGACCGAAGAGGTCATGATGGACGCCATCAAGGCTGGCCATGAGGAAATCAAAAAGCTGCTCACTTTTATGAACGGCATTGTTGCAGAGATCGGCAAGCCGAAGAAGAGCTTTACCCCGGTGGAACTGGACCACGCTCTGTTGGCGGATGTGTACGCCAAGCACCTGGAAGATGTCAAGGCTGCCATGAATACCGACGACAAAAACGTCCGCGATGCCGCCATGCTGCCCATCATGGATGCTATTGCCGAGGAACACCCCGAACTGAGCGCCGCCGACCTGGATCTGATCAGCTATAAGCTGCAGAAGAAGGTTGTGCGCACCTGGCTGCTGGAAGAAGGCAAGCGTGTTGACGGCCGCGGCATCAATGAGATCCGCCCGCTGGCCGCCGAAGTCGGTGTGCTGCCCCGTGTGCACGGCTCCGGCCTGTTCACCCGCGGCCAGACCCAGGCCCTGACCATCTGCACCTTGGGCTCCACCAAAGATGCCCAGATGATGGACGACCTGTCCGACACCCCGCTCAAGCGCTACATCCATCATTATAACATGCCGCCGTACTCCACCGGCGAAGCCCGCGCACCCCGCAGCCCCGGCCGCCGCGAGATCGGCCACGGCAACCTGGCGGAGCGTGCCCTGATCCCCGTGCTGCCCAGCATGGAAGAGTTCCCGTACACCATCCGTACCGTTTCTGAAATCATGAGCTCCAACGGCTCCACCTCTCAGGCTTCTATTTGCGCTTCCACCCTGGCCCTGATGGATGCTGGTGTGCCCATCAAGGCACCGGTTGCCGGTATCTCCTGCGGCCTGATCACCGATGGCGACCCGCTGCACGGCGGCCGCTGGATGACCATGCTGGATATCCAGGGCGTGGAGGACTTCCACGGCGATATGGACTTTAAGGTTGGCGGCACCCGCCGCGGTATTACCGCTATCCAGATGGATATTAAGGTGGACGGCCTGACCTATGATATTGTGGCCGAAGCACTGGAAAAGTGCCGCAAGGGCCGCCTGTTCATCCTGGACGAGATCATCAAGCCCTGCATTGCCGAGCCGCGCGCAGAGCTTTCCAAGTATGCACCCAAGATGTTCAGCATGCAAATCCCCGTTGACAAGATCAAGGACGTCATCGGTAAGGGCGGCAAGGTCATTCAGGAAATGTGCGCCAACTTCAACTGCAAGATCGACATTGAGGAGGACGGCCACGTCTTTATCTCCGCTGTGGATCAGGACGACGCCAAGCGCGCGATTTCCACCATCAAGACTATTGTGGAAGATCCCGAAGTGGGCGCTATCTACAAGGGCCGCGTGACCCGCCTGATGAACTTTGGCGCATTTGTTGAGATTGCCCCGGGCAAGGAAGGTCTGGTTCACATCTCCAAGCTGGACGACCACCGTGTAGAGCATGTGGAAGATGTTGTTGCCGTGGGCGATCCCATCATCGTTATGGTAACCGACATCGACCAGCAGGGTCGCATCAACCTGTCCCGCAAGGATGCCCTGGCCGCCATCGCCAAAAAGCGCGCGGAACAGCAGCAGTAAAGTTACGGGAGTTTTGTTCCTTCTTTGAAAAGAAGGGAACCGAAGAAACTTTAATAGAATAAAAACAGGCAGTGCCGCTCCCGGAAAGGGGAGAAGGACACTGCCTGTTTTGGTATTGGGTAAAAAAGAAAGTGGGTACTTGAACAGAAAAACAGCGCAGAATCTTTCGCTTCTGCGCTGTTTTTATATGGAGCGGGTGAAGGGAGTCGAACCCTCGTCCCCAGCTTGGAAGGCTGATGTACTAGCCGTTGTACGACACCCGCATTGAATACTTAATTATTTTACCGCACGGGTGCCGGTTTGTCAATAGCGGATTGCCGGTTTTCAGCTGTTCCGGCCTGATCCGGCGTGTTTTCACTCAGCGTTTTTACCGCCGAGCAAAAGAACCAGGAATTCCCTCAAAACTCTTTGCGCTGATAAATTTGTACGCTCAAGGCCCAGCTGCCAAGGTAGAGCAGCAGCACGGCCGCGCAGGGCGGCAACAAAAGCACCGGCTGCGCGGTGAGGGCATTGCCCAAAGCGTCCAGCTGGGAAATGACGGAAGAACGCTGCAGATAGGGCAGATGCTCCATGGCAAAAATTATGAGGAAAACACCAAAGAATGCGACCAGGTACACCCAGGTGCGGGCACGCACCGCGCCGAATTTGTAGGAAAACGGCATGTTGACGGCAAACAGCAGCAGGGAAAACGCGGCAATGACCAGAATCGAGAATGCCGCTTCCAACACATCTGTGTATTGGCCGGCAAGGAAAATCCCCACCGCGGCGCAAACGCTGCCAAACAGGGTGAACAGCAGCCCCAGCAGGTACTTGCAGCCAACAACCTGCCCCGGTGTGACTGGCAGGGTGCGGGCATAGGTATCCCAGTGGGCGTAATCATCAAAATTCATGGTGCTGGATGCGTAAACGCCGCACACGGCAACCAGCGCATAACACAGGTAATCCATATGCAGGCAGACCGCCATGCCAAGATAAAGCACAACCATAATAAGGAAATTTTTCTTGTAGCTGTTCACCAAAATGGCCCAGTCTTTGCACAAAAGACCTTTCATTGTTAACCCTCCTTGCTGGTCAGGCGCATAATGTCATCAATGCTGGCGGCATCGCATACCACACCGGGCAATGCGCGCAGGACGCTGACCCGCGGGTGTACCAGGCTTTCGCAGCCGGCGGCGGTGCGGCAGGGGG